>ENA-UOOK01002082-UOOK01002082.1-fermentation-metagenome-genome-assembly--contig:-NODE-2082-length-25244-cov-3.715153_pt1 | contig 25244 bp, 22 predicted proteins | sample MGYA00245777_ERZ724023 | MGnify/ENA primary metagenome ERZ724023 (study PRJEB28704, sample SAMN03018312) | fermentation metagenome | biome: anthropogenic terrestrial biome; feature: soil; material... | reverse complement strand
CCATTGCTTATTTTGATTGCCCCAATCACCATTTTCATGTGCCCACGTATTCAAGGGTGATTATACGAGATTTAAATATGCAGCCGATAGATTACGGTGTACCGGGTATGTTAAATTTAATTACGCCAATGATGACAAGTATGCCATTTGTAAGTGTTATGACCGATGATCTTGCGGTAATGCATCCGGGGGAAGAGTGCGGATGCGGTATTTCTTCACCATATTTTGAAATTCTGGGTCGCGTGGGACTTGCGGATATTAAAACCTGTGCGGCAAATGCTTCTGAATTGCTGGATATAAAAAAGGATGGTGCGGTATGAATTTGGTAAACGGTGAAATCTTAAACGCAAAGGAATGCGACGGCATATTGGATGAGCTTGAACATCACATCCTTAATACCTTAAGCAAGGACAGGCTCAGTACGGAAATGGTAATTGCCGCCTGCGACAAGGCAGCGACCAACCTGGATGAAGCAGAATACATAAGGGTATTGACTGAGATTGGAATTGACGAATCATTAAGCAAATCCTATATTAATGAGTTCCGGCAGTCCTTCAGCAAAGAAAGCCTGCTATATCGCATGAAGGCAGAATTAGGCGATACATTTTCAGAGTCAGCTACTTTTAACTCAATGCATGAGAATTTTACTGTAACCAACAGGATTTTACCGTTGGGAGTCTTATTGCATATTGCCGCAGGAAACGCTGACGGACTGCCTGCATTCAGTGTACTGGAGGGCTTGCTGTCCGGGAATATCAATGACCTTTCTTTACTGGAGGCAGACGGGATGGTGATTTCCCGGTGCGGTCTGGTAAACGACAGGGATCGGTCTTGCTGTTAAATTGAAAGCGGACGAGTGGTTGACCTTTCCTTTTTGATGACCGGATAGTTACTTTAAGGGGGGGTAATTGACAAAAAGAAACTTGTGAGTGAAATGAGAGCTTGTATTTATACCTTGAGTTAGCAAACTGAAAGTTTTATCCCCTCTTTTCTTATGTTTTAAATTGAAAGCGAATGTTTCAATAACAAGAATTTTTTAAGTATAAATATTAGATAAATTAATGTTAAAAATAAATGAATTCTCAGTTTTATGCACTATATTTGTAAGTGAAAAGAAGAAATAATAGAATTGAAAATTACATTGTAGGTTATCATAATTTTTTAGTTAAGAATTAAATCTCTCTTATATATCAAATTTTGTTGAGCATTATATTTTATTAGAAGGGCGTCTCCGTGAGGAAGCGCCCTTCTGCATTTTTGCTCTGATAAGTAGAATCAGTTGGATTCAGAGATCCAAGGTTACTTCTACCGGACAGTGATCACTACCTTCTATTTCCGTATGGATCCTCGCATCCTGAAGTTTGTCTTTCAGTCGTTCGGAAATAAGGAAATAGTCAATGCGCCATCCCGCATTCTTCTCCCTTGCATGGAAACGGTAGGACCACCATGAGTAAGTGACCTGTTCCGGATACTTGTAACGGAAGGTATCGATAAAACCATTTGAAAGAAGAACGGTCATCTTCTCCCGTTCTTCGTCAGTGAATCCTGCATTCTTATGATTCGTTTTCGGATTCTTGATGTCGATTTCTTCATGTGCAACATTCATGTCCCCGCAGATGATGACCGGCTTTTTAGCATCCAGTTCTTTAAGGTATTGGAGAAAATCATTTTCCCATTCCATACGATAGTCCAGGCGTCGTAGCTCTTGTTGCGAATTGGGGGTGTAGACGGTTACCAGGTAGAACTGGTCATATTCGAGGGTGATGACCCGCCCTTCATGATCGTGCTCTTCAACATGTATCCCGTAGCTTACTTGAAGAGGAATGTGTCTGGTGAAAATCGCTGTGCCGGAGTAGCCCTTCTTTTCCGCATAGTTCCAGTAGGACTTATAACCGTCGAACGTTATATCCAACTGTCCTGCCTGCATTTTAGTTTCCTGCAGGCAGAAGAAGTCAGCATCCAGTTTCTTAAAACTGTCTTCAAATCCTTTTTTTACACAGGCCCTCAGGCCATTCACATTCCATGAGATAAATTTCATTGTGCACATAACCTATTGCGGGACGTATCAGTTGCTCCCTGTACTGCTCTTGTAAATGATTTCAAAATGGGCGCTGCTGCTCTGGTCTCCGTTTCCGAGGGAGTATGAATTAGAACCTATTTTTATGGTTTTGATATCTATGATCTCTTCATACGATCCATTATAATAGACAATAGGGCTGTAGGAGCTGAAGAAATAAATAATATTCCCGCTTGTGTCCGTACTGGTCTGTGACATGGTGTCGAAATCAATTTCTATTGGGGTATTGTTATAGGTCGTGCTGACCGATGTGGCGGTCACATAATTGGGAAAACGGTAGTAGTTGGCGTTATAGACGCTCTGTGATTCGGTGTAAGGTGCACGATATTGGATGATCATAGGGACAGGTGGCGTTTTGGAGAGGATGGCCTTGTCTTCTGTATTGTTAATGTACGTGGCCAGTTCATTGACCGGGAATTGAATGTTTACGGTCGTGTCATTGTCTGTTGCGTTGACATTCCAACTGAGGGGCCCCAGACTGTCAGCCGGGGTATAACTATCACTGTAAACGCGGTAGAGATGTCCTGAATAATTATTGGCAATCTGGCTGTAATATAGTGCCCTCATGCTTTTATTCAAAGTGACGTTACTATTGTCGTCACTGCTGTTTCCCAGGCAGGATGATAAAGACATTGCAGTCATGAGACCGCACAGTAGGAATAAAGTAGTTTTTAACTTTTTCATTTCGTATGTTTTTAATTGTGATTATTCATGAGTTTACAGGCGGATTCTCCCTCCAGGAAGAAAGTGTCATTTTATCGGTAACCAGCCTTTTCAGTCGAGGACGCATTTAGTATGAGGTCTCTTCATTTTAGGAAAATGAGTTTCTGTTGATGATCTTGCAATATTTAACTTATTAAATCTTGTTTTTAACACGACGAAACTTGATTTTATATTTTCTTAGCATCTCCTTGTAACAAGTCCATGAATTCCTGGCGTGTCTTAGCCTGGTTGAAAGCTCCACTGATGGCGCTGGTGATCGTGATGGAATTCTGTTTCTCTACTCCTCTCATCTGCATACACATGTGCTTGGCTTCGATGACCACCATTGTCCCCATCGGCTTCAGGGTGTTCTGTATGCAGTCCTTGATTTGCTCCGTGAGGCGTTCCTGTACCTGCAGGCGATGGCTGTAAATATCTACGACCCGTGCAATCTTGCTCAGCCCTGTGATATAACCGTTGGGGATATAAGCGACATGTACCTTGCCGTAAAAGGGGAGGATATGGTGCTCGCACAGAGAAAAGAAATCAATATCTTTGACGATTACCATCTGGTTGTATTTTTCTTCAAACAACGCATCGGTCAGGACCTTATGCGGGTCCTGAAAATATCCCCGTGTGAGCGTCTGCATAGCTTTGGCTACGCGCATGGGTGTTTTCTGCAGTCCCTCTCTTTGGGGATCCTCGCCCAGGAGTTGTAATATACTTTTATAATGGTCGGCTAACTCTTGAAGCCCTGGCCTGAAATCTGTTTCTGGATTCATGTTTTCTCTCTTCTATCTTTAGATGTTGGTGAGTAAGAAGGTTCATCCCTGATGCCGGTGAACCTTTATTTCTGAACGGTGATCAGTCCTTTTACCAGGCATGCTGACCGGTACCCCATGGCCCTGATCTGGCGCAGCATCTTCGTCGCCTCATTCAGACTCTTGAAATTGCCTACCCGGCAAATCCATCTGGGTGAATAGAAATGTACGTATACAGGTTGGTCCGGATACCTTATCTTGATGGCATTACCGGCTTTTTGAGCTGCAATGCGGTCTTTCCTGGAGTTGCCTCCGGCAAAGGCCTGAACCCGGTATCCCGTGACTTTGTAACTGTGGCGCATGACCTTCTTGCGCATGTCGATGACAGGAATATCAAAATTCTCATCAGGGTTGATGGTCGTATCCTCTTTATGAGGTTCACGACGAACTTCCTTCTTGACGGTCGTCTTATTTTCTTGTCTCTTTTCGGTGGGTGCTATGTTCCGGTTTTCTCCCTGCTCTTTGTTCTCGTTCCTGAGGGTGGAATAGGCCTCTCCATTTGCTGCCGGATGGTCTTGTCCCTTCGCATGTAGGGATGAGTTGGAATGATGTGCTTCCTGCTTCTTGCCGTTGCCGTAAATCTGATGGGATGGCGTGACCGTACGCTTTTCTTTACCGTTAACCAATTCGTCTATCTCTTTGCTCTGGTTAACAGTCACGACTCCTTTGCCCTGGACGTTCTTTTGTAGATGGTCAATGATCGTCTGGGCGTTTGCTGAGACGATGGGACAAAGAATCATGAAAATGAATGTGACGAATTGTTTCATTGTTGTTAAAATGTGATTTTTAGATTCATTGAAGTCGTGCCTGTGCAGGCACGACTCTCAAATTGAAAAGTGGTGATTATTTTTTCCAGGCATCAATAATGCCCTTGAAACTGTCAGCTTTTAAGGATGCTCCGCCGATGAGGCCGCCGTCAATATCTGGCTTGGAGAAAAGTTCGGAAGCATTGGACGGTTTGCAACTTCCACCATAGAGAATAGAAGTATCTTCTGCTGCCTGTTTACCATATTTCTCTGCGACGGTAGAGCGGATGTAAGCCAGCATCTCTTCTGCCTGGTCAGCTGTTGCGGTCTTTCCGGTACCTATAGCCCAGATCGGCTCGTAGGCGAGGATGATATTCTTCCATTCCTTTTCTGTCAGGTTGAAGACAGAACCTTGCAACTCAGCCTTTACTACTGCATTCTGCTTGTCAGCCTCACGGTCTGCAAGGGTCTCACCACAGCAGAAGATCACCTTCAGGCCATTTTTCAAAGCGAGCTGGACTTTCGTCTTCAGTGTCTCCGGGGTCTCCTTATAGTATTGACGACGTTCAGAGTGACCCAGGATCACATATTGTGCGCCCGTACTCTTGACCATTTCTGCACTCACCTCACCGGTGTAAGCGCCCTTCTCCTGGTCTGCGCAGTTTTCTGCACCGAGGCCTACGATGTTCTGGTCAAGGAATTGTGCAATGCTTGCCAGATGAATGAAAGGTGTACAGATGATCACCCCACAATTGGGCTTATCTGCTTTCAGTTCATCGTTAATAGCTTTAGCTAATGCAATGCCATCTTGCAGGTTCATGTTCATTTTCCAGTTACCTGCTACAATTTTCTTTCTCATTTTTCTTTTTTGTTTAAAAAGTTGGTTTATCTTATCTGTGTCTTGTTTCTCTTTGTTCCTTACCCATCTGCTCCATGCCCACAGGCGGTCGGCCAGTACGAGGAGGAGGAGAGGGATCAAAAACCAGAGGATGATCTTCGTGATTTTCTTTGCCATTGAGTCGGCGGGCATTCGCCCGATCCTCGATTGCTCCAGAGGCTGTCTTAGTTCTTCCTCTTTCGGGAGTTCGTTATGACTCCATTTGCGGATAACCCTCCCGTCTTTAAGGAGGATCAGCCCCGGGTTGCTTCGGATGATCGTCTTCAGCGTAGTGCCGTCGGTCGTACAGAACGGATATTCTGCCCCTGTCAGGTCAATCCATCGTTTGATCCCTCTGTCATTGCTTGCCGTGAGGCAATAGAAGGGATAGTCGTGTGATTGTGCGTATTCATACAGGATGTTGATCGGCCCGAAGTCTTCGTCATCGGCCTGCTCCAGATACGGGGCAATCAGGAGGAAGGTATAGCCCTTATCATTGAGTACCTGCCGGGTAATATCTTTTCCTGCTGGTCTTGTCTCTATACTGAAATCATGAATGGGAGGGACATAGCCTGCGGAGGTCTGTATCGTCTTGCTGTCTACGAACGTCCAGGTGGAATCGGGATAATTATTGATATTGAATTCCTTTTGATGCCCGTTTTTCTCCAGAATGAAGGTTGTCTTGAACTGTGGCTGGGGGGCTCCTTTAGGAATAGACATCCCCTCTTTGATGTTTGCTCCGATATGGTAAGGGCGGAAGTCAAATAGGGGCAGGAACCACAGGCTCAGCACACTGGAAGCAAGGATAAAGAGGATGGTCCAGTTGATGGCGATCCATTGATTGGCTTTCGAGATGAACCGGACCATACGCAGCGGCCATTTGAAGAGAACGATGGCGCAGGCTAGGAGCACGATGTTCTTCCCGAAGGTTTGCGCATTGGTCAGGTGGATGGCATCACCGAAGCATCCGCAGTCCTGGATGGGGTCCTTGATCACCAGCCAGAGCGTTATGATGGTCATCAGGGACATGAAGACCAGGATGATCCTGGAGCAGAGCCTTCTGCGGATCGCCAGCAGGATAAAGAAGCCCAGGCAGAACTCCACCGTAGAGAGCAGTACGGAAGCGGTCAGCGTGGACCAGTCCGGAAAGACACCTTGCAATCCCAGTGCGGTAAGGTAATCTTGTATCTTGTACTGTGTGCCCAGGGGGTCAATGGCCTTGACATATCCGGAAAAGATAAAGATGATGCCCAGTATCAGCCGGCACAGGTTTGTTACTATGGTCTTTGCTCTTTCCGCCATTCTTCCTCTTTTCACACTTGGAGTGCCTTGCCGTTTTTCAATCTTATTGCTCCGAATACGGCATAGTTGATGATGTCCATATAGTTGGAGGCGATACCTTCCGATACTTTTGCCGTCCCGTCGTGGTTCTCTATTTCCTTGATGCGCTCGATCTTGGTAAGGATAAGATCGGTATAACTGCTCACCCGCATTGAGCGCCAGGCTTCTCCGTAGTCGTGGTTCTTCCGCTGCATCAGTGTCATGCATTCGTGGGCACATTTGTCATATAGGCTCAGTGCCTCTTCTGCATGGATGTCCACGGTGTCGACAAATCCTTTCCCTAACTGGATAATCCCGATGATTCCGTAGTTGATCAGGGCAATGAATTCCGGCCGGATGCCTTCTCCCACCCAACTCTTCCTGGTGATTTCCAGGGAGCGGATGCGCTTGGCTTTTATGAATAACTGGTCAGTGAGTGAAGAGGGCCTGAGGATCCTCCATGATGCTCCGTAATCTTTTAACTTATCTGCGAAAATGCCCCGGGCCTCTTTCATTACTTCCTCAAACTCTTGCTGAGTGTTTGTTGTATCTGGTGATTCTTGTCTCATAATGATTGTCAATGGATTTAAACCATATCTCATCTGCAAATGTACTGAATTCCAATGAAATGACCAAAAAATGAGCCTAAGGATTTCTTTCAGTTGGTCACCTGACATTCCGGGAACGGAGAAATGCGGGCCTGTCGGTTTTTACGGTGTGTCCTGAAAAGGTGCAGGACTGATCTTGTGTATGATCATTGGATTTGAAATATCCAAAAGTTTTTTGTATCTTTGCGCTCGCAAATTCCGTTATGTTAAGTGTACTTAAATAGATTATGATCATGCGAAATCTCACTGGAGCCGATTTTGTACGTTTGTTGGATAAAGATATTTTTCATGAAATAGCCGGGGCGGCTGATGCTCTTCATCTGGAATGTTATGTCGTTGGAGGGTATGTCAGGGACCTCTTTCTGGAAAGGCCTTCGAATGATATTGATGTTGTGGTAGTGGGAAGTGGCATAGAGGTGGCTCGTGCGTTGAAGGAGCGTCTGGGGAAATCTGCTAGACTGTCTGTGTTTCGGAATTTCGGTACTGCACAGGTTAAATACCATGGACTGGAGGTAGAGTTTGTCGGAGCCCGGAAGGAAAGTTATCGCCATGACTCCCGTAAGCCTCATGTGGAGGATGGGACACTTCAGGATGATCTGAACCGGCGGGACTTTACGATCAATGCCCTGGCGGTCTGCCTGAACCAGAAACGCTTTGGGACCCTGATTGATTCTTTTGATGGAGTCATGGATATGGAGAAGGGAATCCTGGCTACTCCTCTTGACCCGGATATCACCTTTTCTGACGATCCTCTCCGTATGATGCGTTGCGTCCGTTTTGCCACACAGTTGAACTTTCAGATCGAGGAGGAAACCTATACGGCCCTTTCTCGTAATGCTGACCGCCTGAAAATCATCAGCGGAGAGCGTATTGCTGACGAATTGAATAAGATCATGCTTGCTCCTCATCCCAGCATCGGCTTTTATTATATGCATGATACCGGATTGCTGCAACTGATCCTGCCGGAACTTTGTGCTCTTGATGTCGTGGAAACACGCAATGGAAAATCCCATAAGAATAATTATCTTCACACGCTCGAAGTCCTGGAAAACTTATGCAGGGCTCAGAATAAGGCGGCAGAGGCTTCCTCTGTTTTACCGGCGGGGGAGAAAGCTGCTGGAAATCCTGAGGATGGCCCGGCCCAGGCTGATGGCTCCTTGACGGCTAAGGACAGGCATCTTTATCTCCGATGGGCTGCGCTCTTGCATGATATAGGTAAGGCTAAGTGCAAGCGTTGGGATCCGGTTCAGGGATGGAGCTTTCATAACCATAATCTTGTAGGTTCAAAAATGGTCCCTCAGATCTTCCGGAGATTAAAGTTGCCTATGGATGCGAAGATGAAGTTTGTGCAGAAATTAGTTTATCTCCACATGCGTCCTATTGCGATTGCTGATGATCAGGTCACCGATAGTGCTGTCCGCCGTCTGATCAATGATGCGGGTGGCGATGTGGGGGATCTGATGATGCTCTGTGAGGCGGACATTACCAGCAAGAATCATCTGCGTAAACAGCATTTCCTGGATAATTTCCATATCGTCCGCGAGAAACTGAAGGATCTGGAAGAGCGTGACTATAAGCGTCTTCTCCAGCCTTGTATAGACGGAAATGAAATTATGGAGATGTTCCACCTTCGTCCAAGCCGCGAAGTGGGGACCTTGAAACAGACGCTCAAGGATGCCGTGCTGGATAACAAGGTCCCTAATGAGCGTGGCCCGTTGATGCAACTGCTGAAGAGAAAAGCCCATGAGATGGGCTTGGATGATTAGCCGGAATGGACGAATGGATGGATGGATGGAGAGAAAATGATACCTCTGATTATTTTCTCTTTTGGGCGAGATTACTTTATGACTCTTCAGGTGATTTTTATCAGGTATTCTTGTCTTTCTGAACAGGTGTTACTGTATTTCTTTTAAGTACGTAACTGTCTTTTGTTCTTTTTATTATATATATAAGGTATTTCTTTGTGATCCTATGTCTCTTCTGCCTGCTTCCTTTCTGGCTTTTGTCGTATCCTGTTAAAGTTAGCAAGATTGGAAAAGTAGGGTAGATTTGTTTAGGCTACCTTTGCAGTTGTGATATAACAAAAAAGCTATGCAACAAAGACAATCAACCAGGGATGATTATTCGAGAAAAATAAATATTGTTATCGAATATATAAACAATAATTTGACCAATGATATTGACTTGGATGTGCTAGCCTCTGTCTCTAATTTCTCTCCTTATCATTTTCATCGTATCTTTAAGGCTTTTACAGGCGAACCGATCGGGGCTTTCATCACACGGATGCGAGTTGAGACTGCAGCTCGACTACTGCGTTACAGTGATATGCCTGTCTGTGAAATTGCTTATAAGGTAGGATATGATATGCCTTCTTCTTTGTCTAAGGTTTTCAAGCAGTTTTATAATATCACACCAACAGAGTATAGAAATAATAAAAAGTACACAATTATGAAACCGTTAAAAATCAATTCTAATATGGAGTTATGTAGCAATGTTGTCAATCTGGAACCTCAACAGGCAATTTATATCTCTCTGATAGGTGACTATAAGAAACTGGATTATTGTATGGCATGGAAGAAACTGTGGAACCATGTCCGTATGTCTGGCAAATTCTCTGAAGAGATGGGGAATGGAAAAGGTGTCGATTCAGATAAGGTGCATCAGATGCTTGCGGATGGCAGAATTGCTCATGCTGTGATTTATCATGATGATCCTAAGTTGACTGACTGCGACAAGAGAAGAGCCGATATCTGTCTTGTTTTGCCGTTTAAGATTGAGGCGAAGGGTGAGATAGGCATTAAGGAAATTGCTGGTGGCCGATATGTGGTATACCATTATCAGGGATCCTATAACCAACTGGATAAGGTCTATGATACCATTTTCGGTAAATATATTCCTGATGGAAATTACAAGTTAGACGAGAGACCTTTGTTTGAGGTCTATCCCAATGATCCGGAATGTACTCCTCCTGATAAACTTCTGACAGAAATTCATATACCTATTATTTAATTACACTTGGGATTGCGATCTTTATGGTAGCAATCCCATAAGATTATTGTTGGGAGTTTGATATGTTTCACTGGCTAGTCTGAGAATAGACACAACAGGAGTAAAACTTCAGGCACTGGAATATTAATTGTTTTCTTTCTGTATGCGGAATCGGAAAGAGAAAAATAAATCCGTCAAGTGAGTCGGCTCTTCTTAATTGAAGAAGAACTACGGAATTAAGTCACAATCATAATCACTTGGTTTTCTCTTTACCGATAATAACATATAGGTTTACCGAAATAACAGATAGGTTTACCGAAATAGGGTTGTAAAGTTGGTCTTGAATTACTAACTTTGTACAGTTCTTAGTAGAACACAGATTCGATTTACTGTGATTGTTTCTTAATTAATGAATGAAATAAAATGAGAAAAAATGGTTTGAAAGGTCTCTTCTGGGACCATAGTTCATCGTGACCAAAATGGTGCATTTCGCCCCACCAAAATGGTGCATTTTGCTCCCCCAAAATTGTGCATTTTGGTCACGATTATTTACTGCAAATTAATCAATCTGAGGATTGACTTTGATCTGATGACTATTTGATTATGGAAACAGATACATGGCCATGGTAATGAACCGGTTCTTGATAATCTCCAAGGTGACTGCATCCCTTTTATCTGGTTAACTAATTGGTAAATTGGTCATTTTGCGAGTATTTGAGGTCGGAATTTGTTCTGTGCCCCTCCTGCGGGTCACGGATGAACTGGTTTTAGAAATAAAGTTTGTTAAAAGTGTAATTGAGGAGTTACGATGTTAAGGATTATTTCCTACCTTTGCGGATAGAAAACTTGATTACACTGAAAAGTTTTCTCTACCGCCGACTATTTAGGGAGACTGGTATAAGCGGTGTTTTTATCTAAGATGAATATTTAATGTAGAATAGTTATGAAAATGAAAGATTGTTTATTCGTTGTAGTTCTCGCTGCCACCCTCGTCGCCTGCGGTGGAAAGAAGAAGGGCCTGCAGTTTGGCAACAACGAGTATCCCGTATGTACAATAGAGGCTTCCAGTGCTTCTTTGCAAACCACCTATCCGGCCACGATCAAGGGGATCAAGGATGTGGAAATCCGCCCTATGGCCTCAGGTTTCATCACGGGTGTTTTTGTCCATGAAGGTCAGGCCGTCCGGGCCGGGCAAGTGCTCTTCACGATAGACAGTCAGACTTACCGTGCTGCTGTACTCCAGGCACGTGCGGCTGTAGGAACGGCCATTGCACAGAGGAATACGACCCGTCTGACCTACCAGAACAGCAGAAAACTTTTTGCAAAGAACATTATCGGCAAGTATGAGTTGCAGACAGCTTATGATTCTTATCGTTCTGCGGGAGCTCAGGTAGCCCAGGCACGTGCAGCAGTGATAGCAGCACAGCAGAATCTGTCTTATTGTACGGTGACAGCACCTGTCCCGGGAGTCATTGGCAGTTTGCCCTATAAGATCGGAACATTGGTAAGTCCATCCATGCAGACTCCATTTACTACGGTCAGTGATGTCCGTACGGTTGAGGTGTTCTTCTCTATTTCTGAAAGTGAGATCATGAGATTGAGCCAGTCTTCCGGCAGTTTGCAGTCTGCGCTGGCTTCTTTCCCCGCAGTAAAGTTGCTGCTGGCTGATGGCAGCACCTATAACCAGCCGGGAAGGGTGGTAAAGATGAGTGGTGTCATTGATCCGACGACCGGTGCAGTGTCGCTGATTGCACATTTCTCCAATCCTCAGGGATTATTGCGGAGTGGCGGATCCGGCCAGATCGTTATTCCTAGTGACGACAGTCGTGCCATCGTCATTCCTCAGGAGGCCTGCACGCAGGTACAGGACAAGATCTTTGTTTATGTCGTAGGTCAGGATAATAAGGTGAAGTATACGGAGATTATGGTAAATCCACAGAATGATGGTCTTCATTATATTGTCACGGGCGGGCTTCATGTGGGAGACCGTATCGTTACGAAGGGCATTTCCTCGTTGACCGATGGGATGAAAATAGTGCCGATCACTGAAGAACAATATCAGGAAAATCTTGATAAGGCGGCAAAACTGGGCTCTAAACAGAATTCTGCCAAAGGCTTTATCAATGCGATGAAAGGTAATTAATAGTTTTAAGTTTCGTATATGTCTTTTACCAACTTTATAAAACGCCCGGTTCTATCAACGGTAATTTCCATTACCTTGGTCTTGTTGGGCATCATCGGGCTCGTCAGTTTGCCCGTCGAACAGTATCCGGATATTGCTCCCCCTACCATTATTGTCTATACGACTTATCAGGGAGCCGATGCGGAGACGGTGATGAATTCAGTCGTAACCCCACTTGAGGAATCCATCAATGGTGTGGAGAACATGACTTATATGACCTCTACGGCCACTAACCAGGGCTCTGCCACCATAACCGTGTTATTCAAGCAGGGGACCAATCCTGATATGGCTGCCGTGAATGTGCAGAACCGTGTCCAGCAGGCACAGGCCTTACTCCCTGCTGAGGTTACCAAGGTGGGTGTTCAGGTCATCAAGCGCCAGACTTCTCAGGTCATCATGTACTCTTTGACGAGCAAGGGTGGAAAATATGATGACCAGTTCCTCACTAACTATAATGACATTAATGTTATTCCTGCCCTCAAACGTATTTCCGGAGTAGGAGATGTCCGGAGTCCGGGTACCAAGACTTATTCTATGAGAATCTGGCTGAAACCGGACAAGATGAAACAGTATGGCTTGATGCCTTCGGATATTACTGCTGCTCTGGCAGAGCAGAACATCGAGGCAGCTCCTGGATCATTCGGCGAAAACAGCAACATGGCCTACGAGTATACCATGCGCTATAAGGGTCGTTTGAAAACACCGGAGGAATATGGTAACATTATCATTTCGTCCAACACAAATGGGCAGACCTTGCATTTGAGGGATGTTGCCAGCATAGAACTCGGGAGTTTGATGTATTCCGTTTCCATGAAGAACAACGGGCAACCGTCTTCCATGGGTATGGTAGAGCAGATAGCCGGTTCCAATGCTACTCAGATTGCCAATAATGTGAAGGCAGAGTTGAAGAAACAGGCCAAATCGTTTCCTTCAGGCATGACCTACAAGATAGAATATGATGTGACGGAATACCTGAATGCCTCTGTTCATGAGGTCGTGAAGACACTTTTCATTACCTTGTTCCTGGTGTTCCTCGTGGTCTATGTCTTCCTGCAGGATTTCAGGTCGACCCTGATCCCGTTGATTGCCGTACCGGTGGCATTGGTGGGAACGTTCTTCTTCTTGCTCTTGTTTGGGTTCTCTCTCAATCTGCTGACCTTGTCAGCCTTGCTCCTTGCCATCGCCATCGTGGTGGATGATGCCATTGTGGTGGTGGAGGCAGTGCATGCCAAACTGGACCAGGGATATAAGAGTTCGTTAACGGCGGCTATTGATGCCATGAACGAGATCTCCGGTGCAATTATATCGATCACCCTGGTTATGGCAGCCGTATTTATCCCCGTTTCATTCGTGGGCGGAATTTCGGGAACCTTCTATAAGGAGTTCGGAATCACGATGGCCATCAGTATTGTCATCTCTGCACTGAATGCTTTGACCCTGTCACCTGCGCTGTGCGCCATTTTCCTGAAACCGAAGAAGGATCAGGAAGAAGAGAAGAAACTGTCATGGATAGACCGTTTTCATGCAGGTTTCAACCGGACATACAACAAGGTGCTGGTGAAGTATAAAAAGGGAGTTGAGCGGGTGATCAATCATCGTGTCGCTACGGGTATCGTGGTCGTCGCGGGGATTGCCGCACTGGTGATCCTGATGTCCGTGACCAAGCCAGGCCTTGTGCCGGATGAGGATACGGGTACTCTGTTCATCACTGTTTCCTTGCCCCCTGGCACTTCCCAGGATCATACCCAGAAGGTGTCGGACCAGATTGATGATATGCTGGCGAACAATCCGGCTATAGAAACGCGTGAGAAGATTATAGGGTATAGTTTCATTGCCGGACAGGGCTCTAACCAGGCAACGTTTGTCGTCAAACTGAAACCGTACAAGGATCGTCCGAGTGGTTTCTTCTATGATCTCTCCGGACTTTGGCAGGGTGACGGCCTGATGCGCTTCTTCGTTAACCCGATGGCGAACACTTCAGTGCTGGGGATGATCTATAAGCAGACTGGAAACATTAAAGGTGCCCAGATACTGGCATTCGCTCCACCGATGGTTCCTGGTTTTAGTGCTACCAACGGCCTGACCTTCGTCGTACAGGACCGGACGGGCGGGAATTTGAACAAGTTCTTCAACATTACCCAGCAATATCTGGCTGCGTTGAACAAGCGCCCGGAGATCAGCAAGGCGATGACCTCTTATAACCCTGACTATCCTCAGTACATGGTCAATGTAGATGTCGCCAAATGTAAGGAAGCTGGCACGTCACCGGCAGTTGTCTTGTCAACGCTGCAGGGCTATTATGGTGGCCTTTATGCGTCTAATTTCAACCTCTATGGCAAGTTGTACCGTGTGATGGTCCAGGGAGAGACGGCAAGCAGGATGCGTCCTGACGGCCTTTCCAAGATTTATGTCCGGACAACAGGGGGAATGGCTCCTATCAGTTCTTTTGTGACGTTAAAACGGGTTTACGGGCCTGCCAATATCGGCCGTTTCAATATGTTTACGAGTATTGATGTCAATGCAAGTCCTGCAAGTGGCTATTCTTCAGGACAGGCTCTGAAAGCTGTACAGGAGGTGGCCAAACAGACTTTACCGTCAGGATATACTATTGACTATTCTGGTCTGACCCGGTCTGAGGCTCAGTCTTCCAACACTACGGGGATTATTTTCCTGTTGTGTATCGTCTTCGTCTACCTGATTCTGAGCGCACAGTATGAGAGCTATATCCTGCCTTTGTCGGTGGTCCTCTCCGTGCCGTTCGGACTCGCCGGAGCATTCCTGTTTACCAATCTCTTCGGGCATTCCAATGACATCTATATGCAGATCTCGCTGATCATGCTGATTGGTTTGTTGTCCAAGAATGCGATCTTGATTGTTCAGTTTGCTCTTGAGAGGCGCCGGACCGGTATGGCAATCAAGTATAGTGCTATCCTGGGCGCGGGAGCCCGTCTACGCCCGATTCTGATGACTTCCCTGGCAATGATTATCGGTCTGTTGCCTTTGATGTTCGCCAGTGGAGTAGGTAAAAATGGTAATGAGACGCTGGGTGCTGCCGCCGTGGGAGGTATGCTGATAGGTACTTTCCTCCAGATCTTTATTGTGCCTGCATTGTTCGTTGTCTTCGAGTGGCTGCAGGAGAAGATCAAACCGCTGAAGTTTGATGATGAGAAACCTTCGGAGGAGTTGACTCAGGAATTGAAACAGTATGCGAATTTCCCGACGCAGGGTGAAGTTAAATAAGGAAAATACAGTTATGAAGAAATCAAATATGATCGTTATAGGTCTTGCAGTCCTGGCTCTTGCCGGCTGCAAGAGCCTTTACGGAACTTACACGCGTCCGGATGTGAATGCCAGGGGGATTTTCCGTGATGGCGTTTCCCGCGGGGACACGCTGACGGCAAAGGATACGGCCAGTTTTGGCAACATGCCTTGGCGTTCTGTCTTCACGGATCCGTTGCTCCAGAACCTGATTGAGAGGGCTTTGCATAATAATCCGGATCTGCTGAACGCTGCTGTCAACGTACAGATCGCAGAGACACAACTCAAGGCTGCAAAGTTGGCTTTCCTGCCTGGGTTTACGCCTAAGGGTACGATCTCTTCATGGGACGGGAATAAGGCCAGCAAGATCTATTCCTTACCCGTAAATGCAAGTTGGGATGCTGATATTTTCGGCACACTTACTGCCTCAAAGCGTAGTACCCAGATGGCTCTTCTGGAAAGGAAGGACTATCAGGTGGGAGTGCAGACTCAGTTGATTGAAAATATCGCCAATCTGTATTATACGTTGGAGATGCTGGACAAGCAAGTGAAGATGGTCGATGATATGGCAGGGCTGACGAAGAGTACCTGGGACATCATGAAGGCTGAAAAGGAGTTGGGACGTGTCCGCTCTACCGGTGTGGAAAGTGCGGAAGCCAACTATTATTCCGTGCTCGCGCAGAAGACTGATCTGCTGCGCCAGATCCGGGAGACGGAAAATTCTCTTTCCATCCTGCTCGGTGAGCCGGCTCATTCTATTCCGCGGGGACAACTGGACCATGAGAGCCTGCCATCGGAGTTTTCTACGGGCATAGGTATCCAGTTGCTGCGTAATCGTGCTGACGTGCATGCAGAGGAGATGGCCCTTGCCGGATGTTTCTATAATGTAGAGGAGGCTCGCAGCCGGTTTTATCCGGTGCTGAATATTTCGGCCAGTGGAGCTTTTACCAATAGCAGTGGTCTGGGGATTGTCAATCCGGGGAAATGGCTCCTCTCGGCTGTCGGATCCCTGACGCAGCCGATCTTCATGAAAGGCCAACTGGTCGCCGGACTGAAGGTGGCGAAGGACCAGTATCAGATCGCCTTCAACAACTGGCAGAATGCAATTCTGAAAGCAGGCAGTGAGGTCAGCAATGCCCTCGTCCTGTACAATTCTTCGGCAGAGAAGGGCGCTATTGAAGCCAAGCAGATCGAAGTGCTGAAGAAAAATGTTGAGGATACGAGAGCCTTGATGGGACAGTCCAATACGACCTATCTCGAAGTGATCCAGGCTCAGTCCAGCCTTCTCAATGTGGAACTCTCTAAGGTGGCTGATGACTTCTATAAGATGCAGGCTGTCGTCGACCTCTACTCTGCGTTAGGAGGGGGATCCGGTGAACTCTATATGGCTAATGAGCAGGCTGAGGTTCAGGCTGCTGATTCTGCCCGCGTTTCGAAAATAAAACATTAAGATTTCGTTCAATATGGCAAATAAAATAAGTGATCGTGCGGTTATCGGGCCTGAGGTGAAAATGGGTGATGATGTGACCATCGGCCCCTTTGTCTTCATTGCAGGAAATGTCGTCATCGGTGATCATGTGACGATCTACTCGAATGTGAGTATGTCGGGCAAGATTATCATCGGTGACCATTGTACGCTCTTTCCGAACGTGAGTGTGATGAGTGGTACCCAACTGGGGAGTGATAATATCATTTGCCAGAATACGGTGCTTGGCGCACTCCCACAGGATTTCAGTTTCAAAGGTGAGGAAACGGAGTTGATCATCGGCAATCATAATATCTTCCGGGAAAACATCGTCATTAACCGTGCTTCCCATACCGGCGGCCAGACGGTCATCGGCAATCATAATTTCCTGATGGAAGGTACTCATATCTCCCATGATACCAAGATAAGGGATAAATGTGTGTTCGGGTATGGTACTAAGATCGCCGGAGACTGTCAGATTGCTGACCGGGTGATCTTCTCGTCCAGTGTTATTGAAAACGGGGGCACCCGCGTGGGAGAAGGGTCGATGATCCAGGCCGGGTCAACATTCTCGAAGGATATTCCACCTTATGTAATCGCTGGTGGTAATCCGGCACGGTATAATGGGATCAACTCGGTGATGATGACTTCCTACGGAGTGGAGCAGAAAGTTCAGAATCATATAGCAAATGCTTATCGCCTCGTGTTTCATGGCCAGAACAGTATCCTGGATGCTGTTCTGCAAATCAAGAACCAGGTGCCGGATGGACCTCAGATCCGTAATATCGTTGATTTTATCAATGCGTCCCAACTGGGAATTATCGGGAAGACCTGGTGATGAGCTGTGCCGGGAGAGCCGGGGATATCAGTATGAGGCTGTACACATTAATCCCTCAAGCTTGACCCGGTCCCGGATAGCATTCAACTCTTCCGGGGTGGCTTTCCTGAGATCCTGGTCGGGAGTCTCCCGTGCGATGGTATAGATCATGACTTCCTTGGGGGAGATGTCTACAAGGGCCTTGATCCATGGCTTGACATATTCGTCGCCCGTGTTGTCCACGTTTTTCCCATCGATGGTACCTTTCATGAACATCGTCTGGATGATGAGGCGGCCGTGGAAACTCTCCAGGCCTTCGATGATTCTCCGGACATGGTAATTGGGGTTCGTCGGACGGTTTACTAACTGGATGTATTTCGGGTTGACAGTGTCCAGTTTAAGGATGTTATTGTCTACTTTCATCAGTGCCCCGTGCACATCCCCCCGGAAGATTTGGGTGGAATTGCTCAATACGGAGATTTTAGCCTGAGGGCAGAACCGGTCGCGCAATTCTATGGTATCATTGATGATTCCGGCAAAGTCGGGATGACCGGTAGGCTCCCCATTCCCTGCAAACGTAAGCACGTCCGGATGCTCGTTCCGCTCGTGCATTTCCTTTAGCTTTGCTTCCAGGGCGGCAGAGATTTCTTCCCGCGTAGGCCGCCGGGTGACCGTCTTCCGGTCTTTGTTGAATCCACACTCACAGTAGATGCAGTCGAAATTGCAGATCTTTCCATCTGCAGGCATCAGGTTGATGCCCAGGGAAAGTCCTAATCTCCGACTGTGTACCGGACCATATATAGGGGATGAATAGATAACTGTGCTCATTGTTGTCCAAGAATTAGATATTGTTAGATATAATCTTTGCGATCATACTACAAAGGTATGAAATTAATTTGAATCAGACTTTCCAATCTGTATTTTCCGTGTTAATACTCGTTAAACGGTCGTGTTTTAAAAGCTTTTATCGTATATTTGCAACCTAAATAGGTGAATGTTGCTCTTTTCTTGAAGCTTCTTTTAGAGAGGAAGATCATGAGCGGCATGAAGCAGATATTTCTAAAATAGCCCTTGATTAAGGATGGGAAAGAATCGTCAGAGAACCCGCAATCATCATGGATTACAGGTTGTTACTTTATGTATAAGTACTGCCATGGTGCTCGTCTTGTTAGGATTGGTCGTATGCTCTACGCTCCTGGCGCGGAACCTGTCGACCTATGTGAAGGAGAATTTCGTGGTCCAGATTATGCTGGATCAGGATATGACCTCTCCCGAAGCTCAGCAGATCTGTAATAAGTTGAAAGTCCGTCCTTATGTGAATAGTCTCCATTATGTCAGCAAGGAAGAAGCCTTGAGGGAAGGGACGAAGGAGCTGGGGACGAATCCGAGTGAGTTTGCCGGCGTGAACCCTTTCCTTTCTTCCATTGAGATTACGGTGAAAGGTAATTATGCGAATGATGATTCCCTCAGATGGATCTCCAGGGAACTGAAGACTTATCCGAAAGTCAGCGAGATTGATTATCAGAAGGACTTGATCAATGAGGTCAATCAGAACATTGCGAAAATCAGCGTCATCTTGCTCGTTATTGCTGTGCTGCTCACTTTCGTGTCCTTCTCCTTGATCAGCAATACCGTTCGTCTGGGCATCTACTCGCGCAGATTTTCCATCCATACCATGAAGCTCGTAGGAGCTTCGTGGGGATTTATCCGAAGGCCTTTCATCACGGATGCCATCCTTATCGGACTGGTCGCTGCGGTGTTGTCCTGTGCAGTCCTGGGCTGTGGCGTCTATGCGCTCTATCGTTATGAACCGGGAATCCTTACGATCATGACCTGGCGGGAGATGGCTATTACGGGGGCTGCGGTATTCCTGTTCGGAATCATTATAACGGCTATTTGTGCAAGCATTTCAGTGAATAAGTTCTTGAAAATGAAGGCTGGAGAGTTGTATAAAATTTGAGGGAGTGTGCTTCTCTTGAGTAAAATAAAAGAAATCATTAAAATTATGGATAAAAGAAATTATGCATTCGATAAAGTCAACTTCATTTTGCTGGCTGTCGGTATGTTGATTGTCGTCATCGGTTTTGTGCTGATGGCCGGACCGGGTTCTAATGAAACTCATTTTGAGCCGTCAATATTCAGCGTTAGGAGGATCAAGGTCGCTCCTGTAGTGTGTCTGATCGGCTTTTTGTCTATGATTTATGCTGTCGCCAGAAGACCAAAAGATCCTCAGAAAGCTGACAAAATGCCTGAAATCAAAGATGTTCAGGGGGAGAAAGATTCTTCTATTGATAAACATTAATTGATCATCGGTATTTTCTTATGACTTTATTTCAGACTATTATCATCTCTATTGTCGAGGGATTGACGGAATTCCTTCCTGTTTCTTCTACCGGTCACATGATTATTGCACAGAATCTCCTGGGTGTACGCCAGGGGGATCCATTCGTGCATGCCTTTACCTTTATCATACAGTTTGGCGCTATCCTTTCTGTGGTCTGCTTGTATTGGAAGCATTTCTTCCAGATGCGCAACAGGAAGGAGTTCCTGCAAAAGATGAAGTTCTATGGGTTGTTGATCATAGGGGTTATCCCGGCCGTTTTTATCGGACTGTTCGCTAAGGAGAGCGGACTGCTGGACTTTCTGCTTGACAGCGTGAATGTCGTGGCGGTCATGCTGGTCATCGGAGGTATCTTCATGCTGTTTGTTGACCGGATCTTTAATAAGGGGACAGATCAGAATAAGGTGACTACCAAACGCGCGTTTATGATCGGACTGTTCCAGTGCATCTCCGTGATTCCGGGCGTCAGCCGCAGTATGGCAACGATAGTAGGGGGCATGGCCCAGAAACTGACGCGGAAGCGCGCAGCGGAGTTTTCCTTCTTCCTCGCAGTGCCTACCATGGCCGGAGCAACCCTCCTGGATCTTCTTGACATGCTGAAGGCGGGGACCACGTGGGCCACCTCTCATAATATTTTTTTATTGGTCTTAGGGTGTGCCATCGCTTTTGTGGTAGCTATGCTGGCCATGAAATGGTTTGTCGGTTTTCTCATGAAGCATGGGTTCAGGCCTTTCGGATGGTATCGTATTATCATCGGTGCAATCATCCTGATCCTTCTGGCTACAGGTCATTCTCTTGTCATTGCGGGCTGAACGGCCTTTGAGCGGGATGGAGAAGGTGGAAGAGAACGGGAAAATAGATTTCTTGAAAGGAGCGATCTTTGCAATAGATAAACCTTATAGAATATCCAGTTTCGGTGCTTTGGCCCATGTCCGGTACTTGCTGAAAAAGCGCTTGCACCATCGCGTGAAAATCGGTCATGCAGGCACGCTGGACCCTTTGGCGACAGGAGTGCTGGTCCTTTGTACGGGAAAGATGACCAAACAGATCGAGCGTCTGCAGCAGGGATCTAAGGAATATGTTGCCACGCTTCAACTGGGGGCCACTACTCCGAGTTATGACCGGGAACAAACGGTAGATCATACGTTTCCAACACTACAGATCACAAGGGACAGAATCCTTACGGTCCTGGAATCTTTTACGGGGGACATCCTTCAGACTCCTCCTTCTTACAGTGCAGTCAAGATTAAAGGTGACCGGGCGTATGAGTTGCGAAGGGCTGGCAAGGAGGTCGTACTGCAGCCCAAACCCGTCCATATAGACCGGATCGAACTGATGGATTTTTATCCTGAAACCATGCAGATGACCATCCGGGTGGTGTGCGGAAAAGGAACTTATATCCGGGCTCTGGCCCGTGATGTAGGGAGGAAACTTGACAGTGGGGCTTTTCTGACTTCACTCCGGCGGACGAGATCAAGTGGATTCTCCGTGGCTGATTGTGTAGACTTTGATCATATTGACAGGTGGCTGGAGGAGGTGACAGAACCTAAGGATAACGAATTGGAAAACCTTTTACATGAAAAGAAAGGAGAACAGGAAGTGATATGAAACTATCTCAGTTTAAATTTAAATTACCGGATGAACTGGTTGCACTTTATCCGCATCAGTCTAAACATTCGATTACCAAAACGGATGGTACGAAAGAGACTTTTACGGTGCTGCGTTCGGATGAATGCCGGTTAATGGTGGCGCATAAGAAATCGGGCAAGATAGAGATGTTCAAGAAAGGGGCAAAAGGCAAACCCGTCAAGGGTGATTTCCTTACCTTCTGGGATATGCTTGATTATTTCGGCGAAGGAGATACCTTTGTCTTCAATGATACGAAAGTGTTCCCGGCCCGCCTTTATGGCACCAAGGAGAAAACGGATGCGAAAATAGAGGTCTTTCTCCTTCGGGAACTCAATGAGGAGATGCGTTTATGGGATGTCCTCGTGGAACCTGCACGCAAGATCCGTATCGGCAACAAACTCTTTTTCGACGATACGGGTACGATGGTTGCTGAGGTCATCGACAACACAACCAGCCGTGGCCGCACACTTCGCTTCCTCTATGACAGTCCTCACGAGGAATTCAAGCGGAACCTGTTCGCCCTGGGAGAGGCTCCCCTGCCTAAATATATCATTGACAGACGTGAGAATCATCATGCAACGGCTGATGACCTGGTTAATTTCCAATGTGTGTTCGCTAAGAATGAAGGGGCGGTGACAGCTCCTGCTACAGGCCTTCACTTCAGCCGCGAACTGATGAAGATGATGGAGATCAAGGGCATCCATTCTGCTTTCATCACTCTGCACTGCGGACTGGGTAACTTCCACGAGATAGAGGTGGAGGATCTGACCAAACATAAGATGGATTCGGAAGAAATGGTGATCGGAAAAGAGGCTTGTGACACGGTCAACCAGGCTAAGAAAATGGGCCATCATGTCTGCATCGTAGGAGCAAGCGTGGCCAAGGCTACCGAAACGGCTGTGGGCACGGACGGACTCCTGAAGGAATACAAGGGCTGGACAAATAAGTTTATCTTCCCGCCTTATGATTTCGGACTGGCTGACAGTATGGTCGTCAATTTCTATCATCCGGAATCACCTTTATTGATGAGCACAGCAGCCTTCGGGGGCTATGATCTTGTCATGGAAGCTTATAATATGGCGGTCAAGAACGGCTATCAATTCGGCTGTTTCGGGGATGCCCTTCTGATCGTCAACGATTAGAGGACTGTCCTCAGGATGAGACGGTTACGGAAGAGCCTTTGGCTTGATACCATTCCTTCCCGTCCGCTTTAAAGTTTTTGAAATGCATCAGATCTATTTAGGACTGGGCTCCAATATGGGTAATCGCAGGCAGAATATCGATGAAGCGATCTTGCGTATCTGTAAGCAGGTGGGCAGGGTCGACGGCCGGTCTTCCCTCATTGAGACAAAACCGTGGGGCTTTGAGTCGGTTCATAATTTCATGAATTGTTGCATTGGGGTGCGGACATCCCTTTCCCCCAGGGGGGTACTGAGAACTACCCAGCATATAGAAAGGGAATTGGGAAGGCGCGAGAAGAGTCAGGACGGGGTCTATCATGACCGCGTCATCGATATAGATATATTGCTTTATGATCATTTGAGGGTGGACGAACCTGACTTGAAAATCCCTCATCCTCTCATGTTTCAACGTGATTTTGTGATGAGACCGTTAATGGAAATACTGGCGGAGGAGGAAAATAAAAGGAGCGCATTTTCAATGCAACCGTGAATGCTCCTTGCTCTTGCGGAAGGAAACTGGTTTCATCAAAAAGGCCCGGCACATTCAGTGCCGGGCCTTTTTGGCTTTCTCTAAGATAAGTTATTTGCGGAGACCTAATGACTTGATGATCGCACGATAACGATTGATGTCGCGCTTATACAAGTAGTCCAGTAAGGCACGGCGCTTGCCTACCAACTGGGTCAGTGAACGGGTCGTGACATGATCCTTGTGATGGTTCTTGACATGCTCTGTCAAGTGGTTGATACGATAGGTGAACAGGGCGATCTGAGCTTCTGAAGAACCTGTGTCCCGCTCATCTTTGCCGTACTTCTTGAAGATCTCTAACTTTTTTTCTTTCTGTAAATACATGACTTATTGGATTAATGATAATTACTATGACATCCTTCGGGCGATCCCTGCCTTAATCCCAACAGGACGCCGTCGAATGCATCGGAAACTCCGAAACGGTGGCAAAGTTACGAATTATATTTGACAATGGGGTGTCGTATGCAGATGAATTTTAGCAAAAACCATATTTTTAACACTCTGTTTCACGAGATTCTTATCCACTAATAGATTGATTGTCAAACTTTTTTTGTAATTTTGCATTCGAAATTTTAAGGTAAAGTAAGAAATGCAAGACATTAGAAATGTTGCTGTTATTGCACACGTTGACCACGGAAAAACTACTTTGGTTGACAAGATGTTGCTCGCTGGAAAACTGTTCCGTGACGGCCAGGATGAAAGCGGTGAAGTATTGGACTCCAATGATCTGGAGCGGGAACGAGGAATCACGATTCTCTCGAAGAACGTCTCGATGAAATGGAAAGGTGTCAAAATCAATATATTGGATACTCCGGGCCACTCTGACTTTGGAGGTGAGGTAGAACGGGTGCTCAATATGGCTGATGGCTGTCTGCTCCTGGTAGACGCCTTTGAAGGCCCGATGCCGCAGACTCGCTTTGTGCTTCAGAAGGCCCTCAAACTCGGCCTGAAGCCGATCGTCGTAGTGAATAAGGTAGATAAACCGAACTGCCGTCCTGAAAAGGTCGCTGAGATGGTCTTTGACCTGATGTGTGATCTGAATGCTACTGAGGACCAACTGGAATTCCCGGTGGTTTACGGCTCGGCAAAGCAGGGATGGATGGGACCAGACTGGAAGAAGCCTACGGGGAACATTGACTATCTGTTGGATAAAATCCTGGAAGTTATCCCTGCCCCGAAACGTCTTGAGGGAACTCCGCAGTTGCTGATCACCTCCCTTGATTATAGTACTTATACCGGCCGTATCGCAGTGGGCCGCGTACGTCGCGGAACCCTGAAAGACGGCATGAACGTGACGGTCTGCCACCGTGACGGCTCGCAGGAGAAGTGCAAGATAGGTGAGCTTCATACCTTTGAAGGTATCACGCATAAGAGAACGGATGAGGTGAGCAGTGGCGACATCTGTGCAGTCATCGGCATCCCTAACTTTGAGATCGGGGACACCATCGCCGACTATGATAATCCGGAAGCGCTGCCTCCTATCGCCGTCGATGAGCCTACCATGAGTATGCTCTTCACGATCAATGATTCTCCCTTCTTTGGCAGAGAGGGTAAATTTTGTACTTCCCGGCAGATTGGGGATCGTTTGCACCATGAACTGGAAAGGAACCTGGCTCTCCGCGTCCACGATGTAGAGGGATCAAGAGATAAATGGGTTGTCAGCGGACGTGGTGTGCTACACCTCTCTGTGCTGATCGAGACCATGC
>ENA-UOOK01002081-UOOK01002081.1-fermentation-metagenome-genome-assembly--contig:-NODE-2081-length-25249-cov-4.684012_pt1 | contig 25249 bp, 31 predicted proteins | sample MGYA00245777_ERZ724023 | MGnify/ENA primary metagenome ERZ724023 (study PRJEB28704, sample SAMN03018312) | fermentation metagenome | biome: anthropogenic terrestrial biome; feature: soil; material... | reverse complement strand
AGCCCAGACAGTTCCATCTTCTTTAAGTGCTAAAGAATGGCCGCCTCCAGCTGCTATAGCTATCGGATTTTGTGTAAAAATAGCTGTTATGAAAGCGTGATCTTGAACAGTTAAATTTGTTGGGTTTTTGTTTCCGGTTACTACTCCCTCCCAATGAACAAAACTCCAGCCAGGTTCTGCTGTTGCAGATAATACTACTTCTTCTCCATAATGGTAGCTTCCTTTTGCGGGCACTGCATTTACCGCACCTTCACCTTCATATTCTATGGATAGACTGTATTCATTATGCGTAAAAACTGCTACTACAGAAGCATCACCTTGGAATGTTAAGTTTGCTGGATTTTCGTTTCCAATTATTGTACCTTCCCAATGATCAAAACTCCATCCAGGTTCTGCTGTTGCAGTTAATGTCATTTCATCCCCATAATGATAACTGTCTTTCTGAGGATCTATGCTGATTGAACCTTCACCCATAGGAGTTACCAATAAGTTATATTCATTTTGCGTAAAAACTGCTGTTAAATACATATTTTCAGTTATCAAAAAGAAAGCAGGGTTATTACTTTCTTGAATATCCCCTTCCCAATGGCTGAATTCCCAACCCGCAACTGGAATAGCCTGCAGCTTCACTAATTTTTTATGCGGGTAATTTTGTAAGTCCGGTTCCTTTACAACCTCCCCCTGTCCAACAACATCTATTGTTATGGTTTCTCTTCCGAAATTATGACTATTTTCCTCTGTCAAATCTAGAACAGACTCCATAAAAGCTCCAACGGCACCACTGCCGAAATTAACCCGACTTGCAAAAACTGAGCTAGTTATTAAAACGAAGCAAATAAAAACAAAAGGGAAATACAACGTATGTTTTTTAACCATAAACACCTTCTCCTATTCCACTATGTGTTTACCAAGCTATACCCAACCCCAAATTAATTCCTTTCCCAATCGAACCCGATTTAATCGTTTCCTGTAACCCGGATTCTAGAATAGTTATTTGTGTTGAAACAGGCATAGCCAAACTAAAACCCACATCTATTGCAAACCCAGTCGTAAAAACCCACTTAAAACCCAAACTTCCTGCAACACCAAAGCTAGTTACCGTTCCTTCTGTTGGACTCATAATGCTTAAATTTGCTGTGGTCCCAAGAACACCTATATAAGCTCCCCTCAATGCTTGATTGCTCAAGTAATATTTTATACCAAGACCTCCACCAAAACCTTTATATTCTAAGTCCCCCCTATTTCCACTATTGGCTAATCCTTGGATTGCAAAAGACATCTTATTCGTCAATTTCCTTTCATATTCTCCAGAAAGGCTGCCCTGAGCTACACCATAAGATTCAATAGTTAAGGCATTGTTTTTAGCAAAACTCGTTGATATAGAAATGAACATCAATAAAATTGGAACTAATAAATAATTTCTTCCCATTTATAACCCTCTCTCTAAACGCTCTACGTCTTATTGCGTTATTTAAATAACAAAGCTAACAACATCATTCTATTGTTCTATTTTCTCAACAACAATTCCTTCCTTTATTTAGAGTTAAGTTCACATGATGTAAACAGAGAGAGTCTCTAAAACCTCCACCTAGCCTCAATACCCCATCTAGGCTCTCCATCCATGCTAAACCCCACAGCCGCATTCAGCATGCCATCCCCTCTTATTGATATGTCGTAATGCAACCGTGGGCCATCTTCAGTCATCCCGAGTCTAATTGAGCCTAGCTGAATAACTCGGGTGAAAGAGGGTTTGAAAGACTCTGCACCTCTCTATAAGCCCCAGCTTTGTACTCTCCCAATCGCGCTTCCAAAAAGCTATCAAGCCACTCATGAATAGGTCCCAGACCCTCTTTGAGTACGTCTTTGCTGCGACTTGAGATGTGATTATTAAAATATAACCTAGCCGCAGCAAGCGCATCCCTTGCCTCATCTACCGTAAGCTTTCCGTCTTTAGATGCTTCTTTTAGATCCTCTACAAACTTTTGCTGCGTTGACACTATTGCATCTCTGCCCACTAAATGCGCTTCTGTAAGTGCCGCGCCAAAGGCATCACGCAGAATATCGTTCTTAAGCTTCTCTTGGTGTTTAGAAATGTAAGTTACAAGGTAACCTAGTAGCGCCACAAGCAGAGCACCAATCACCGGGATCAAATATTGTACAACTTGAACCATAATATTATTCCATGTCATTATCTATCATCTCCTTTATTTATCCCACCTGGCCCTGGAGCCACGCACATCAACATGAATAAAACCTTGGCGGAGATACCTTCCCACGCCATCAAACCCAACCTCAACAGCTATCTGAGCGAACTGCGGCACAGTTAACCCCACGGGAACCTTAATATCGGCTGCGGTGCCCAAAATATGCTGGCTATCGGCTACCCCTCCTAGAGCCTTGTTGTGCTTTGGGCAGCGGTAACCACTATTGACAACAAGCGGCTTGCCCACTCTATCTCGTAATCTTTGCAAGAGCACAATCAGAAGCGTCTTCATTCCCCCCTGTGGCAGCTTTCCGCAGCACTTACATCTAAACTCCGAATCTAAAAAATTGGGAGCCAACTTTTCAGCCATGATTATCCTCCCTTTCATTTTTCCTCATTTTTCTCCAGCTGCGCTTTACCCATCATTTCTTTAATCTTAGCCAACACTGGTTGTGGAAAAACTATGCCCATGACGGCAATGTTCTCAACATTAGACCAAGCCTCATTTGCAATGAACAAACTAATAGAAAGGGACCGGAGTGCATCCCCAGTCCCAAGCCATAGGTCTATTTGATGAGCTAAAGCTACTGCTGCTAAGTAGCTTATTTTTTTAATTATTCCACGTGCACCAACTTTGCTGCATAGCCTTCGTTCGTATATTGCTCGCAGGACACCCGTGATATAATCAATAACAATGACAGTCATTAAAACAGTAAGCATTGCTGTACGAGGACCGATTGCATTGATAAATAGCCCTGTGAGCAGAATAACTGCTTTACGTCTATCCATTCAAAGTCACTCCCAAGCTAATATTCTTGCGTATCCCGATTGAAGACTACCAAACGGAGGGTTAGCTCCCGATGTATTACCATCAGGCCCATCATAAACCCTATCACCTCCAAAGTAGATATAAACGTTTGTAGCGTCGAATGCAATTGTAGCGTTATATGAACCGAATTCTAGCCCCGCAAAATTAACTATCTTGTCATTTGGTCCCGGGTTGGCTATAGGGCTAAATTGAACCCTAACGTTTGATGGATGAGCACCTAATGGATGTGGCCTAGTATAAGTTTGTGCCTTTGAAACAGCAAACCAGGGAGAGGTGTATTTGGGGCTATAATTTACCAATACATCTATAGTTCCAAGATTTACTTCCGTACCACCGCCCAGTGGGATACTCATGAAAGGGATGATATACATAAAAGCTACGTTGCGCGGGCGGGTTTCAGTGCCACCAAAAAGATCTGTATAGATATATGAGTTCCTATTAGCAACATAGGATGAAGAAAAACGTCCTCCTGTTCCCCCGCTACCGGTATAGGTTTGTGCCCCATGTCTATGTTCTTTTAATTCATCCTCCTGCCAACTACCAAGTGTTCTCCCCACATCCACTCCACGTCCAAGGTCCAAACCCCTTATAAACTCACCCCTAAGGTCAGGAATCCTAAAAAACTTAACCGATACTCCATCGACTGTTTGATATTGATACCCGAACCTGTAACCGTATCTTTCAAATAACTTAGGGAAGGAATTCGGGTTTAGATATCTTCCATCAGCAGGAAAAGCCCATGCGGGTGGTTCTGTATCATACCAAGGAAGAGGAACACCGATAAACGCATCTAGACCGTCACCTGTGGCTAAATGTTCGGGTTGTATACTGCCGATGGGGATCCCAATATCGCTTATATGTGGTGCCACTATGCCTGTGCTAATTTTACCCTTCTCTATTTGGATGCCATAAATTATAAAACTTGATCCATAGCTACCCGAAGGTCTTTTAAGGTAAACAAAAGCACCCTCCGTACCAAAGCCATTAGGAAAGAAGATAGTCTCACTATCGAAGTCTTTATCAAGTATTTTGCTATAAGAGGTTGATCCAATTTTTACACCGAACTCTACATTAGTATCGAGCGTCTTATAATAAACTGTTACTGCATATGGTTCAACATCTGTAAAGTTCCTTATATCAAGATATTGTTTAAGAATCAGCGGATCATATAAATATCCCAAAACATCAAACCTAACTTGACCCGCACCCTTTACATCTGATCTCTCATAATATACACGAGCACCTGTATTAGATCCGATATCCACTTCCCACCAAGGTGCTATATAGCCATTTGAGTCTTTACTTGAATTTAGGGTTACACGATTTATAGAGTTATCTTTTTTAACGAAATAACTTTTATTGGCGACAGAACAAAGCAGGTGGGCCTTGACGAACGAACCGCCATATTCAAATTCAACCCAAGAATCTTCTTGCGGATTATATTCAAACATTTTAGCAAAGTCATTTGTACCTAATGCAAAAAGACGGTTTTCTAAAACAAATAACCGTGGATAAGAGCCACAGTCTTGCGGCAGGGGATTTAGCATTCTCCAAGAGTTTTGAGCGGGATTGAATGCCATTCCAATCCTGTTATAGTAGTCAGCCATAACATACATTTCATTATTCCAAGCAACAGCGGTTGGCGAACTATAAAGAGCCTTTGGAGCAGAAGATTTTTCCGCCCAAGTGTTGGTAGAAGGATTATATTCCCAACAGTCAACGAGCTCCTGAGTACTTCTATCCCCTCCGAAAATATACATTTTACCGTTTATGCCCACCCCAACATGCCCATAGCGACTATATGGAGCAGAGGCTTTTCGTGTCCATGTATTGGTGGCGGGGTTGTACTCATGGCAATCGCTATTAAATCCGCTTGCTCCACCGTGAACATATATCTTTCCGTTTACAGCAACAACTGAATGCGAATTGCGTTGATAGGGAAAATTAGCTTTCTTTGTCCACGTATTTGTTATTGTATCGTACTCAAAGCAATTATCATAACTGTATTGTCCGCCAACAAAATATATCTTATTTTCTATGGAATCCATCTCCGCGTAATCAGCAAGAAAGGAAGGTAACTCAAACCCATTTTCGTTTGGCATTTTTACAATTTCAGCTTGATTAATTTTTAAATACCTATCTATCCAAAAAGGATTCCTCACAACGTTAAACCCGCGCAGAACGTTTTGCGTAAACTCATTCACATTGATACCCGCACCTGATATCATAGTTGCGCCTGTGGGACTCTTAACTACAATGTCGCCACCGTTTACAACAATCCCATCTTTATCTAATCTTACTTTTTCTGTTGTACCCGACTTAATAGATATACGTGATGCACCTGCACCTGCCTGATCCGTTACAATCAAAGTCCCTGCCTTGATTTTATCCGCAGATAAATCACCTATTTTAGCTTCGGTAATAGCTGCGTCTTTAATCTTTGCCGTATCTATCGCAGCATCAGCAATTTTCGCGCTAGTAATAGCTGTGTCAGCTATCTTTGCACTTGTAATGCTTAAATCCTCGATCTTCATTCCGGTTACTTGCCGATCTCCGATGCGATCTGTATCAACGGCTCCTGGTGCTATCTCGCCTGTTTCAATTGGATCTTTGGCTCCAGGTCTTGTCTCTTTTCGCAGCCAAATGGCATGCCCACCAATAACCTTTCCACCAGCTACAACCTCTGTTCTAAATCTGCCGCTTATAAAATCCAAAGTATGCCTAACACTGTGCACCGCATAAAAATTTGTCGTGGAACTTACAAGTTTATTGTATATACCCAGCCCTAAAAACACATCCATCTGTGGTAGTATCGGCATATCAATCTTACTGACGGAGGGTAGATCTTGTAAATCGCTTAAAGCCGCCTGTGCAAATCGCTCAGCTTCAACTATAGTATCAATCATGCTGGTATCAGCCTCTTCAATTTGCATTGCTCGCCTGCCAAATAAATCAATGCTATTTTGGTCTTTGACTGTAATAGTTTCACGCTGCCCAGTCTCGCTATCCCTATAAGTTACCATTACTACATTTCTTACATCTGCATCATTAATTTCAAGATCCTGAATGTAAAAATCATCTCGGTAGTCTAATAGCATATCTACAGTATTCTTTTCTCGCGGTGGTTCCATCAAAACAAGCTTAAACCCACCATCAATTAACCGGTACCCGAGAAACCAACCAAATTGATTCACAACCTGCTGCATGGCATCCCAGACAGATTGGTAATCAAGTTCATACGGCAAAACTATGAACCCCGGAGATACTGGGCAGTATAATGTAACTCCTGTATTGTTATCATCTAGTATCGCCTGAATAACACTTTCTGCAGGTGTGCCATCCTCGCTACCATAAACACGCCTTTCCTCTATATAGCAGTCCTGCAGCTTTTTAGCCAAATCTCTACACTCGCAGGATCCGGTTGCAGTTATGCCATCTCCAAGCAACCCCTCGAATAATATTGTTTGGACGTTATCAATAATTACGCTTAACCTTACCCTTCGATTAGGCCATAGCAGTGGAGCATAATTACCGTTAATCTGATTCCATTTGCTTGTTTTATCCGCTGGCGAAAAACTATCTTCACCACGTTTTAAATCAAATCTCAGTGTTCTCACTCTACCATCAACACCGCTGCTACCTGTGCCAACCGATGATACATCCCCCAGTTCCACCTCTGCCCTCGCTAAATAGTTACTTAAGTCAACCCAGCTATTATCCGGTCTCTGGATTTCAAACAATGCGCTTATCTCTCTGCTACTAGGTATCATACTTCCACCACCACCAAACTCAACTCTCTGGCATTGCTATGCCATTCCCCATCAATTGATAGTTGCACATGAGATTCCCGAATGCTTTCGGGCGTAATAACTGCTGTCACTGTATTTGTAGTTGGTCCAAAATCGTCTAACCAAAAATCACCTGGGCCAAAGTTAATTGACTCCAGGTGATCTAACAGTGCACTCGCTTGAGCTAACGTAATCGGTCTTGTTTCCAGATGCCAAGTCCTCTTTATTGCCACTACATCTTGACGTAATCTGCCGCCAGCCGTTCTCCCACGCTCTCCAATAAACTCTCTTCCAATTTCAACCGCATAAATTAGAGGGATGTCTATTCCATCAAATGTCGCTGAAGCCATCAATACGCACCTGCCCATACGCCATAATTCCTTGTTTTACGCCTGCGATCTGATTTATCCATTGCGCTTTCAACTTTCCGTTCAAAATCGTCCAGCCCATACACATCGCCTTGAATGATTATCTGAGTGCGATTAGATTCCATGCTTACCCCTCGGCTTAGCCCCTGCATTGCACTAATTTGATTCCCAGTAGCAGCAGTAAATCTTTCAAGTGCAATTTTAAAGCCTTGGGGCACGTTCCGTAGTGCGGCTCCTATACCTTTTGCAGACTCCTCTGCTAACCCAAACTGATCCGCAATTTCCTTGGCAATATCCTCGTACTGAGAGAGGCTGTTCCACAGCTCACCAGTCATATTTTTGATGTATTCAAGTTCTGCGGATGTCAAACCATCTTGTACAGCCTCCGCAATGTAGGCCGATAGTCTTTGCATTGGCTCTTTGATCGCAGTCGTTGAAATGATAGCCTCCATGAGCGCGTTCTGGAGACTCTGCCCTACGGATTTGGTTAAGCTATCAATACCGCCAAAACCGAAGAGTGCATCAAATGCGCCACTGGCTAAATTACTGAAAACCTGCTGCATGGAAGCTATAATCTGCTCGGCAATCTCTGCGCCTTTTCTAGCGGCTTCTTCGCCAACGGTTTCCCATATTTCGTTCCCAAATAAACCTCTCCAGCCGAGAAAACCTGAGTCTTTCTTAAAACTTAAATTATCAGATTGATACTCCGCACCCCACTCTTTAAGTATCTCGTTATAGTCGTCAATCTGCTTTTTAAGGTTTTCAGCCCCAGATTCTTTCTCCTTGCCTGGCCATATAGCATTAACCAATCCGGCTCCGACTGCAATTGCCCCCATGAGCGGACCACCAAATCCCGCACCAGCTAGCGTCCCGGCAATTGCCCCAATCCAGTTAGTACCGCTAGACCCTTGCCCAAACGCCTGCATTCCTGCAGCTCCCCCAAACAACTGCCCCACATAATTCTTACCGAGATAGGGTTCAAAATCAGCATTAATATTATCTCTAATTGCCGCAAAGCTGTTTTCAATATTTGCTGTTACCTCCGGCATCCGATTTAGTATAGTGGCTATATCGCGGAAATTCCTAACTGAATCCCCAGCCTCGCGGTTGAACTTCCCAATGACCTCTGCCATATCATCTAGCGCGGCGTACCACTCATCTATTTTTAAGACACGATCTCGCTCTTCAAATAGCTTATTGATTTCTGCAATTTTGGTCTTTTGTTCGTCTAGCTTAACACTCTTAGCTAATTGGAGCGCCTCATCCCAGTATTTTTTGAGCTCATCGCGCGATAACTTAGCAACTCGCCCCAAAATAGCATCTAGCTGTTCAACGTTCTCGCTTTCCCATACTTTGAGAAGCACTTCTTCCTCTTCTTGATAGAATTTCAAGCGATCATTATAGGCTTTGATTATTCCTCTTATTTCTGGAGTATCGCTTGTCCCTAACGTTACCGTTGCTTTATCTTTTATATCTTGGATTACCTCTCCTAGCATTACCTTATATAAAGTACCCTCGTATCCCACTCTCGCCCAGGCAGGCCCCTCGTCGGGATGCAGTCTGTTATGTTTATCGACTGCTCTATTAAACTCATCAAGCCTAACTGCAAATTTATCACTAAGACTCGTAGCGATAAATTCCGATCTCATCGCTGTAACATCAAGTTTAGCTCGGGAGGTTTTTGCGAGTGGTTTTAATTCTTCGATTAAACTATTAATCTTGCCAATATTATCAGGATTTAAGCCTTTGGCTTTGATCAGATCAACCTGCTGTTCCGTGATTTTGCGTTGAGTATCAAATATTTGATCCCATACTTTTGCAAATGCTTGCGATGATTCTACCGTCTGTTTCCAGATATCATCATCTAATTCTATCCCCTTAGCAAGTAATGTATATCTAATTTTATCATCAGCCTGAGATTCGATATACTTCAACTGGTTTAATTGTTTTTCCAAAGTATCTAGTTTCCCAAGGTTATAGGGTTTTTCCCATAATTCTTCCCAAATCTTGGAAAATTCTTCAGAAAACGCTTCCCCCGCAGTTTTGCCTTTTTGCCCAGCATCCCCTAGTAGCTTATCTAGTTCATCGCTCATTCCGGATAAGTCAATCTCTGGTTCCGGCACCTTAATGCCACCTGTGGCTTCGCTAATACGCTCAACTGCACCTTTGATCATATTGCTAATATAATCAAGTGGCTTATAAGCACCTTTGACGAAGGCTTCACCTATTTCTTTAGGAGACATTCCACCTTCTGGTTTCTTTAGAAATTCCCCCAAACTTTTTTTAGCAGCCTCCCCTGGTGTTAAATCTCCATATTCCTGCCAAGCCCAGTCTTGCATTTCCTTGACCTTTCTGTCCCAAGCACTTTTAAATCCCTTTTTCTTAACCTCATCCCAAAACCCTGGATCAGATTGATACATTATTTCACCAATACCGGAAATCGCAGCTGCCGCTAAAAACACAGCCGCGGCTATCATCACCCATTTGTTGAGGAATGTCTGTAGGTTCGTAAACAAGCTAAGCCAATTTATGGCTTGCAATACACGTATCGCTGCTACTAATTCAACAACACCACGCACCACCAGGGAGATAGTTAAAATCCCCGGGCCCAAAACTGCCAAAAACCCACCAATCAAAACTGTTGCCGTTTTGACAGGTTGCGAAAGATCATCGAACTTCTCTACCAAAGTAGCTACGCCTTTTATTAGCGGTGGCAATAAGGTCCTCGCTAGCTTATCTATCTCCTCTCCAAGCGGTTTTAGTGCTATTGTTAATGCGTTTTTTGCTGCAGCTAAGATTTCGGCGCTATCAGCCGTTTCAGCAAACGTTTGATCGATAATCTGACCAACACTCTTAACTTCTCTCACCAATTCCGCAATTTCAAACCTGCCCGCTCGAATCTCCGCCGCCATCTGTGGCCCCGCACGAGCGCCGAATACTTTAAGAGCAATCGAGGCGGCTTCACTTTCTGTTTTAGCATTCTTTATTTTTTCAACAAGCCCGGCGAACGCAGCACTAGTATCTTCAACACCGGCTTTCGCCATCGTAGCCATGGCTCTGCTCATCGCCATTAATATCTGCTCAGTATTGACGCCGCTTCTTTCAAAGTGCCCTAGTAGCGCAATTGATTCTTCAAGTGAAAAACCCATTTTATTTAATTGAACTTGGAAATAGGTCAGGTTTTCCGCAATCTTTGTCATCCCGACACCGAATTTCTGACTTGCAAAAAACAACTGATCAATAAGCTTCGTTGCCCGTTGGGCTTCGAGTCCCCACTTATTAACGACTTTAGATATAGCTTTTGTGGCTCCAGTTGCATCTTCTTTGAGCATACCGGTTGCTAGTGCGATTTTTTTAGTTAAGTCTTCCAAAACACCGCCAGTTGCGCCTAAATATGTGTTAAGATCGCCAATAATTGACCCAATTTGGGCTAGGTCGCTGGGTACTTCCCTACCTACCCTCTTAAAACTTTCGTGCAGGCTCTCTAGTTCTTTCCCGGTCGCACCTGTCGCAATCGCGATATTATCCATGCCTTCGTCAACGAGATCAAAAGCTTTTTTCGCGGCATAGCCAAGACCCACTATGGGAACAGTGAGGCTGGCAGTAAGAGCAGTGCCGACTTTTTGCATTTGTTGACTAAGTATTTTGAAGCCTTGCATTTGGCGCTCAGCTTTACGCATCTCACGCTGGAACTCGCGCATACTTTTGTTGAACTCATCTAGATTCATACCCAAGCGAATATTTAATCGGCCCACTGTTTTGCTCTTAGTTGCCATTTTTCTCACCTCCCAACTTGGGAAATTTGTCGTTTAGTTCAGCCCATTCGGCTTCCAATTCTTCCTTTGTTTTTGGCGGTTTTTCAACTGCAAGTAAGGTCTCAAGTTTCGGTAATCTCTTAGTTCTATCGAGATAAATATTCAGCCATGCCTGCATAATTAACTCATTCCTGTGATTTTCCATCCTCTCAACATGCGCCTCAACCAATAAAAATATTTCAGCCGGTGTCAACTTCCAAAACTCCGATGGCGAGAGACCTATTGGACCAGTGACGATTTTAAATAAATCGTCTATTTCTTCCCAGAGACTTCCCTCTCCTTCATCACTGGCCTCTGATCGTTTTTTCCTTCACCAAAAGCTAAGGATACTGCCTCGCCAATTTTTGCAGCCAAAGCTACCCATCCACCCTCATAGTCGTCCATGATATTCCCCACGTCCTGCAACGTGATTTCCGGCTCATCTTCACGAAATGCTGCATATAAAAATAAGCGTACCTCCTTTACCCCAAGCCCCATCTCATTCAGTTCCGTTATGGGTTTTCCCAAAACATCTTCAATTTCGCAAAGTGCGTTGATACCGAATTTCAAGCGTCTGGGTTTATCAGAGAATTCAAGCGTTACAAATGGTTTCATAAAAATGAGGCCGCCTAAACTAGACGACCTCAATCACCTCTCTTTCTAAGCAGATTCCTCAAGAGGACCCGCCCCTTGGATGGTTACACTCAAAGTAGAATTATCACCATCGGGGTGACTTGTATTGAACGATGTAATAATAGCATCCCCCTCTTCTACCGCTGTTCCTACTTCTTGTACTTGCACCTTAACCTTTTTTCTGTTTCGCCACGCCTCTTTCAACGCGGCCACACCAGCGTCTGCCGGGGCATACAAAGCGTCACAGGTAATAGTCCAGCTGTTGCGCCCAACCTCCGCCATCTCCCAGTCGGAATTATCTTTACTGTTCATGTCAATGGTCGAACCTGTTCTATCGACACTTGCGTCTCGTTGACCCGCGACCTTTGTCCACTGTGGTAACTCCCCTGTACCTGTGTTAACGAAAATCAAAACATCTGCACCTTTCATCAATTATCACTCCTTGTAAAAAATAAAATAATCAACCACAAAGTGATGTACCTTCACATCTTGCTCGTAGGATTCATGCCCACCGGCATACTCTGAGCGTAAAACATCGTCCACACTTTCCAACCCATCAAGCGCCCTAAGCAATGCCATTTCAACTTCAACTGCCTGCTTATATGTCTTAGCCCAAATGTCAAACTGAAATCGAGGTCTCGCCTCACCCATATGACCGTCTTTAATCCGCGGGCGAACATTACTAACCCGGAAATATGAAATGGCAGGGTGGGTTGCTGTCTCCGAGATATAGTTAGGATATATTCTATCTCCCACCAAACTAGCAAGCTCGGCTTGATTCAGTAAGTGTTGCCTGATTTTAACCTGAATCAACCGTTTTCACCGCCTTGTCAATTCCCTCCTGAATTTTTCGAGATATAATTTCATCTACCCGATCTCCATTCTCGTCAAACGCGGGTCTCATAAAGGGTTGAGCCTTCATTTTCTTGGTGCCGTATTCAATCATCCCCCCGTAAAAACCATCTCTGCTGGGACCGACCTTTACTTCGGTTACCCTCTCGTTATCTTCAACGGTTTGAGTAATAATATTTTCTTTCAGTTTACCCGTGCGAACTGGAACACGCCTTGTACTCTCTTCTTTTAGGTAATTTGCGGCCTCCATAATAGCCCCCCGCTTTACATTCATGCGCATTTCTTCAGACAAGTTTCTCATATTTTCCATAAGTTCCTTTTGCCCTGAAAAACCTGCGCTGAGTCCTTTCTTTGCCATTAGACTATCTCCTTAAAAGTAATGTGGAGTTCTTGCCGTTCACGCTCCATAGGAATTATGGCTTCGATATCCATAATGCGATCCCGGTATTTGATCCTCATATCGGGCGTTATATCATCCCGATATCTGAGTTCAACGCGGCCCGAAACCTCCGAGTTTGCCTGCTTCGCTGCCCACAATTCCCGCCCTGCCAGATAATGCACCAGCCCCCAGCACTTTATCACCGCCTTCCATTCGCCCGTAGGCTCTCCGTATTCGTCCTGGATTTCCCCAAATTCATCTTGTGCACCACCTGCGCCTTGCTTTTGTGCCTTCGCTAAGAATTCAATTCGATGCCTGTATTTACCCGCTGTCATCTTGCCCTCACATCCCTGTATGGCAGTTCTAAGCTTTCAACCGCCATAGGAAGAGCCTTTAAGGTAGCTAAACCCACCGCCTCGCGATTTAAATAAAAATGGCCTACTCTGAGCAGAATTGCACTCTTCAAAGGCGCAGGGACATCATTGGATTCGCCAAAACCAGCGTTGAAAGTCACAACCAAACCACCTACAGGAAAATTTAATTTGGGCAAACTATAACCTGGTTTTAGAGTTATTTGAGCGTTATAGGTGTCTATGGCAAAGTTATCCAAAGGCTCTTCCTTGCCATTGACTTTTATGCTGAGAATCTCTTGCACGGGGGTTGCGGGGGGTGGGATCTTTATTACACCCCTATCTGGCAAGGCGTTCAATATTAGCTCCCATATTTGGGTGACATAAACTCGCTTTGTATCATTTTCTGATGCCACCCTCGCACTTGTGATCCATGCCTGAATCTGGCTATCTTCTTCGTTATGTTCAATCCTGAGGTGAGCCTTTGCCTCGTCTAAACTAATGGGTTCAGCTACCGGCGGTGTAACCAATCTTAATGCCATCCCCCTCACCACCCCTACTTGCTCTTTTTTTCTTTCTTAGGTGCCTCTTTCTTTTCCACAACTTCAAGCTCGATAACACCAGCCGCTTTGAGTTTTTTCGCTCGCTTTTCATCAACCTCAACAGTATCGCCAATTATCCTTCTTTTTTTATTCTGAGCATCAAAAAAATTAGCGATCACTATGTACTTAGGCATGTTATCCCTCCCTCTAGTAAGTATAAAAGGGGAGTTTTACCTCCCCCCTACGACCCCGCAGCTACATCAACTTTCGAAGCGGCTACGTGTTGCGCTAGAGAATAGCCAGCCCTACCTCGCAGTAACACCGCTCCTGTCTGGATTGCAGCAGAATTTGTGACTTGAAGAGCCACATGCGTAAATCTATCATCCAGGTAAGATTCATCGCACTCGACATAGCCTATAGCTTTCAAGGTTGCAGCAGCTAGTCTAGTCGGGGTACCCTCCACAGTTACAGTGCCTTCTCCGCTTTCTGCTACCTTTACGGTTACAACCGCATCCGCTGCCGAAGCTATAACGCCGGGAACATTTGCATTGATTACCTTCGCTAAACTTGCCGCTGTATCGTTATTCCCATCTGCTTTTGCCAAAAACTTCCCAGCATCTACATCCTCCGCAGCGGCTCCTGTAAGTGTAATACCATTAATAACGCAGGTATCCCCAGGAGCACACGCAGCAGCTGTAAATTTTGCCTCGGTAACCTTGGTGTTCGCAGTTATCGTTGCTGTACTGTGTGTTATAGCCCCAGACCCCTCGCCACCGGCATCTTTTGCTTGTAGAACCTGAAGCACACTCGTAGCACCTGCGACCATCGCTCCAAGTTCAACAATAAATAATGCCTTGCGATAGTTGACCAGCGAATAGTATGGCCCAATAACCACACCATTGCTATTGGCAGATGTTAAAGCAATATCCATTTTCACTTCTTCACTTAATAATCTCATCTGAAAATCACCTCTTTATAAAATAGAGAAAGGGAACCGAAGTCCCCCTTCTTATACAGATGGTACGTCCAAGATGACATATGGGCTTACCTTTGCCGTACCATTTTCCAAAGTGAGCGGCTCATCTACCCAACCTTTTCCGTCAACGTTCCAGACGATTTTGATTATCGTCTTATTTTGCCGGAAAAGAACGTGCTCGGAGGCGCTGACAAACGGGCCTGACCCATCTTTGATTAGGTAATAGGTGAAGTCTACCAGCATTACATCACCCTTATTGCCGAGGGCAGGTGTTTTCCCTGTGAAATGCACCGGAATACCGTTCAGCGTAGTTGGGATTCCCCTTGTAGCATCCCCTCCGATGTAAATATACCTTCCTGAAGGGTCTTGCAGTTGAGCAACCTGTGGCAGGGCATCTTGCGTAATAACCCAAACTGCGCGGCTGAGCGCTTCGGGCAAAAAATTGGTTTGCATGTTTATAATGTCACCATAACTTATTTGATTGGCAACAGCTCTATTCGCAAAAAGTGCACCCGGACAGTTTTGCACACCCAAAGGTTTAGCTACTCCATTACCAATTAACGCAACCATGTCTTCAGCGGCTAAAGTGGCACCACGAAGAAGCATACCAACGAAACTCGCTGCAGCTTCCCAATTGCGCAGGAGTTTATCCGTAACAACGGTACTGGCAGCTACTTCGTTTGATTGCAAAGTGACCTCACGTAACTTCCCGCCAGTTTCAGGTACAGTATCACCCTCACCAATCCACTCGACTGTAACGCCGCCGAATACTCCTTTAGACCCTTGGCTAAATGCTGGAATAGATATTGCCCCATCAGGTGGATCTCCTGCGGGAATAACAGTTGCTCTAGGTCGAACGATTGCTTCCTCGGGGCGCAGCATTAGAGGATCCCCACCGAGAAATTGAGTGGGAACCATCAGTCCGCCCTCTTCACCTACCCCAACGCTCCATTCATTCTGAAAGCGCCATGGCATTATTTGAGCAGCAAATGCATCCGGTACTTTAATACCTCCGTTCTGCCCCTCGCCTGTAGGTAAACTTGCCAACCTCCCCTTGGGGTCCCCGAACCTCACAGCACTTACAAACTCACCGATGTTCTTAAACCCGCCATCATCAAACTTCTCCTTGTGAATTCCACCTGGGATCACGTGGCTGGGCCTGAAAGCTTTGCCATCCGGCTCATCTAAATAATCTCCTCTACCTTCAATGCTTTGAGCAGCTTCAATCGTTTGAGTCAGCTCATCGATCTCCTTTTGAAAATTTTTAAATTGATCCTGTTCTTCCTCCGTCATAGCTCGCTCTTCCGACAGGGCTTTGTTTAGCAACTCCTCTTGCTTATCACAAAGCTCTGCCCGTTTTTGCGTAAGAAATAACATAATTTATTACCCCCTATTTTTGTTGATTTGAATTTGATATAAAAAAAGCAAGCTATCCGCCTCTTGTAGTGAGGTTTTAACTTGCTTTGCCTGTGGCTCCACTGCCACGAGTTTCGGTGGATTTTTGAATTTTGAAAGGTCAAACTCCTGTCCGTTAAAAATAAACTTCTTGCCCTGTGCCGATGCTGCTATCAGCTTTTCTTCCTCTATTTTGTCTGCAAACCCCCTTTCAAGCGCTTCTTCTGCGGTAAACCAAGTCTCAGCATCCATAAGTTTAATTACTTCATCCTTACCCAAGCCCGTCTTGTCTTGATAGGTTACGATAATTGACTCCCTAATCTTTTCCAAATCATCGGCGAGTTTGCGAAAGTCAGCTGCATCACCAATTCCAAAGGTCCAAGGATTGTGGATCATCATCATAGAATTTTTCGGCATAACCACTGTAGTTGCCGCCATCGCTATCACCGATGCAATTGAAGCTGCCAGGCCATCTATATATGCTGTGACTTGGGCCTTATGTCGTTTCAGCATCGAATAGATAGCTTGACCTGCGAACACATCACCCCCACCGGAATTGATAAACACACTAATCTCGGCTACATCGCCTAACTCGTCAAGTTCTCTTTTGAATTCCTTAGGTGTCACCTCATCCCCCCACCAGGAAGAAGATGCTATCTCGCCATATAACAATAACTCTGCTTTTTCGTCTGACCCCGCCTTAAACTCCCAGAACTTCTTCACTCGCTCACCTCCCTCTTTGCCGCAATATCTACTGGAATCATATTGCCATTTACGAGATACACTTCTCCTGTGCCGCCCGGCTGCGGATTCATTTCCTCAAGTGCCCGCCACTCATCTGCGTTTATCACCCCGTTTTGGCGCTGGACTGCCAACCCTTCCTGTCGGGATTTATAGTCGCCCCGCAAGATGCCCTCAACATTGAACTTTGCGTAAAAACCCTGTTCACGCTCTTTTGGGGTAAAGAGTTTCCAGTTAATTGCCTGCTCCCAACGGGTTATGTAGGGAAGCATGGTGTACTTTACAAACTCTAATGACTGATGCTCGATGTTATTGTTTGTCGATCTCTCCAAGTTCGCAATCATATGAGGCGGTATTCGAAACAAGCCGCAGATTTCATCACGGGTAAACTTTCGCGTTTCTAAAAATTGGGCGTCAGTAAATGGCATGGGGATTCTGTTAAACTTCATCCCTTCCTCCAGAACAATTGGAACGTGTGCGTTTGCAAGCCCTGCTCCTTTTTCGATAAACGAAGTTTTTAAGTTGTCCAAAGCTGTGGTACTTAAAGTTGCAGGGTGCTCTAAAATTCCTCCAATTGCCATACCCTGAGAGTAGAACCTTGCAGCAAACTCTGCAGCTGCCAACCCTAAACCTACCGCCTCGCTTGCAAGTCTAATGGGTGAGTATCCAACCAACCCGTCGAAACCAAAACCCGGAATATGAAGAATTTTTTCTGCGGGAAAGACCTCAGTTGCGCTATTATCAGTAACTAGATACTCCACTTTCTTTGTCGTTTTATTCCGCCTAACTTGAACGCTATTCCAGGGGATTGGGTATAAATCTATAACCTCCCCTCGCCTGTTCCGTGTTATGGAAGCATAACAATTCCCTGATAAAGCCAAGTGCCCCATCTGCGTTTCGCGAAAAGTAGATGATGTCATCTCATCGTTTGGCAGGTCATGGAGTATCTGGAATAAGGGGTGGTCTCTGGCTTTGTCATTGCCGCCTTCGGCCCTCTCCTTGTAAATAAAAATAGGCAAAGATCCTAAGGTCTCTGCCAAAACTCGTACGCACGAGAAAACAGTAATATATGATAGTGCTTTTGTCTCAGTTACCTGAATCCCTGAATGGGAACCAATTCCGCCGATTCTAGCCCCTATCGCCTCCCCTAGTCCTCCCATCGTATAGTTTTTGATCGCGAGCTTTTGCAGTAAACCCATCTAGCTAATCACCTCCTTCGCGAGGTGGGAATCCTAAATAGATGATCATCAAGCCACAAACAATAAACATAGCTGGGCGATATATCAAATCGAGCCCATAACCAAACATCAAAAAGCCAACCAACAGGCAAATCTCTCGAACAACATCCAATATTTGCACAGTGCAACCACCTCGCTTCGCAAGTCTTGTTATGCAAATAGATTTAATAGCCCCCGCTCTTCATAGACAGAGGACCCTCTTTGCCCTTCATTCCGTAGCGCCCTATCAAGGGCCATAATCGTTGCCACAGCACCGTCAATCCGCTCGGTGCTTTTTTCTTTATCAGGCTTGATGTTACCAGCGGGATCCGTTCTAACAAAAATATTGTCCATCATCCACCGCAAAACAGGGTGACCACCATGGGCTAACTTTTGCTCCAATGTCAGCTTCATCAGTTCTTTAGTCGGCGGTGACATATCCTTAAATCCCTGCCCGAAAGGTACCACTGTAAAACCCATGCCTTCAAGGTTTTGCACCATTTGCACAGCGCCCCAACGGTCAAAAGCTATCTCGCGGATGTTATACCGTTCATTCAGTTCCTCAATAAACTTTTCAATAAAGCCATAGTGCACCACATTCCCCTCTGTGGTCAGCAAATGACCTTGCCTCTCCCACAGGTCGTAGTTCACATGATCCCGGCGCACTCTGAGATCCATATTCCCTTCAGGCATCCAAAAGTAAGGTAATATGCTATATTTATCATCTTCATCCTCTGGTGGAAATGCCAAGACAAAAGCGGTTAAATCCGTTGTAGATGAAAGGTCAAGCCCGCCATAGCAAATGCGGCCACGAAGACGCTCGGCATCGATTGGAAATGCACAGGCATCCCATTTTGCCATAGGCATCCAGCGAACAGACTGTTTTACCCATTGGTTCAGGCGTAGCTGCCGAAAGCTATTTTCCTCAGCTGGGTTCTGCTTGGCACTTTCGCAAGCAGCTTTCACTTTAGAAATATTGACCGTAATACCCAGACTGGGATTTGCCTTTTTCCATACTTTCGGGTCAGTCCAATCATCCTCTTCTTTCGCCCCGTAAATCACAGGGTAAAACGTGGGATCAGACTTCCTACCCTCCAAGATATCCTCTGCTTTCTGATGCACCTCATAGCAGATACTTTCTGTGTCTGTACCCGCTGTGGTGATGAGAAAAAACAAAGGTTGAGTCCTGGCATCCCCGGAACCTTTGGTCATAACATCGTAGAGCTTTCTATTGGGCTGTGTGTGCAGCTCGTCAAACACCACGCCATGGGTATTGAAGCCGTGCTTCGTGTAGGCTTCCGCTGAAAGCACCTGGTAGAAGCTATTGGTCGGCAGATAGATCAGGCGCTTTGTAGATCTTAGAAGTTTCACCCTTTTATTTAGTGCAGGGCACATCCTTACCATATCTGCCGCTACTTCAAAGACAATAGAGGCTTGCTGCCGATCCGCTGCGCAACCATAAACCTCAGCACGTTCCTCACCATCGGCGCAGGTGAGAAGCAAGGCAACAGCGGCTGCAAGCTCTGATTTTCCCATTTTCTTCGGAATTTCCACATAGGCTGTATTGAATTGACGGTAACCGTTCGGTTTGAGGATGCCAAAAAGATCGCGTACAATCTGCTCTTGCCAGTCGATAAGTTCAAAGGGTTTACCAGCCCAGGAACCTTTGGTATGAGAGAGGGCTTCGATAAATGCAACTGCGTAATCTGCGGCATTCTTATCATAGACACTGGTCTCGGCTTTAAATGCCGTAGGTTTATAGTTCTTGAGTTTTCGCACGGAGAAAGCCCTCCTTCCTAAAAATAGGCATAAGAAAAGGGCTCTCGTCTGAAAGCCCTTTTCATTCTACTTAGTTTGTGCCGCTTCTATCACTCAACGTGAATTAATTTAAAATCCTCCTCATTGTAGCCTTCCGAAATAACAAATTCCTTTGCTTCCTCGTAGCTTGGGGCTGAAACATTACCCGCTTCAACCATCTGTCCGTTTTCTTTGATAAAAAGTGTAAATATCATTTCCCTAGCCTCCTTGGTTCTAGCCGGTATGATTCATTCATGGTTGATTCCCTCCTTTTCCACGGAATCCCTGGTGGCCCGGCGCAGGATATCCACATCGAAGCCCGCGCCCTTGTAGCCATCCAGGATGACCGAGTAGTAGTAGCTTGGCTACCCAAGCGGTCTGCCTTCGTTCATGATATAAACCATCGCCTCGACAGTTTTTCCATTTAACTTCACCTTGACCATTTCCTTACGGTATAAGAATGGAAAACCCTCATAGCGGTCAAGTGCAGCTTCGTCAGATTGACCTATCTCCCAAACTATCACCGGAACGCTGCCGCCCTCGAAAGGCTCCACAGTGCCCACAACGCTCTCGTATGCGCTCCTAAAAAGTAAACGCCAGTCATTGTGCTTGCCCCCATAACCCTCGCTGTGGGGCACTTATCCACCATTTGGGACAAGTTTAGGTTCGAACCGTAAGCAACATAAAGTTTTCTATCACTCATCGCTAACATCCTCCTTCTTTCTTGTGGGCAGCTATCTAGGCTGCCCGAAACCGCCAAGCTGCCGATCCGTCCAAATGGGCTAGAAGGTGTTCGCGACAGTTTGCAAATTCTTCACCTACCAAACCGATCCGGTTAAGGTATGTGCGCAAGGCGAATTTCTCGTTCTCGGTTTGGGGTTTATTCGCACTGGCACTTCTTTGCGTTAAGGCTTGGTGGTTGAGTGCAAGGGCCAGAACAATGTAGGCGCGGATCTTGCCCGCGTGAAGTTCCGAATTAAAACCCCTCAGTTTCACCGTGTGGTTGCCTGTAAAGAAACTATGTAGGTTCAGAAAATGGTAGCGGCTGCTGTGGTAGTGTTGGCTCGTGCTTTCGCTGTAGCCCTCGTACCAGATTTCCTCAATCTCCCGCATTGTTGTTGGCCTTCTGCGGTTCAGCTTCTCAACCAGCAGGCTATCCATCTGCTTGCAGTATCTCATCCGTCCCGGCTCGATCTGTAAAGCGTTGTAGAAAGTGAAAAAGTCTTGAAAGTCCCGGTATTCTCATTATCATTCCTCCTGAAAATGGGCATGAAAAAAGCACCCATAAAGAGTGCTTTTAACTTAATTAGCTATTAAACTGAATATTCCATTGGGGAGCATACTTCCTAATTAAGGCCCTTTCAAGAGCTTTTACATCTTCAACATCCGCTTCTGAGTCACCCACTACTAAAATAGAAATGTAAACTCTATCTGCATTCTCATTCATCTTTCCGCCTGATTTGTGCGTACGGGCACTGTCACTATCTCTTACATAATCGCGTAGCCGTTTTCTGAACCCGCCATTATCGTATTCTATAGCCCGGCCAATATAATATATTCTTCCTCCCATTTCTGCTTTATATAGGCCAATAGAATTATTATATGAGCTAAGCTTCCCTAATGTTAAGTCAGCCAGAATCCCTAACCCACTCCATTCTCTATCCCACTGTTCAATAGTCTTTCCACCAATAAGAACCTGCCCTTCGGAATTCGTTTTTACATTACCCGAGGGTGAGCTTTGACCAGTATAGATCTTTTGTCTCGCGGTCTCCAGTTTTTTCTTGGCCTCTTCAACTTTTCTTGCATACTCAGGATTCCCCATTTTATCGGACCGTTCCGCATCGCCTACCTTTTTTTCGTTTTCCCTAAGCTTTGCTACAGCCTTTTTTTGAAACTCCTGTTGCGATTTGGCACCCTGTTCCAACATGTAAGAAGCAACTTCGCCAAGTACATCCCAAAATCCCACGTTTCAACCCCCTCGTTACTCTTTATCGCTCTGAGCTTGATCCTTTCAACAAATCATTATTTCGACAAAAGGAGCTATTTTCCTGCAAATATTTTGTAAATCGTTGATACTTTTCTCTTATATTATAACTGCTTTAGTTTTAATCCCATCCTAAGTGTGTGAAACCCGCTTCTTTAATCTTTGTTTGAAGTTCCTTTGCCGTTTTTGCCTCCAATGAAAACTTGTTTGCATACGCTATCCAGCCACCTTGAATCTTGCTTACCTCCATAAAATCTCCTGTGTTGTCGGCCCAAACTGAGTTTTGCAAATCCTTTGCTTTTAACATTTTAATTTCCCCCTTCAAAGTGTTGTGTGCCCTCCGGCATGTACATATATCACTCAAAACGAGGAAAATAGCAAGCTATTTCTGTGAAGTATTCAAGTATACTTTACAGGGATGTTTCGCCCGTTAATATGAAACGACTATCTTCAGCTTTATTGCCTTCCAGGTAAAGAACCAGCTCATGGAAGCCACGAACATGAGCTTCATAATGAACACGAGCCACATCAAACATATTTGTAACGCCGCTGTTTCTGATGGCGAGTATCTGCTCCTTAATCTTTTCATTCATGGTTGGTTTCACCCGCTTCCACGGAATCAAAAGTAGCCTGGCGCAGGATATCCACATCGAAACCCGCGGTCTTATAGCCATCCATAATGGTTGAGTAGTAATAGCAACTTGGCTGCCCTAACGGTCTGCCTTCGTTCATAATGTAGATCATCGCCTCAACACTTTTTCCATCTAGCTTCACCTTAACTGTTTCCTTACGGTATAAGAATGGAAAACCCTCGTAAAAGTCAAGTTCAGCTTCATCTTCCTGACCTATCTCCCAGACCAACACGGGAACACTACCGCTCTTGAAAGGCTCCACAGTCGCCACAGCGCCCTCGTGTGCGCCCCTAAAAAGCAAACGCCAATCATTCATCGCACTCGTCCCCATAACCCTCGCTGTGGGGCACCTGTTCGCCATCTGGGGCAGGTTTAGATTCGATCCGTATGCAACATAAAGTTTTCTATTGTTCATCGCTGTCATCCTCCTTCTTTCTAGCAGGCAGCTGTTCAGGCCGCCCGAAACCGCCAGGCTCCAGAGCCATTGAGGTAAGCTGTTAGGTGTTTGCGGCAGCTTGCAAATTCGTTGCCGATGAAGCCGATGCGATTGAGATAAGTCCGCATTGCAAATTTCTCGTTTTCAGTTTGGGGTTTTTTCGCGCTGGCGCATCTTTGCGTCAAGGCTTGATGGTTGAGTGCAAGGGCAAGAACAATGTATGCGCGAATCTTACCAGCGTGCAGTTCACTATTGAAGCCCCTCAATTCCACCGTATGGTTTCCTGTGAAAAAGCTATGTAGGTTCAAAAAGTGGTAGCGACTGCTGTGGTAGTGTTGGTTGGTGCTTTCGTTATAACCGTCGTACCAAATTTCCTCAATCCCCTCCATCGTGATGGGCTTCGTGTTATTTAGCTTCTCGACCAGCAAGCTGTCCATTTGCTTGCAATACCGTATCCGCTGCGGTTCAATCTGGAGGGCCTTGTAAAAAAGGTCGTTCTTGCTGGCGATGATGTTCACGAAGTTTCGGATGCTTCGCGGTGTGTGATCGGCTCCGTCTAGGTGAATGTGAATGCCGCAGGTGGCGTTTGCAAATGCTCCCGCGTGACGAAGCTGTCTTACCAGTTCCTGCAAGGTTTCGATATCCTCCTGGTAGGAAAGGATTGGGCTTACTAGTTCCACGCTGTATTCGCGGTTAGCCGCTACTTTTTGCCAGCCTTGTTTCTTTTGGCAAGAAATGCTTCCGTCGCTCATGAACTTCCAGATCCCGCCATCCGCTGCAGTAACCTTCTTGGTGTCGTAATAATCGCCCGCGCTGGTTACCATCCCGTTCAGATATTCTGCTGCAACCCTCGCCGCTTCGCTCCTTGTAATCCCGGTAAACTCAATCTCGATCCCAAAGTTTCTGGTAAGCATATGGCTTGCTCCTCCTTCAAAGTGATTGGTGTGTGCCCTCTAGCATGTACATATATCACTCAGGAAGAGGATAATAGCAAGCCAATCTAGCAAAGTATCAAGTATACTTTACAGCTTTATCACCTTGTCTTCGCCATACACCACTCCTAGGGTCGAGCCCGAATCCCAAGTGCAAAATATCGTGCCTGTATCGTCGACAAAATCTACGGTCCCTTTATCACCGGGTTTAAGTTTGGAGTACATATCATTCATTATGATCAATTCCACGCGGGTTCCCTGTGGATACCACTTGCGCAGCTGCTCCACAGTCTCTTTGGAGGGAAATCTATTCATCCCCTTCCACCTCCGCCTTAGCTGCTGAGCCATACCTAAATGCGCTATTGCCGGTAAGTTTTTTGAGAAGGATCTTTCTTGCCGCTTTGTACTCATCACCCACAAAGCCCAGTTGGATAAGAAACACTCGAAATGCAAACTTCTCGTTTTCAACCGGCTTCTCTTTGGCATTGATGCGCTTGCGTTCCTTTGCCACTTTGCAAAACCCATGGATTAGCAAAGTATAGGCTTCAACCTCATCGCCTGTTGCCAAAGGGAACCAAGGAAACTTCAGAGTGGTTTCAGTCTGCTCGATGGAAAGATCGTCGGCTCCAATGGCCTTCTTGATTAGGCTTGCTTTGCTGGCTACTAGCTTCTCTAGGTTTTCAAGCGTCTGCTTTGTGAAGCCTTCCCGCGGAACCTCAAGGGTTAACCTGTCTAAGCTTTCCATTTCAAACCCTCGCTCGGCAAGTCTGTTCACGAGTCTTTCTTGAAGTTCGCTGTCCATCGCATTGTCAAATGAGAGGGTACCTTCCTTGTCAACTAGCAAGCTACCAATCTCGTAGGCGAAAGTCGGCGCACCTTTATAGTTAGCCGAACAGTTGATAACCTCGCTAATCACATTTACCAATTCTTTGCGCCGCTTACCCGCTACATTGAATCTGATTTCCATAGTCGTTACCTACCTTTCTGTTTGGTAGTAACATATATCACTCAAAAACTGTGAATTAGCAAGGGGTATCTGAAAATTCTTTTCAATCTTTTGCGACATCGCTATAGCTTAGAGTTTTTCCATCCCGAATTAAATAAACTTCATCAGCCGAACCCATATGTTCGATATATCTTTTGACCGCTACATCTACATATTTTTCATCCAAGTCGATAGCATAGCAGATACGGTCCATCTGCTCACAAGCGATCAATGTAGAACCACTGCCGACAAATGGGTCGAGTACGATACCGTTGGCAGTTGATGAGTTTTTGATGGGATGAGCAACCAGAGGTATTGGTTTTGTGGTTGGATGCTTTTCACTTCGTTTCGGTCTATCATATTCCCAAACCGTGGTCTGCTTCCTATCGCTATACCACTTGTGTTTCCCAGTTGGC
>ENA-UOOK01002080-UOOK01002080.1-fermentation-metagenome-genome-assembly--contig:-NODE-2080-length-25265-cov-16.031376_pt1 | contig 25265 bp, 22 predicted proteins | sample MGYA00245777_ERZ724023 | MGnify/ENA primary metagenome ERZ724023 (study PRJEB28704, sample SAMN03018312) | fermentation metagenome | biome: anthropogenic terrestrial biome; feature: soil... | reverse complement strand
CACAATGATCACACACAACGGCGGATTGAGGGGGAGCAACATCCTCGTCACACCAGTGTCACAACCCCCTCAATCTCGCCCTACGGCTATTCGCGGGATGACATTGCAGCCGTCCCCTACACTTGCATGCATATAAAAAAAACATTTTTGGACTTTACGAGGGAAAAAATCCATATTATTCCATATTGAGAATTGCTGCGCCTTCTATATTGATTGCTTACCACTCCTCTGATTGTGCTATAATCATCGGGCATAACACGATAGCAGAACATAAGTCATCCGCCAGAGAGCAGCCGGACTGCTGAAAGACTGCCAGTGCCCGCGGAGCGCTCCAGACCCTACTCACCTGCTTCTTCGATTAGCACGGAATGCCCAATGGTCGTTGCATGCAAGATCGAAGCGTGGCTGCGGTGATGTCCTTTAGCCGCAGACGGCAGACCCGTTACAGTCTCCATGAGCTGCCCATCCTGGTGATGGGAAGCAGGGTGGTACCGCGAAAGCAATTTCGTCCCTGCACGCAGGGATTTTTTATTTAACAGGAGCAAATATGATCGACCCAACCAGTATACCGATGTACAAGCCCGAAGAAATCGAGCCAAAATGGCAAGCCCGCTGGGAAACTGACAAACTCTACCAACCCAAGCGCGACACACACAAAACCAAACATTACGCGCTTACGATGCTGCCCTATCCCTCTGGCGATTTGCATATCGGGCACTGGTATGCGATGACGCCGCCAGACGCGCGCGCGCGTTTCAAGCGTATGCAGGGCTACAACGTCTTTTTCCCGATCGGTTTCGATGCTTTTGGTCTGCCGGCTGAAAATGCCGCCATCAAGCACAATATCCATCCGGGAAAGTGGACCTACGCCAACATTGAACACATGCGTGGTCAGCTTAAGTCGATGGGCAACAGTTTTGACTGGCGTTCAGAGATTATTACTGCCGACCCCAAGTATTATCGCTGGACACAGTGGTTTTTCAACCAGTTCTACAAAAACGACCTGGCATACCAAAAATTTTCGCCAGTCGATTTTTGCCCCAGTTGTAACACCACGCTGGCACGCGAGCAGGTGCATGGTGAAGACCGTCATTGCGAGCGCTGCGGCACGCCTGTTATCCGCAAAGACCTGAAACAATGGTTTTTCCGCACCTCCAGCTACGCTGAAGAATTGCTCAACTTCGATGGTCTCGACTGGCCTGAGATGATCAAAACCCTGCAGCGCAAGTGGATTGGCAAGTCGCGCGGGGCTTCTGTGGTCTTCAAAACTGAAGCTGGCGACCCGATCGAGGTCTTCACCACCCGACCGGACACGCTCTGGGGTGTCACTTATATGGCGCTCTCGCCTGAGCATCCATTAGTTAATAAAATCACCACACCAGCCCAGGCTGATGAGGTGCGCGCCTACCAGGAGCAAGCCAAACGCCAGTCTGACATCCAACGCGAATCAGTCACACGCGAGAAAACCGGTATTTTCACCGGTGGTTATGCCATCAACCCGGTTTCCGGTGAGCACATCCCCATCTGGGTGGCAGATTATGTGCTCATGTCTTACGGCACCGGTGCCATCATGGCAGTGCCGGCGCACGACCAGCGTGACTTCGAATTTGCGCGCCAATTTGACCTGCCCATTAAAGTCGTCATCCATCCCAATGGGAAACCGATGACCCTGCCCGAGGAAATGACGGAAGCGATTGAAGCGCATGGTTCCATGGTCAACTCGGGACCGCTCACAGGCACCCCCGAAGATCAAAGCTTTGATACAGCCACCCAATATATTGAAGAAATCGGTGCGGGCAAAGGCGCGGTAAACTATCGCCTTCACGACTGGCTGGTCAGCCGCCAGCGCTATTGGGGCGCGCCTATCCCGATTGTTTATTGCCAGACTTGCGGCGCAGTGCCGGTGCCAGATGAGCAGCTGCCTGTGCTGCTTCCCGATGACGTGGAATGGCTGCCAACCGGTGAAAGCCCACTTAAGCTGCACCCCACCTGGCGCTATACCACTTGTCCCGCCTGTGGTGAGCCGGCAGAACGCGAAACAGACACCATGGACACCTTTATGGATTCCAGCTGGTACCACCTGCGCTACCTGAGCCCTGATTATGACCAGGGTCCTTTCGATCCGGAGCAATACAACTTCTGGATGCCGGTAGACACGTATACCGGGGGTTCAGAACATGCCACCATGCACCTGATCTATACACGCTTTTTCCACAAAGCAGCACGCGACTGTGGAATTGCCAAGGGCGATGAGCCCATGCTCCAGCTGCGCAATCAGGGTATGGTTTTGGGTGAAGACGGCGAAAAAATGAGCAAAAGCCGCGGCAATGTGATCGACCCCGATGACCTGGTTGTGAGGTATGGTGCCGACACCGTTCGGGCTTACATCATTTTCTTCAGTCGGTGGGAACTGGGCGGTCCGTGGTCCAGTACAGGTATTGAAGGCAACAGCCGCTGGTTGCGCCGCGTCTGGCACATGCTCCTGGAACCAGCTTTTGGTAAAGCGGATGAGAACGTTTTGAAAGCCCTGCGTCGCAAAGCCCATCAAACACTCAAACGGGTGACTTATGATTTTGAGAATTTTGAATTCAACACGATTGTCTCCAGCCTGATGGAGCTTTTGAATGATATGGGTCGTGCAAAAAATGCTGGCGCATTTGGCTCAGCGGAATGGAATGAAGTCGCTGATCTTTATTTGCGCATGCTGGCGCCAGTCTGTCCGCATATTGCCGAAGAGCTGTGGGAACGCCTGGGCAAGCCATATTCGATCCACTACCAACCCTGGCCCCAGGTAGACGAGGAAGCCACCAAAGAAGACATGATTACACTGATCGTGCAGGTGAACGGCAAGCTGCGCGACCGCATTGTGGTCGAACCGGGAATCAGCGACGATGAGGCAGAAAGCCTGGCGCTGGCAAGTGAAAACGTCCAACAAGCCCTGGAGGGTCGCCCTGTGCGCAAGGTCATCGTCGTGCCCGGTCGTTTGGTGAATGTAGTCGGGTAGTCATCCCACTCCTGAGGAGAGTTGGCGAACCTTCATGATCAATCAATTTTATGTAAGCCAGGTGAATGTGCTCACCTGGCTTTTGTTTACTGACAATTTTCCGAAAACCCCTTGTCCTCGCAAAATCCCGATATGATAAAATCCAAATGAAATAATTAAATTCATTTCACCTTTTCACATGGAGGGCGGGTTAATGAAACCAGTAGATCAAACTGCAGCAGACATTCCAACTTTGAAGAATGAATCTTTGAAAATTTTTGGTATTGCTGTAATCATCTTTTTAATCGCCCTGGCTGTGCGCTATATCGGTTTGAAATTCGACTTGCCCTACTATACCCACCCGGATGAAATTTACATCATGAGCCCCTTGAGGACTATGAGTCTCAACCGCACTCTTGATCCTGGAACTTACGGGTATCCAGCCTTTCCCTCATTTTATTCAAGGTATCTTGTTTTAAACCTGATCAGCCACATCAAGTTCGGTATGAATTATGGTGAGGTTTACTGGCGGGACCCTTCTCTTTTCTACTTGGCATCACGATTTATCACCGCCATACATGGCGCTTTAATCCCGGTGGTTGCCTGGTTTATTGGGCGAAAATTCAAGCAGGTCAACTTCTCCTGGGTGGCAGCAGTATTATTTACTTTTTACCCAGCCTATATCTTGCATTCTCACTATGTGACCGTTGACATTCCACTGACACTCCACGTTATGCTCGTGCTTCTTTTCTGCCTGGAATACCTGTCAACCAAGCGCAGTTGTTGGTCTGTCCTGGCATCGGTGTTTGTCGCCGTCGCCGCCCTGGAAAAATATCCAGGGATTCTATCTGCAGGAATCGTGTTGACAGCGATCGCCATACGAGCAATTAGCAAGGACGAAAAGAATAATCGGCTTGGTTGGCGATTTTTTATTAAAACGATTAGCCTGAATCTGGGTGTAACCCTTATTGCCGCCGTCATCATCGCTCCATGGCTTTTCATAAACTTTGATTTTGCCTGGAAACAAATCCTGGTGGAAGCCCGACCCGAACACCTGGGTGCAGATGGTCTCGGTTGGGGTGGAAATCTGTTCTTTTATCTAAAAGATTTTTATTCCAATAGCGGTCTAATTATCAGTGGCTTTGCCGTTGTTGGGCTGATTGTCACAATTTTGATGAAAGACCCTGTCTTCTTACTGTTATTCTTTGGTGGTGGCTATTGGATCGTCATGAGCAAACTAAGCCTCCACTGGACTCGTTGGTCTCTGCCAATGATGACAACACCCCTGTTTCTTGCAGCAATCGGTTTGGCTTTTCTTTGGCAAAAAACAAAGCACAAACAACTTGCCAGGGTTGCCCTGGCAACCATGGTGTTGGCAGGTCTTGTGCCCTTTGTGCTTAAAGGGATGGTCACTTCTGTCATGCTTACCTGGCCGGATACACGCGGCGCAGGCTTGCACTACCTGCAGGAACATAACATGTCCGAGAAGAACACCCTTTCAGAGGGATATACGCCATATAACCCAAACAATGTGGTTGAACTTTTTAAAGTGGATCTTTCAGACCCCATGGGTAAAGAGCATATCATTCTGTCGTCATCGATGTATGACCGATATTTGGCTGAACCAGACCGATATCCCGCTGAAAATGAATTTTACAACAGAGTTAGAAACCAACTGGAATTGAAAAAGGAATTCCGACCGCACCCTGAGCCAACTTCGGTGCCTGGTCAGATGGAAGTGCTTATCGAATATTTAGATCGCCAATTAAATGGCAGCGAAGCCCGGTTCCTCAAGGGTCCAATTATAGAAATTTACACGTTGACAGAATAATCATTATCTGAGTGTTTCAAAATTTGCCAAACTAAGTAGAATTATTCCATGCAGAAAGTTTTTGACTTGCTCTACAAAGCTTATTATCTCAATTATCCGCTCATCTACGCGCTTAAGCATGGCGCACAAATACTCGAGGCAAACGAAAACGGGGTTGCCCTGTTTAGAATCAATCAAAAATTTATGCTCCTGGCTGGCTCAAGCTTGCCGGAAATCATTAAAAATCTGTCTAAACCGGACTGGGCGGAGCTTTGCGGAAGCCAGAATGTTGGTCATGTCGCCGCGCATTTCGGTTTTAGCGAAGTTATGGAATGTCATCAGCTCTATTACCCTCATAAAACGATCGAATTTGACCTGGAACTTGAACCGCTCAACCACGACAATGCCGCCTTTGTTTTGGAGCATTATCATCGCCTGGATCAAGAAGAACTCCACCAGGCGATTGAACAGCAGCGCATCTTTGGCGTTCGCATCCAGGGTCAGCTTTTTGCTTTTATTGGATTGCACGATGACTTCGCGATGGGGATGCTGGAAGTCCTGCCGGAGTATCGGCGCCGGGGCTGGGGCGAACGCCTCGAACGCGCCCTGACTGCCAAAGTGCTCTCCATGGGAGAATTGCCTGATGGACATGTGATTGCTGGAAATGAAACCTCCCTGCGTTTGCAGAAGAAACTGGGATTTGTGGAGTGCAGCAATAAGGTTTACTGGATGTGGTAGCGGTCTGTCACTCTGAATGGGCTTTTTATCATGCTGAATGGGTATTTTGTCATTCTGAACGAAGTGAAGAATCTTACCATTTCTTATTCCCGAACGTACCAGGCTCGCGGCAACAAAGATGCTTACCGGAACAGATCGCTGCGACTTCCGGTTCTCACCAATGTAAGCACCAATGTTTCTTCAATTGTATAGTAAATCAATAACCAATCTGGCTCGATGTGGCATTCACGATGGCAGGACCATATACCGCCAAGCGCGTGATCCCGATATTTGGCTGGCAAAGGAAAACCTTCGGCGAGTTGTTCGACAACCGTTGCCAACTTTTTTTCGTCCAACCCTCGCCACTTGGCAAGCTTATAATCTTTCTTGAATTGACTGGTATATCTGACCTCATATTTCATGAGTTTAAGGCGTCCAGCAGGTCATTCATATCGGAATATGAAGGATGCTGCGGATCCTGGGCAATGCCCTCTGCTTCAAGGAGCGCCGCAATGGTGGCTTTTGTGGGCACCCTGGTAGTAACTACAAAAGGCAGCCCGCCCTCCCGAACAGCTTGTCTGAAAAAAACCTGGATGGCGGAGGTCATATTGAGCCCCAATTCATTAAAAAGCTTAACTGCTTGCTCCTTTAGCTCACGATCAATTCTGAAGCTGACAGTTACGTCATCAGTTTTTGTTTTATCCATTTTCTCACCTCACTTTTGAATTTAAAGGTGTAAGAATGTTATAAAGCATTTTACCTTACGATGTAAAGCACTTCGAATTATTTTGCATAGGTCTCATCTCAATTTCCACCTGGAACCCTTCGGTCAAATCATCGACTCGTCGGGGATGCTGGTACAATCGAGCATTTATGCTGTAATTGGTGCATACAGCTTCGTTGGTACAAATCTCTTGTCCACACATGCATGTTAAGATCCTTCACAAAAGATGTTCAGGATGACAAATCTCCCAGGCAGAATAACAAATTTCTCACACCCTGCTCCCCCACCTTCAGTGGTGTTAAGCAATCTGCTATATTAACCTGCCGCCCAAACCTGTAAACTCCTGCTTGATTTTTTCGAACCCATGCGGGTCGATTGCCCTGGTTGCATCGAGCAGGATTGCCGCTTCAAACCCAAGCGAGATCGCATCCTGCGCTGTATACCAAACGCAATAATCCGCTGCCAATCCAGCGATATGCACCTCGGTGATTCCGCGATCCTTCAGATACCCTTCCAGCCCGGTCGCTTTCAAGCGTCCGTTATCAAAAAAGGCACTGTAACTGTCAATCTTTGGGTTCATCCCTTTTCTGAAGATCGCTTCCACGCGCTCCTGGTCGAGGTGCCTGGTCAGTTCGGCTCCCAATGTGCCCTGCACGCAGTGATCAGACCACATTACCTGGGGCATGCCGGCTAGCTCGCCAATTTCGTATGGTCGGGAACCTTCGTGCTGCGAGGCAAAGCTGCCATGATTTCGTGGATGCCAGTCCTGGGTTGCCACCACAAGCTCATAATCCTTGGATATTCGGTTTATTTCGTCAATGATCTCATCACCCCCGGCGACGGCGAGGGCGCCGCCTGGAAGAAAATCGTTTTGCATATCAACAATAATCAATACTGTAGCCATTCTTTATTCCTTTCATGCAAGTTTTCAAAATTATAGTCAATACTTCTCACCAAATTGGGTTTTACATAACCTTCATCTTGATAATGATTTCTTCCATTTCGAGTAAACTTAAGAAAATCTATGTCCACCTGCTAATCTTGCAGGTCACCCAAGATGATTCGGGTCGAGAACACAACCATCAATGACCTAACAGGAGTTATCATGAAAACCGTTGTAGCCGGAGCCCTGGGGGAATGTGTTCATGTCGCAGGAGTGAGTAATTTTCTTAGGTTGGCTGAACAAGCCGGCTGGAGAATTGTTTTTCTCGGTCCTGCAGTGCCAATCGAGACGCTTCTCGAAGCAGCCCGCCGCGAAAAAGCCGACCTGGTGGGCGTATCTTACCGCCTGACCCCTGAAACCGGCGAGCGCCTGCTGGCGGAATTTGCCGAAGCTGCTGCAGATTTGCACGAACAAGGTGTGCGCTTCGCCTTTGGCGGCACACCACCTGTGAGCCGAAAAGCCGAAGCTCTTTCAGGTTTTTTTGACCAGATATTTGATGGAAGCCAAAGCCGTGAAGAGGTTTTGGCTTATCTGCGCGGTGAAGGCTTTTCCACTTCCAGCAAATCAGCTTATCCTCAAAGCACAATCGAACGCATTCGCTGGAAGCAGCCCTACCCGCTGCTGCGCCACCATTTTGGACTACCAACCATGCAAACAACAATGGATGGCATCCGCGAAATTGCTGAAGCCAAAGCTCTGGATGTCATTTCTCTTGGGATCGATCAGGATGCCCAGGCAAATTTCTTCCACCCCGAACGGCAAAACCCCCGCGCCACTGGTGCAGGAGGAGTGCCTGTGCGCAGTGCCGAAGATTACCGCCAGCTTTACCAGGCAACCCGTACCGGGAACTACCCGCTGGTGCGCACGTATTCGGGTACCGATGACTTTATCCGCCTGGCTGAAATGTATGTCGAAACAATCAATATCGCCTGGTGTGCCATCCCGCTATACTGGTTCAACCTGATGGACGGACGCGGTCCGCTGACTCTCGAAGAATCCATCCGCGAACATCAACAGGTTATGTCCTGGTATGGGGAACGAAACATCCCCGTAGAGCTCAATGAGCCCCACCATTGGGGCATGCGCGATGCTTCAGATGTGGTTTTTGTCACTTCTGGTTACCTTTCTGCCTACAACGCCAAGGCGTTTGGCGTAAAAGATTACATCGCGCAGCTGATGTTCAACAGCCCGCCCAACCTCTCGGACGCGATGGACCTGGCGAAAATGCTTGCCATCCTGGAAATGATCGCGCCGCTCGAAGACGACAGCTTTCATGTCTGGAGGCAGACGCGTACAGGTTTGCTCAGTTATCCGCTGGAGGATAACGCGGCTCGTGCCCACCTGGCGACCAGCATCTACCTGCAGATGGCATTGAAGCCGAACATTATTCACATTGTCGGTCATACCGAGGCTGACCATGCCGCCACACCAGGAGACATTATTGATGCCAGCCTGGCTGCCCGACGAAGCATCGAAAACGCCCTTGCTGGTCAGCCGGATATGACGGCGGATCCCCATATTCAGGCACGGAAAAAGCATCTTATTGAACAGGCGCAACTCACTTTGCAGGCGATTAAAGCCATCTCATTGGCGGGCTCCGATGATCCACTTATAGATCCGCCAACTCTGACCAAGGCGGTAAACCTTGGCATTCTGGACGCGCCCCAGCTTAAAAACAATCCCTTTGCCCAGGGGAAAGTAAGCACACGCATGCTTCAAGGTGCCAGCGAGACGATTGATGAATTCGGAAATCTCATCTCTGAACAAGAACGTTTAATCAAATTTTTGAATTGAGGTAATTATGGAAAAAGAGAATCGTTATGTTGTGGTCGGCGCCGGAAACGGGGGAAAAGCAATGGCTGCCTACCTGGCTCTTTTGGGAGCCCAGGTTACTCTATATAACCGCACTGCTAATCGGGTGGAGATCATCCGGCTGCGCGGCGGGATCGATCTCGAGAACCCAAACGAACCCAATGGTTTCGGCAAGCTGCACAAAGTCACCGACAACATGGAAGAAGCCCTCAATGAAGCTGATATCGTCATGGTAGTTGTTCCTTCTACAGCCCACGCTGATATAGCCAAAGCTGCAGCCCCCCACTTGAGGGATGATCATATCGTTATTTTGCATCCTGGACGAACAGGCGGCGCGCTCGAATTTCGCCACAATCTTGCGAAGGAAAATTGTCCAACCCAACCGATTATTGCCGAAGCAGAGACTTTCATCTTTGCCAGCCGTTCTGAAGGTCCCAGCCAGGCACGAATCTTCCGCATCAAGGAAGCTGTCCCGTTGGCTGCCTTGCCTGCCATCAACACCGCAAAAGTACTGGAAGCAATACACCCGGTTTTCCCACAATTTATCGATGGAAAAAACGTGCTTCAGACGGGTTTGAATAACATGGGAGCGATTTTCCATCCTGCCCTGGCGCTGCTTAATGCCGGCTGGATCGAAGCGACTTCCGGAGATTTTGAATTTTATGTGGATGGGGTCACCCCGTCGGTTGCCAAAGTGCTGGAAGTGCTTGACCGGGAACGGGTAACGGTGGCTTCCGCGATTGGGCTGAAAGCCAGAACAGCTCTTGAATGGCTGGAACTTGCCTACAACGCCACCGGGAACGACCTGCACGAAGCCATGCATAATCAGACCGGATATTATGGCATCCGAGCGCCTGGCACGCTAAACCATCGCTATATCACCGAAGAGATCCCTATGAGCCTGGTGCCGATCGCTTCTTTCGCAAAAACTTATGGTGTTTCTGTAAACGGGATTGAGAGCATTATCAACCTGGCTAATTTTATCCATGGGACCGATTACCGCCGCAAAGGTCGCACTGTAGAACGGCTCGGTATTAGGGATATGAGTGTCGGAGAAGTGGTTAAATTTGTCGAAACCGGTGAAAGGGATTAGATAGGAAACCCCTGTCGCATCGCTCCCCGACAGTTGGGGAACAAGGTTTTACCACTTTTACCACCGTTTTTGATAGTGCCGATCGCTTTTCGGGTGGTAAAGTTGGCATTTCGTCACCTGCAGGGCGGGTTTCGTATGGATGTCAATGAATCCATTTGTAAAGACATATAGGGAGTTTTTGCACTTTTTGCACTTTTTGCAGTGGTTTTTGATAGTGCAAAAAGTCTGTTTGAGTGCAAAAACTCTTTTTGTTAAGGTGCTGCGCCTGGTGAGGGTTTTTATTGATTATAGCACGTTTGTTCTATTTTGGGAAGGGAGCGGGGAGCGGGGGCTCGCAATGACCTCCTATTTATTGATTGCGTCCAGCTTTGCTGGAGAGGGGGGAATTGGAGGGGCTGAGAGTATATCCAATCAAAATTTCGCCATCGTTCCAGGGAGGTGGCACAAGCGAGGTGCTGACAGAAAAACATGCCGTCACTGCGAGCCCCCGTTGCTGAAATGGCAGAGATTATTGAATTACGATAAGGGGGCATGGCAGCCTGCCTTTAATCCTTTGTCAATGCCAATAAACTGCGGATTGCCGCGCCGTTTTGCCGACCGGAAGCTACTCTCAACCATCATGGCTTAACGGCAAAACGGCTCGCAATGACCCCTCCTGCCTTCATCTATTAATTCTCTCACCCCCTTGCCCCCCTCTAAAGAGGGGGTGATATGTTCGCGACTTCGCGATAAGTACTACCGCGTTCGAAATGACCCCTCCTGCCTTCATGTTGTTATTCTCTCACCCCCCTACCCCCCTCTAAAGAGGGGGTGGTATATTTGCGACTTCGGTATAAGTACTACCGCGTTCGCAATGACCCCTCCTGCCTTCATCTTGTAATTCTCTCACCCCCCTGCCCCCCTCTAAAGAGGGGGTGGTAAGTTCGCGATTTCGGCATAAATACTACCGCGTTCGCAATTGCCCCCCCTGCCTTCGTGTTGTAATTCTCTCACCCCCCTGCCCCCCTCTAAAGAGGGGGTGGGAAAAGCGATGGGGCGGGTTCACCAAAACCCGCCCCTACAAATAACAATCAGGTTATCAGACTATCCAGCCAGCAATTTGCGGGATTTTTCGAGCACGTTTTCAACCGTAAAGCCAAATTCCACCAACAGGTCCTCTGCGGGAGCGCTGGCGCCAAAACGATCCATGGTGATCAGGGCTCCATTCGCCCCAACCCAGCGATGCCAACCCAAACTCGAGCCGGCTTCGACTGCCAGCCTGGCTTTAACCTCGGGCAACATGACACCTTCCTGATAGGTTTTGGATTGTGCTTCAAAAAGCTCCAGGCTTGGGAAGGATACCAGCCGTACGCTTACGCCTTCGTCCGCCAAAATCTGCCCGGCTTTGACGATCAGATCCACTTCTGAACCGCTCGCCATCAGAACTAACTGAACAGGTCCTTCTCCGAGATCTGCCAATACATAGGCGCCCTTGCGAAGCCCCTCCGCGCTGTGGAATTTCTGCCGGTCGAGCGTCGGCACTGCCTGGCGAGTTAGCGCCAAAACAGTTGGAGCGTCTTTTCTTTCAATGGCAACTTTCCACGCTTCCGCGCTCTCGTTGGCATCAGCCGGACGCAGGAGGGCGATATTTGGCATAGCCCTTAATGAATTCAGATGCTCTACTGGCTGATGTGTGGGACCGTCTTCTCCGACCATGAAGCTGTCGTGGCTAAAAACCCAGACGTTGCCAACTTCGGAGAGGGCTGCCAGGCGCAGCGCCGGACGCAAATAATCCAAAAAGACAAAGAAGGTAGCCACAAAAGATCGCAAGCCGCCGTGCTCGGTCAATCCGTTGTTGATCGCGCCCATCGCATGCTCGCGCACTCCAAAATGGATATTTCTGCCGGCATAATTCTCCTTCTGAAAACTACCCTGATTATCGAGGTTAACCGAGTTTGAGCCTGCCAGATCAGCCGACCCACCAATCAGTTCCGGCAATGCTTTTGCCAAGGAGTTCAACACCTTACCTGAGGCTGCCCGGGTAGCCATCCCTTTGGCATCTGCCGGGAACACGGGGATCACTTCCTGCCAGTTTTCAGGCAATTCACCAGCGGTCATACGCTCAAATTCGCTGGCTTTATCGGGATTATCCTGGCGATATTCACTCATTTCCTGTTCCCAGGCGGCTTCAAACTGGCTGCCCCTGGTCAGAGCTTCGCGGTAATGGGCAAGGATTTCATCGCTTACATAAAACATTGGCTCCAGCGCATACCCCAGGGCTTTCTTGGCGCCTTCCAGTTCTTCGTTACTGGGAATGCCCGAATGCGCTGCCGATTTGTCAGCCCAGGTGGGGAAGCCGTAACCAATAATGGTGCGGCAAACTATAAATGTGGGGCGCGCGTCAGCTTTTGCAGCCTGGATAGCATGGTCCAGTTCGCTGATGTTGTTGCCGTCTTGCACGTGCAAAACCTGCCAGCCATATGCCTCGTAGCGTTTGGCACGATCTTCGGTGAAGGTTAGGTCAGTTCTGCCATCGATGGTAATTTTGTTATCATCATAGAAAACAATCAGTTTCCCCAAGCCGAGGTGCCCGGCTAAGGAGGAGGCTTCCGAGGTAACCCCTTCCATCAGATCGCCATCGCTCGCGATCACATAAGTGTAATGATCGACAATTTTCCGGGTTTCTGTGTTGTAAAGTGCCGCCAGGTGAGCCTCAGCCATGGCAAAACCAACCGCTGTCGCCAGCCCCTGCCCAAGCGGACCGGTGGTGGTTTCGACGCCAGGCGTGTGCTTATATTCCGGGTGACCGGGAGTGAGGCTGCCGAGCTGTCTGAAAGATTTAAGCTGCTCCATAGTCATGTCTGCGTAGCCCGTCAGATAAAGCAGGCTGTAGAGGAGCATGGAACCATGCCCTGCGGAGAGAATAAAGCGGTCGCGGTCTGTCCACTTTGGGTTGGCAGGGTTATAGCGCATGTGTTTGGTGAAAAGGGTATAAGCAATCGCGGCAGTGCCCATCGGCAGACCGGGATGACCTGAGTTTGCCTGCTTTACAGCGTCGGCACTCAAGAATCGAATTGCGTTTAATGCTTCTTCCTGGAATGGAGTATTTGCTTGCATAGTTCTCCTTATTTCTTGGTTGTAATATTGATTTTCATTGAAAATGAACCAATTTATTGTACTTGATGTTACTTAGTAATTACAGGCAAAGTGGGACGGGTATACCAACAAGGCTGCTTTCGCAGCCTTGTACTTGTTCGTTTTTTGAGCTAACTTTTCCGCTCAACTTCAGCTTCAAGAAAGGCGATCACCTCGGCTTGAGTGTGCAGATTTTGCACGGTTTTGGCGATCTCCTCGGTTTCTTCTCTGGTAAACAACGACAAGGTGCGTTTTACGCGACCTATGCTGGAAGCTCCCATGCTGAATTTGCGCAATCCAAGCCCGAACATCGCCAATGCGCCGAGCGGTTCTCCTGCCATTTCACCACACACTGAAATCGGTTTACCGGCTTTGTTGAATTCACTAAAAATCCGCCCCAACATGCGGAACATTGAGGGTGACATGCTCTGATAATACCTGGTTATTGCCGGATTCATCCGGTCGACAGCGTGCAGGTATTGCGTGAGGTCGTTGGTGCCGACGCTGGCAAAATCAACTTCCATGGCTGCCATGTCTGAGATCATGGCGATGGAAGGAATTTCAATCATAATGCCAATGTTGATTTTTTCGTCAAAGGCAATCCCGACGTTGCGCAATTCCTGTTTTACTTCCTCAACCACTTTTTTGGCAGCGCGGATGTCATCGATTGTGCCAACCATCGGGAACATGATTTGCAGAGGACCAAAAGCGGAAGCTCTCAGGGCTGCTTTGAGCTGAGTTTTAAACATATCCAGATGGTCCAGGCACAAGCGCAGCGCGCGATTGCCCAGAAATGGGTTGTCTTCTTTGGGCATCGCCATGTATCGCAGGGTTTTATCTCCGCCGATATCCAGCGTGCGCAGGGTCACCGGGTTGCCCATGGCATTCGCCAGGACTTTTTTGTAGGCATCAAATTGTTCTTGTTCGGTGGGCATATAATCACTGCCCATATAGAGAAACTCGGTACGGAATAAACCGACAAAATCAACGTATTTGAAGCCTTCTTCCGGTTCAGTTCCGCCGATGTTTAGACCTACGCTATAGCGTTCGCCGCTGGCAACCAGGGGAATTTTGTCCAGGTATTCACTGGTTTCGCGCTCTTCTTTGACATAGGCGACCAGGATATCCTGGTATTCGTTGACTGTACTCTTCTCCGGATCAACCAAAATCCTGCCCTGGAGCGCGTCGAGGATCACGTTATCGCCGTTCTTCAAAATCTCGGTGGCATCAGAGACACCAAGCAAAGCGGGGATCTTGTAGCCCCGTGCCAGGATGGCGGTATGAGAGGTTGCCCCGCCGACTTCAGTGATGATCCCCATTACGCGTTTTCGGTCCATCGTGGCGGTATCGCTGGGCAACAAGTCGTGGGCGACAACGATACAATTTTCCCGCAGGTTGGAAAGGTTTTGTTCTTTCTCACCTTTCAGGATGCGCAAAACGCGATTGCGAACGTCGCGCAGGTCAGCAGCCCTGGCAGCGATCAGGGGGTCTTTCGCTTTTTCCAGCAGGTCGGCAAAATCGCTGAAGACTTCATGAACAGCATAATCCGGCATGGCTCGGCTATCATAGATCATCTCCCGAACGCCTTCTTCGACTTCCTCGTCCAATAAAATTTCCGCATGGGCGGTGAAAATTTTGGCTTTTTCCGGAGATTCCTCAGACATGGATTCAACGATTTGGTTGAGCTCTTTTTCAGCGATCAGAACCGAATCCTTGAACTTTTGGAATTGTTCGTCCTCGTTACCTGCTTCAAAATACGATTCGTGCACGTCGGCTTTGAAAGCCTTGTAGATGTACACCTTTCCCAGGGCGATACCCCTGGAAACGGGGTTTCCCTTTAATATCCTCATCTGCTCTCCTTTCCTAAAGCGGGTAGAGAAGTAATCTAATTAGTCCTCACCGAACTTTGATTCGACCAGGGCTAACAATTGTTCAACAGCTTCGTTCTCGTCAGGACCGTCTGCGGCGATTTCGATGGGGGTGCCCACGCCAATGCCTTGAGCCAAAATTTTAATAATTGATTTGGCGTTGACTGGTTTGGCATCTTCATCATCCAGGCGTTGTACTGTAATCGCTGATTGAAACTTTTTCGCCATGGCAACAAACTCGGAGGCGGGTCGGGCGTGGAGCCCGGAGACATTCTTCAATTCGGTTTGGATACTGTACATATTCTCTCCTTGAGTTTTTTATTAAAGAACCACCTGATCAAACCTGTTATGCGATCACTTTGTTTTTCAAAAATGTCCAAACCTGTTCAAGTGGCAATATTAACTTGCTTCCAGGGGTGCCCCCAGGGGTTTGTCAACTTTTCAATTGACAGCCCGAAGAAAAATAAATTTATCTAATCTTAATCTATTTTTCAAGATTGTGGTTAGTTCTTTTTTGGGTTTTCCTGCCGCGAACACGCTTTACTTTGTCGCTATCTCTTCTTATTGCCAGCCTCGCGTGCCGGATTATGGCGAGTGGGTCTTTGAAGATTAATCTGGGACCGGAATAGCGCATTACTTCACGTATACGTTCGCGCCATTGGGCTTGATAACAGTGCACGGGACATTGGGCACAGACTGGTTTATCGGGTAAAAATGTGCAGTGCTGGATACGCTCACTGGCATACTCATAAAGAGCCTGGCAGTCGGGGCAAAGGGCTTTGGGTGACCCGTGTTTTGCCTGGCAATACAACCCTATCATCCTGGAAAGTGTTTTTAGCTCTTGTTGAATCAAAGCAGACATTTGTTTGGTGGACATAACTTCGCTATTGTAAACCAGGTTAACAATTGTGATAATCAGTTAAAAGAAACACGCCTGAGACGGCAAATTTCAGGCGTTGAAAATTATCGGGTTCGATGCACTCTGACCTAAGGAGAAGTGCGCGGACCTTATTTGAGGCTTTAGGCAAGCTCTGCGTCGAGACTGATTTCCAAGCCTGCCAGGGCTTGAGATACCGGACAGCCTTCTTTGGCTGCAAGTGCAATTTTTTGGAACTCGTCTTCTGAAATTCCTGGCACTTTTGCCTTGACCACAAGATGGCTGCTGACGATTTTCGCATGCCCTTCCACCTGTCTCAAAGCAATATGAGCCGTGGTTGCGATGTTTTCCGGGTTGTAGCCAGCCTTGCTGAGCTCATTACCAAAAGCCATTGAGTAACAGCCAGCGTGGGCTGCCCCCAACAATTCTTCCGGGTTTGTGCCGGCGCCTTCTTCAAAGCGTGATGAAAAACTAAATCTGCCATCGTAATCGGCAAAATGCATCGTGCCTTTGCCTGTTTTCAAATCTCCCTGCCAAACGGCGGTTGCTGTTCTGTTTGCCATGTTTACTCCTGTTCCAATGTTTGTTGTAAATGTATGATAGCAAAGCTCATCTCTGCTTCAAAATTGTTGTAGCACCATCGAAGAAAATATCAAAGTGGGTATGCTTTGCTTGACAGAAATGCACGATAAAGTGCGTATGAAAGGCTCCGGGTTAAAAAACAAACCGGTCGTTTGACCGGCTTGTTAGCTAACCAACTAAAAATTTAGATCCAGCCTCTGAGTTTCATCGCTTTGACAACTTTGTCTATCGCGACCATATAGGCGGCATCGCGCATGTAGACATCTTTTTCCAGGGACATATCCAGGACCGATTTGAACGCGCTGGTCATCTTTTGATCGAGGCGTTCGTTAACTTCTTCCAAAGCCCAGTAGAAGTTTTGATCGTTCTGAACGCCTTCGAAGTAAGAAACGGTCACACCGCCGGCATTGCAGAGGAAATCGGGAATAACAAAAATGCCGCGTTCAATCAACACCTTGTCGGCATCCGGTGTGGTGGGACCGTTGGCAGCTTCAGCCAAAATCTTGACCTGGTCACTGATCCGATGAACAGTATCACCAGTAATCTGACCTTCGAGTGCCGCGGGGATGAGCACATCCACATCCTTGCTCAGCCAGGCATCGCCATCTTCGATCTGATAGCCAGCATCGCGGGCTTTATCTTTGTTGATTGAACCATATTGATCGGTAATGGTCTTGAGGAAAGCCGGGTCAATGCCATCTTCTTTGGTAAAGGTGTAAGATTTTCTTTCAACTCTGTCCCAGCAGGATACACAGAGCACTTTTCCGCCCAGGAACTGGTTGAAACCGATGGCGGCATACTGGGCAACATTGCCAAAGCCCTGGATTGCTGCCGTTGTCGTTGTTGGGTCAATGCCGAGGTGTTTCATGGCTTCGCGAACGGTGAAAATGACGCCGTAACCAGTTGCCGCAGTGCGACCTTCCGAGCCGCCGCCACCCAGGGGCTTGCCCGTAATTACGCCAGGAGTAAACTGACCGACAATTGAGGAATATTCGTCCATCATCCAACCCATCATCTGGGCGTTTGTGCCAACATCAGGTGCGGGGACATCCTGGCGGGGACCAATATTCTTCCAGAGTGCTTTAACATAGCCACGTACCAATCGTTCTTTTTCGCCATCGGAGAGGGTTGAGGGGTCAACATCCACGCCACCCTTGCCACCACCGAGGGGAATATCAGCAACAGCTGTTTTCCAGGTCATCCACATGGAAAGGGCGCGAACGGTATCAGCAGTCTCACCAGCAGCGAAACGCAAACCGCCTTTGTTGGGTCCGCGAACGTCGTTGTGCTGCATTCGAAACGCCTGGAAAACACGCACGGTGCCGTCATCCATACGAACGGGGATGCGGAAATGGAATTCTCGCATTGGCCAACGTAAAAATTCACGTACTGACTGGTCTAACTCGAGCTGATCGGCGACTTTGTCAAATTGAGCTTGCGCCATTTCAAAAGCATTTGTACTACCTGACATTAAACTCTCCTTTTATAGATAGATTGGATTGGGTAAAGACAACAAAACGAGCGTTAACAACTACCGCCCGTAATCGGTTTGGATGAGATCTTCGATTGTTTTTGAGCACCATGTCTCGCCTCAAATAAAGATGATTAACCTTATCCCAAAACCCGCCTTTGGTCAAGATGAAGCAGCCTGCTTAAGGAAAAAAACCCGGTAAACCGGGTTTTTCTTTTGCATGACAGTTACTTCAATTCGAGCACGTAGGTGAACTCGCCATTTTTCTCAGCCATTTTTACAAAGCTGAGCTCTTCATACATAATTGGCACACCGTGATACTGCCGTTCCGGGTGGGCGCTCCAGGTAAATGGTTTTCCGATTACACGGTCATAGCCCCTTGTGCGAAAATCTTCGACGGCGGTTTCCAAAAGTTTTCTTGCCAGCCGCTTTCGTCGAAATTCCGGATGGATCAGAAAACAAACCACAAGCCCATTTTTGCCCGGGTATTGCTTAAATTCTTCATTGTTCTTCAACAAATCGTAGTTCTGCTGGTCATTGGCGTTGATCCAACCGATTGGTTTGTCACCGTCAAAAGCCATGAAACCGTGCATTACGCCATTACGGATGTTTTCTTGTGCAAGCTGTCGGTTTTGTTCCGCGCTGCGGGCACGCCATTCTTCTGTGGGACAATTAATATGGTAATACTGGCAATTGCAAAATTGCCAGTGCGGCGCATGGTGAAAATCCAGTTCCCCGACGTAGGTAGTAAAGATGTCTGCCATCTCTGGAGTTAACGGTCTGATTTGAATTTCCATCAAGTTCCCTTCCACATAAGTAATTTGAGTTGAACCATCATATTATCAAAAAAATTCGTTGAAGTCCATAGCATAGCTTTATATAGGAAGGAACTCAGAAAAAATCTTTCCTGTTTTTCTGGCGTTTTAGAAAACGTTCGATTCTTTCCAGGGCAATTTCGATTTTCTCGTACGATGTGGCATAAGAAACCCGCGCATAGCCAATGCCGGCGAAACCAAAACTATTGCCCGGGACGATGGCTACATGTTCCTCTTCCAACAATCGCCCACAGAAATCATCGTCATTCAAGCCAGACGAACGCACATCCGGAAAAGCGTAAAACGCTCCCTTGGGCTCAACGGTGGGTAAGCCGATTGTGTTCAACCCGTCTACGACGAGCCTTCGCCGGCGGTCATATTCTGCACGCATTTCCTGGACATAAGGTTCACCGACCAACAATGCAGCAAGGGCGGCATATTGTGAAACGGTTGGGGCAGACATGATTGAATATTGATGGATACGCACCATTCCGTCTATATATGCCTTAGGTCCGGCAACATAACCGATTCTCCATCCGGTCATGGCGTATGCTTTCGAAAAGCCACCTAACAGAATGGTTCGGTCATACATACCAGGTAAACTGGAGAAACAAACGTGTTCCACGTCGTAAACCAGGCGGTCGTAAATTTCATCAGATACGACGATCAGGTCGTGTTTTTCAGCCAGTTCTGCCAATTGGGTCAGGAAAGAGCGGGGATAAACGGCACCGGTCGGATTTGAGGGGCTGCCGATGAATATCGCCCGGGTCCTGGGGGTAATTGAGGCTTCAATATCCTCAATTTTGGGAACAAAATTGTTTTTTGCGTGAGTTGCCACCTCGACCGGTTCGCCACCGGCAAGGATCACCTCTGCCTGGTAAGAGACGAAGCAAGGTGTTGGGATGATGACCTCATCGCCCTGGTTTAGAATTGCTGTGAAAACCAGGTACAGCGCTTCTGAAACACCCACGGTCATTACGATTTCATTTTGAGCGAAATATTCGACACCATATAGCGTCTTCAGGTGATCGCTGACCGCCTGGCGAAGGACTAAAAGCCCATGATTGGAGGTGTAGTGAGTTTCACCCCGCTTTAAAGCTTCGATGCCAGCCTGGATGATTGGCTTGGGTGTGTCAAAATCTGGCTCGCCAATTCCAAGCGAAATGACATCTTTCATTGTTGCCGCGATATCAAAAAACTTGCGGATTCCGGAGGGCTTTAAACCAGCCACTCGATCTGACAAAACATTCTTCATTAACTCTCCTTTTCGTTGTTTAGGATTGATTGTCTTGTTTTACCAATTTGCCCAGGAGTTATCTCCCAGGTTAAATTTTCCTTTCATGCCATTTACAACCACATCATAACCCAGCAAAGAACCTTCCAGTTGGGCGTTGGTGATATGCGCCCCCTGGCTGAGGATCGAATCTTTGATAGTGCTGTTGTGGATCAGACTGCCCGGACCAATTGAGACAAAGGGTCCGATAATTGAAGCGTTCGCCCTGGCATCCGGGTGAATAAAGACCGGGGGGATAATAACATTATCTTCGTAAGTGCCGTGTTCTTCAAAATTCGCCCTGCCGTGTTCCAGCAGGTAGCGGTTGGTATCCAGGAGGGCTTCAGATGTGCCGGCATCCAGCCAGACCTTGACCTGCTCCACGCGCATGGTTGCCCGTTTTTCCAGCATCAGGTTGATTGCATCGACCAGGTAATATTCGCCTCTTAAGGCAATTTTGCGTTCGATTTGTTCTTCAATTGCTTCGAGCAGAAGTTTGCCGTCTTTGAAATAATAACAGCCAACCACGGCAAGGTTATTGTTCATGTCGTTGGGTTTTTCGATCAGCCTTGTTACCAACCCGTGGGAATCAACCTCAGCCACTCCAAAGCGCCTCGGATCGGGAACCGCTTTGACCCAGGCAACCGAATCCACTTCTTCATTGGCAATGTTGCCAAAATCGTTTTCAATTAAGGTGTCAGAAAAAACAACCAGGGCTGGTCCGTCAAGATAATCGCGGGCATGATAGAGCGCGTCGGATTGACCCTTCTTTTCAGGCTGTTGAATGTAATGGACTTTATAACGTGGATATTTCTTTTGCATGTGTGCCTGGATAAGCTCTTGCTGCCCGGGCGACATAATATATACATATTCGGCATTTTCAACATCTGGTACGGTTTTGAAGGTTGCCAGAAGGTGATCCAGCACAGTTGACCCCGCCAACGAGACCAGCGGTTTTGGACGGCTCCAGGTCAGCGGACGCAGACGGCTGCCAAGACCTGCCATGGGAATGATGATTTTGAGTTTTTGATTCATAATCTCCTCTCCTGTGTCATCAAGACATGGGAAATGCCTGTAATTTGTTTCATTATATCCTCAATATCAGCGAATAGGCGCTAACTTCGCTTATGGTTCCCTGATTTCCAGATCGGACACCCTGATGGTCATCGGCAAATCACCTCCGGTTTGTGCGATTACCCCGAGCTCACCCTGGGGTTCGCTGTAAAGCAGGTAGGTGAATTGCGATGTCCCGTTGATCAGGACTTCAAGCTCCCCCTGCCTGGACCAGACCCCAATCCGGTTGAAAGCAGGTGATCCGGGCTGAAGCTTTCGACCGGTTTGCCACGAAACCAGTTGACTCGTTCCGGTCGGCAAGACGCGTTCGAATTTGACTTCACCGGCACAGTTGAGCCACAACCGGAAGGTGCCTGACTGGCTGTTGTTCCATAAAATCAGACCATACTGATCTTCCGGTGAGCACATCAGCGTGTCAAGATTGATCTCAAGAAAAAATTCTGTCGGCAGCAGATGCTCACTCAGACTGGAGAGGTTATGTTTGCCGCCATTTACTGCCAGGGTGATCGCGTTGGCATCATAGGCACTCGTGCCGGCGGTGGTGCTGCTGGTCTGCCAGTAAGTTGTGTCGCTGAAATAATCGGCAACGAGTAAGCCCTCAGCATCGCTCGACCTGGTGGGCAGTGAGGTGTTTGGTGTCGGGTTCAAAACCGGGGGAAGTGTGGGCGTGCGCGGAAACCAGTCAATTGTCGCGGTGGGTTCAATTGTCCGGGTCGGCAGGGCGCTTGTCGGTTCAGGCAAAGATTCTGGTATTGCCTGGCAAGCGGAAACCAACAAAACAAGGGGTACAACCAACCAGATGGATTTCATTCTTAACATGCCTACATTTTACCTAAACATTGCCAGGAAGGCTGTTTTGGTTTTATGTGAGTACCTGTTTCACTTTTGAAGTAACTTTGCAAAAAGGATTGATGGGGGGCTGTCATCCTGAGCCTCTTTTGCGAAGGATCTGTGCAGTCCCCCGGGGTAAGCATCGTTCAGAATGACAGCCGTATGGTCGGGCAAGATTCGTTCAGAATGACAGGCAAGCAGGTGGCGGATTGAGGGCACAATACATAGGTTTGGGGCAGTGTTGACGGTGCCCTCAATCTCGCCCTACGAGGGTACTTCGTTCACCACGCGTTCTTCGGTCAGAATGAGTGGTAATCTGTCATCCTGAGCCTCTTTTGCGAAGGATCTGTGCAGTCCATTGGGTAAGATTCTTACGAAGTACACTGTGTGTCACTTCGTTCAGAATGACAGCCGTATGGTCGGGTAAGCATCGTTCAGAATGACAGGCAAGCAGGTGGCGGATTGAGGGCACAATATATAGGTTTGGGGTAGTGTTGAAGGTGCCCTCAATCTCGCCCTACGAGGGTACTTCGTTCACCGCGCACTCTTCGTTCAGAATAACCGCTTGTTTGTCAGCTTTCTGTATCATTTCTTGCAGTGACTCTCTCCTTTCGGTTGCTTTGGTCGAATTTGAAGCAGTAACTTTATTTGGTATGAAAAATCATCAAACGCTGGTAATGATATAATTCAGCGAGGAGAAAGCTATGAAAACGAATAACAAATTTGTCTCCCTGTTTATCGTCGTGCTGCTTTTTGCAGCCATCGGCTTTGCCGTTAATCCACAAATTCAGCTTGCTTTCGCGCAAGCTCCCTATCAAACCCCAACCCCCAACGAACAGGGGACGATCATTTACATCGTCCAGGCTGGTGAGTTTTGCACAACCATCCAGGAGCGCACCGGTGTTCCAATCGCTGACATCGTCCGTCTGAACGGGCTTACTGATGCCTGTTCGATCTATGAAGGGCAGCAGCTCATCCTTGCCCGTGTTGAGGTGACACCACTTCCACCAACCGCCACCACCCTGCCCGAGCTGATTACACCAACCCTGACACCCATGCCAGGTGTTGCCAGTATTTGCGTGGTGCTGTTTCATGACATGGATGGAAACGGAATGCGCACGGAGGGGGAGGATTTTCTCTACGGCGGTGAGATTAGCGTAAACGACCGGCTTGGCTCTTTTTCACGGACTGGCACCACCGTTGCCGGAGACCCTGATATTGTTACTCCGTTTTGTTTTGAAGATGTGCCCATAGGGAGTTACAGCATCTCTATTGCCATCCCTGATGATTTCAATCCAACAACGGTGACAAACTATCCGCTCGAAGTCCGCGCGGGTGAAGAAGCGACCATTGACTTTGGAGCACAACTGGCTACGCAGCCGGAATCGCAGGTCATAGCAGACACCGCCCAACGCATCCCGGTTTTCGCGATTGTGGGCATCATTATCCTCCTGGCTGGCATTGGACTGGGCTTTTACATGTGGCGTTCAAATAAGGCTGGTTAATCCATAGCTTTTTGTAAAGCTAAAGACGGAGAGCCAGCCCAATATCACAAGCGCCCAGGTGAGGTGGGAGCAAAACCATCGCGATATCCAATTGCGCATCCACCTGATTACACACCTTCGCCGGTGTTATGTCAGCCATATGATGGTACTTCGTTCACGCCGCACTTTTCGGTCCGTATGAGTGGCGATCTGTCATCCTGAGCCTCTTTTGCGAAGGATCTGTGCAGTCCAATGGGTACGATTCGTTCGGAATGACAGGCAAGCAGGTGGCGGATTGAGGGCACAATACATAGGTTTGGGGTAGTGTTCACGGTGCCCTCAATCTCGCCCTACGAGGGTACTTCGTTCACCCCGCATTCATAGTTCAGAATGACAGCCGCGTGGTCAGGCAAGCTTCTTACCATCGACCCCCTTGGGTCCGCTGTTCCTGCCAAACATCCCCTTCATTATGATAACCGGCACGTTCCCAGAAGCCGGGCAGGTCGTTCGCCCTGAATTCAAGCCCGCGCAGCCATTTGGCGCCTTTCCAGAAATAAACGTCTTTGAGGTCTGTTCTGCCCGGTATCGCACCGCAAATTCCGCGCAGGGGAGCGCCATGTTCCAGGGTGATTGGTTCGCCCTCGTAGTGGGTTGCCAACAGAAAGTTGTCGGCGTCCATCCATTCCAGCGGCAAGTTGGCAGTGTAGCCAAATTCGGCATGCTGAACGACGAAACGAGCTTTCTCAGTTGGCACAACCAGCCCCATCTGCCTGAGGGACTGCAAACTGATGCCTTCCCAGGTTGTATCCAATTTGCTCCATTTGGTGACGCAGTGGATGTCCATGGTAAGCTTTGTGCGCGGCAGGTCGCTGAATTCATCCCAATTCATCACCAGCGGTTTTTCCACCTCTCCCCAAACCCGGAACTGCCAGGTGTTCAGGTTTACCTTTGGAATCGGTCCATAATGCAGCACGGGGAAGCGCGCTGTCAGATATTGCCCGGGTGGAATCCTTTTTTTGGTTTCTTTGTCCAGGTTTGTAAACATACAGCCTCCTACAAGGTCAGGCTTTCACCGGGTTTAAGAACATTTACTTTGGTTTCGGTTTCTGCTTCGACCTGTTTTTTCCAGGCTTGAGGGTCCTGTTTGATCAGTTCCCAGGTGTTGTAATGGGTCGGTACAACCTGTTTGGGACGTAAAAGTTTTACGGCTTTGTGGGCGTCGTCCGGACCCATTGTGTAGTTATCGCCAATGGGCAGGATTGCCAGATCAAGCCCCTCATCGCCAATCAGTTCCATATCGCCAAACAAACCGGTGTCACCGGCAAAGTAAATTTTCTTGTTATCTGGTGTAGTGATTAAGAAGCCAGCCGGATTACCGCCATAGCTGCCATCGGGCAGCGCTGAGCCGTGGATTGCCTTGGTCAGTTTGAGGTAGCCAAAGGGATGATCATAGCCGCCGCCAATATGCTGGGCGTGAGTTTTAAGCCCTTTCTTTTCAAGCCAGGCGCTAATTTCAAAATTGCTGATGCAGAGCGCCCCAGTGCGTTTGGCGATCGCTTCTGTATCGCCGATATGGTCGCCATGACCATGAGTGATCAGGATAAAATCGGCATCAACCTCATCTGCGGCAGCTGAAGCGACCGGATTTCCGGTGAAATAAGGGTCGATTAGCAGTTTGTGCCGCCCAATTTGCAAGCCGTGCGTGGCGTGTCCGTACCAGGTATATATTGTTTTCATTGCGTCCTCCTGATTGTATTATAGCGGTTACGTAAGACAGGAAAAGCGCTTGTAATG
>ENA-UOOK01002079-UOOK01002079.1-fermentation-metagenome-genome-assembly--contig:-NODE-2079-length-25276-cov-3.361009_pt1 | contig 25276 bp, 17 predicted proteins | sample MGYA00245777_ERZ724023 | MGnify/ENA primary metagenome ERZ724023 (study PRJEB28704, sample SAMN03018312) | fermentation metagenome | biome: anthropogenic terrestrial biome; feature: soil; material... | reverse complement strand
GATTCCTTAATCCGGAGATTAAAGCGAAAGGTGTCGTTACTGGTATCAAGAGAGCTGGCAGACAGCGTTACGTCGCCATCAGTAGCTAAGATACCAACAATGACATTGCCCCGTGGGAATCCGGTGTTGGTTGAGCCGTCAAAGGTTACAACGGCATCGCCGCTGCTGGCGTCGCTGGCATCTATATCGTCCAAAACAATGTAAAAGACGCCGTCAATCATTGTTGTATCTTGATTAGCTGCGGCATTAATAGTAAAACTGTCGCTGCCTGCGATTCCGCCTGAATCTGTAAGATTCGCAGCCACTAAACTGTTAACCTTTGTTCCATCGATCGTTGCCGGTACGTATATCTCATTGTCCTTAGCTGCTGAAGGGGTAGCAGCTGCAATACCTGTAGTAACAGCGGTCTTAAACTCATAATCATCGGGCAGGTTAACAACTATTGAGTGACCCGCAGCTATAACCCCAGCTGGGATGGTAACCTTAATCTTACCCAGGGTTTCACTGTCTCCATCTGATATGGTTGGGGTGGTCAGTGCTTGAATATTTCCTGCTGCACTGGCTGTTCCTACGCCGACAAACATAGTTGCCAGCATCATAAGAACTAGCAATAATGCTATTCTTTTATTTCTGATTTTAATCAAAATGTTTTCCTCCTATTTAATAATTAATAATTTCCTTTAGGTAATCAGGGCCAAGCCCTAAATGAGAGGTGATCATCTATCCAAACGATAGATAACATAGATAATTCTCTCTTCTCCCCTCCTTTTTAAGCCGGTTATTATGTAAGACTTTTTCCGGCTGGTTTGTAAGCCAAGGCAGCTTTATAGCGTATTCATTACTATAAATGCAATTACCTGAAATGGAATACCTTGGCTGACTGTAGTATTAGACGCTCAAAATATGCAAAAAGTTCCCGGACACACAGAAAAGTTTTTATTTTAAGATAAAGCCGGCCAGAAGGTGGATAATAGCCCTTCCTAGCTTTTTGCATCTGGAATGATAGTGCGCTATTCCGAATTTTATGGGTAACTTAGGAAATTGTTGTTGTGGGATTGGCGTGTTAAAATATATGTGCAAATTATATGAAGGTGATGGACGGAGACTGAATTTCTATGGGTATCATTTATGGATATCCTCTATAGGTAACTGTTATGCTATCCTTTATGAGTATTGGAACTATTTTTTCGCGATTAATCACTTATAAATAAAATTACCTGGCCGGGAACTTTTTTTGTCGGCTTGGTGTCTAATAACTAACTTGGTTAATGTACCAGGTTATTCAGGGAGTGTAGTTTTTGACAACTGTTAAAGACCTGGTCGAGAAAGCCCAGCGAGATGACCTGAGTGCTTTTGAGGAACTGGTAGTTAAGTACCAGGATAGGGTTTATTCACATTGCCATCACCTGTCAGGAAACCCTGACGATGCCCAGGATTTGGCGCAGGATGTTTTCGTCCAGGCGTTTAAAGGTATTCGATCATTTCGCAACGATGCCGATTTTGGAACCTGGCTGCATCGTATTGCAGTGAATGTGTGGATCAATTACTGTCGCCGCAACGAAAAGGTAGTCGCTTTTTCTCTGGATGAACCGCTGCCGGTTCGTGAAGGCGAAGTATACCGTGAATTGGCGGCCAGCGATGAAAGCCCATTGGAAAAAGTGGAGCGCAGCGAGTTTAATGCCATGGTAAGCAGAGCTCTCAATCGTCTGCTGCCAGAGTATCGAACTGTCCTGGTTCTGCGGGAAATGGAAGGCTATAATTATAGTGAGATAGCATCCCTGCTTGACTGTTCTCTAGGTACAGTCAAGTCACGGATAAACCGGGGACGCAAGGCGCTTAAAAAGGAACTGGAAAAACTTAATGTGAAAGTGTGATGGGCATGGACTGCAGAAAATTTGAACAATTGATTTATCCTTATTTGGATGGTGAACTTACCCGCGAAGAGGCGGAAACGGTAAGGGTTCATTTGTCCATCTGCGCCGAATGCGGAAATAACTTACAGAGTTGGCTGCAGATTTCCTCTGCTCTTCATGAATTAGGTAAGACACCGGTCCCTGCACCTCCCTCTTTTGCGGGCGCAGTTATGCAACGGATCGCTGCTGATGAGAAAGCTGCCGCCCTGCCCCCCAAGCGTAGCTGGTTCAGCCGTAAATGGAAACAAACCGCAACCGGAATCGCCGCAGCGCTTGTGTTGGTGGTCGGCGCCCTGTGGACTAACTCCGCTCCCCCGGTGCAGGTTGCGGATAACCCCTCGGCAGTAATTGAACCGGGCGGCTTCTCAGTTGATGTTGAAACCCCGGCCAATAATAGCCCCGCCACTGATATAACTTCGAACCCTGATGCCACCGGTTTGAATCCGAACTCTGACCCGGCTGATGCAACTCCGCACCAGGGGCAGGAGACGCCTGAGACAGCCACCCCGCCCCCGGCAGCTAATAATAACCCTAATGATGACAAGCCGATGGTTGCTGAATCTCCTGACCCTGAACCACTGCAGCCCAGGGTATTGTTGAATAAAACTCGTGCCCTGACCACCACCCTTTTGCAGGTGGAAGCACCTGATTCATCGGCGGCAGAGCAGCAGGCTATTGCTTTAGCCAACCAAGCCAATGCCCAAACTCAGAATCTGGGCCGGCAGGCAAATCAGGAAGGAAGTTATACGGTATTTAAAATTACCGTTGCCAAGGCCTCCGCCCCGGGCTTATTGAATGAACTGAGCGCCCTGGGCGCGGTGGAAAATAAAGAAGTGACCAAGCAGGATATATCCTCCCAATATAGTTCCAAACTATCCCAGTATCAGTCCTTGGTTTTGGAACATGCTACCATTAAAGACGCTCAACAGAAAGAAACCCTTGATAAACGTATTCAAGACTTGGGAAGTGAGCTTAATAATTGGGAGCGGCAGGCTGAACAAGAGACCATCATACTCTGGTTGGCTCAGTAGGATAAAGGCAAAAAAAAAATAGAGTCAAGGATAATACTTTGACTCTATTTATTTTTGTATATTCTCATTTTGTCATTCTGACCGCTCTCACTTTGTCCCCCTGAACGCTCACTTTGTCACCCTGAACGGAGTGAAGGGTCTGACCACTCTCAGTGTGTCATTCTGAATGCAGTGAAGCGACCTTAATAGTGAGCGTAGCGAACATATGTAGTCCCCGCAGGGGGAATCTGACTGCTTGGAGTTTACAGATTCCTCGCAGGCTCGGAATGACATATGAGCGCTCGGAATGATAGATGAGCGCTCTGGATGACAATAAAAACAAGCCTGAGTTTAGGAAAAGGCTCCTTGACTCAGGCTTTATTTTTAGAAGCGGGCGATGATGGCGGCGGCTTCAGCCCGGGTTATGAGGCGGTTCGGCTGCAGGGTCTCTCCCGGAAACAGGTTGTTTACCATCCCATCGGCCTGCCAGTTGGCAAAGATCAAGGACAGCTCCTGACGGGTAACCGCTTGATCCGGCCCAAAACTGCCATCCGGATAACCATTTATTAAGCCGGCCTGCTGGGCAGCCAGTACTTCCTGCAAGGCCCACCAGGGAATACTGTTTTCATCAGTAAAAACTGTTGTAACCGGCATCTCTGCCAGGTCCAGTTGTTGGTGATGAGCTAGCAGCACCATTAATTCCGCTCGGCTGATGGTTCGATCAGGGCGAAAACTACCATCTTCATAGCCTTCCACTATATTACGCCGGGCCAGTTCGGTAATAAATTTCTCCGCCCAATGACCGCTAATGTCGTTCAAATAAGATGTCTCAGACTCGGTTAGATATGCATAAATCGGCATATTAACATCTTTGATGGCACCATTACTGGTTTCCAAGGCTATTACCTGCAAGTTTTGCTCATTCTCTAGCAGAGGTGACAGATAGCTTACTTGCCCTTTATCATCAACCACTATCCGTTCCTGGCTGCCGTCTATACGGTACAGATACAGGCGATCCGCGCTGGTATACCCCTGAATGATCAACACCCCGTTTAAAGCACGAAATGTAAGTTCCAGATCAGGTGCTTTTATATCTGGCTGCCCATATATTTCTACTCCTGCCAATAACTGAGTCCAGGGCAAAGGCACGTGCAGGGTAGTAAGGCTTACTCTTGCTCCCGGCGACAGATCTTCGGCGTTTATACAGTAGCCTCCCCGGCTGATGCGAGTAGAACCGTGGTAGGTATATTGAGAGCCATCGGTCATTATCAGGTTTTTTTTGTCGGAATCTACTGCCACCAGAGTCTTTACTGCCTCACCCTTTATTTGCGCAATATCAACCCGCCGGGCCTTATTTCCCGTAGGATCGGCTACGACCCGCACCCAGTCGCCTGCTTCCAGAACTGAGGTCTCCAACTGTATCCCCATTCCAAATACTTCGGTCTGCTTATCATAAGTGTAGGTATGGGAATGGTTGCCAGCATCCGTAATGTAGAGATTATTATTTTGGGGGCTTATATAAGTAACCCGGCCATAATCCACCTGACTAAAGGCCTGCAAATAAATGATGGTGGCACTTCCGGGGAGCAGCTGGCCTATGATAAGGTCTCCGTCCTGGATATCTTCCAGCTCCACCTCAGTTTGGTCGCGGTAGATCATGATGTCGGGGAAAAGTTCGTAAGAATTTCCGGTATCCAGCCTAACCATTTCCTCAGCCTCATCGATCTGCGCCACCCTGCCAATAATTAGCGGTCGTTCCAGGAATAAGGCCTGTACCAGGCCGTTCTGGGGAGATACCTGCATAGTAACCGCGCTGCCGGGCAGCAGCCTGGCGATATCATTTTGCTCGGCGGTGCTATAGGAGGTATCCTGAGGGGTACAGTCTATTAATTTATCATTATAAGCAATGGCCGCCCAAGGGGCCATTTCATATACCGTACTGTCGTTGACGAGCTTCAGCCGGCCATTGGCAGGGTCAACTTCCAGAACGATTCCGCTTACCTTCTGATTAGATGTTTCCAGCTTCCAGAGGGTCTGCAATACCGGGTTTACATTCGCCTGCAGTTCTGAGCCCAGGGGTATCTGGCTGATACTGCTTACCGGCAGGCCATTGGATATAATAGTGCCTTCCAGCTCTTTAGCCTGGGTATCCAGGTAATAACCCCCTTCCCGCACCGAGGTGTTGATCTCTAATAACAGATCACCTTCCGGGGTAGACAAGGCCTGTACTCCGCCCGTATGCCAGCTTTGACCGAAAACGTAGGCTTTATCCGCCTTGAAATAAACCTCGCTGCCCGGCATAGCCGGAGTACGGGCATCGGTCATCACCCCGTCCACCACCTGCTGTAGTTTAACTGAATCCAGATTTAGGGTAGTGCCGTCCGCCAGAATCAACTTATCCGAGTCGGCTTTTTCGACCACCCCGGTCTTTAAAGCCTGCCCATAGGCCAGCCCATAATCCTGCCCGTTGCCCGCGCCTATTTTGCCGGCTTGCACCCCAATAGTATACTCACCGGTTTCCGGCACTTCGATGGTGACCTGTTCCACATTGTTTATATGGTCTTTTTTCCCCTGATAAGTAAAATCGTTGCCCATAAATACTTTCCCGTTGGGGGCCTGCACGTACAAATCCAGATCATTTATTAAGGCTGAACCGTCCTCCAGGCTGCCCGGCGGATCGCTCCAGGCCAAGGTAACCTTCACCGGCATATTCTTATCGGTTACCTTGATTTTATATTCATCAGCGGCGCCTTCGGATAGCTCGTTTTTACTGTCCATAAACTGAAAGGTGCCTTCTTGCAAAGCCAGGATTGTACCGGCCAAATCCAGAATGCCGAACCCCTGTTGACTGGCAGCCTGGTCATAAGCGCGGGCCCCATTGATTAATAATGCTTTTAACAGGGCGGCGGAAGGATCATCGTTCTCATATTGAACACTCAATTGTTCACTCAGCAAGGCCAGGGCTCCGCCGGTTACGGCCGCAGCCATTGAAGTCCCCCCCATCCGGGTATAGAGAGGATCACCTGCAAAATTTCCTTCGGTCAGACTGGAGCAAGCAGAAATAAGTACCAAACCTGGTGCCAGCAGATCAGGTTTGATGCGTCCATCCCTAGTTGGCCCCCGGCTGGATAAAGCCGCGGCCTGATCAGCAAAACGAGCTTCAGGATCGAAAGCAGGACGGGGAACCTGACTGGCTCCTACCACCAAGGCGTTTTTGCTATTGGCTTCCATGGTCAGAGTACCCAGCCCCGGTCCACTGTTGCCCGCTCCGAACACCGGCAAAAAATCCGGATACCGGTAGACAAATTTATCAATCCCAGCTGAATTACCGCCATATTTATTGCTTCCTCCGCCCCAGCCGTTAACGTGAATCCTTACCCCTGCAGAGTAAGCAGGACGAAATAGCTTATCAATGTCATCAGGTACTTGCAGATTGCCATCTTTATCCAACAGACCCTGAAAGTAAAGGCTGGCTCCGGGGGCAATGCCCCGGTATTTACCCTGGGAGGCCTTGCCGGTGCCGGCAATGGTTGCCGCCATAAAGGTGCCATGCCCATCAGGATCATCGGCCAGTTCGCGATCAGTGTATGTTTGCAGCATGACCTTGGGAATAGTTCCCGCTTCACCTTGCAGGTCTGGATGAATATCAGTCATACTGCCATCATCCAGTCCGCTGTCGGCAATACCCACCATCTGACCCTGCCCGCTCAGCCCGGCCGGAGTAATAATATTTTTTACCAGCAGAGGGTGAGACCCGATGATGTCAGCGGAGCGGTCATTGGCCCGGGCGGGATAAATAAAAATTTGACCTAACATACATGTGCACAAGAGCAGCGACAGAAAATACTGCCGCCGTTTCTTACCTGTGTATCTCATATTGGTAAACTCCTTAATAAACAATTGGATATCCTTACCTATTCTTAACATAGGCATGCATATACCCCGCTATGCCATCAGCAATGGCCTGGGCGGCCTTATCCCTGAACTGCGGTTGGGCCAGCAAGGCTTCTTCGGTCGGGTTGGTGATAAAGGCCATCTCAACTAGAGCGGAGGGCATAGTGGTGCACCTTAAGACTGAAAGGTTACCCGCCTTATCCTCTCCGCCCTTTACGCCCCGGTCGATACGTCCCAAACTGGCCACCAGAGCCTGCTGTAATCTTAAGGCCAGATTGTAGCGCTCATCCTTCTGTAAATAGAGCTGCGGATTGGAGGCTGGATAATAACACCAGGTCTCGGTTCCTGAAGGGGTGGAACTGGTGCTGCCGTTGCAGTGCACCGAGACGAATACGGCCGCATTGTAAAAGTTGGCAATGTCGCTTATTTCCTTCAGCTCTAAAAATGTGTCATCCTGACGGGTGTACACTACTTTTATCCCCTGCGCGGTAAGAATTTGTCCCACCTTCAGTACTACGGGCAGGTTGACATCTCTCTCAGTCAGACTGGCTCCACTGGCCCCCGGATCCTTGCCGCCATGTCCGGCATCGAGTACCACGATCGGAGCTCGGGTTTGCAGTTCACTCTGATCAATAAACATCACCGTAATACCGTTACCGTCTGAAGTCGGTCCCACCGCAAACTTGGCGGCTCTATTGGTAGTCAGCGTTAATATTGTTCCGGTTTGTCCAACCCCGGTCTGGGCCTTAAAGCCCATACTGCCAATTAAGGGGCTGTTATAATTATAGTCGGCTAAAGCCGAACCAATTGAAGTATTATTAAAGACGACCTCCAACCGGTTGCTGCTAATTTTAGATGTATACTGCAGGGAACCGGTTGAACCTATAGTAATAGTTTCCCCGCTGCTGCCAAATGTTTTACGCGTTACTTCACTAATGTAGTTAGGTATGATAAGAACTTCCCTTTTGCCGTCATTCTCGGTGGCAGTCTTATACTGCATCCAGGCGGGAAACTTAATATTTACTAAAGCATAACCGTTTTGGGTACTGCCTTGCACCGTCACCAAGGAGGAACCCAGATATTCCTGGCGATTAGTGCTTCCTATTATCTGGCCATCCGCGAACTGATAACTGATACTGCCGGCGCCTTTACTTTGCTCCGTTTTTAGTTTTGTCCCCGATTCCATAACTATTTTAAGGCCTGCAGCGGTCCGCTGCGTTGAAATATTTATGCCTTCCAACTGGGATCCGGGATCAGGGACCGGATCGCCCCCGGGCGGATTAACTACTGGAGGTGTTACCACCGGTGGTTTGACCCCAGGAGGCATTGCTTGGCCCTCACGGATCAAGTTAACGACCCAACCGGCCACCCAGGCATTCCTTTCCCCCCGGTTAACGAGATACCAGTTGCCCTGTTGGCCCAACACCCTTAATGTTTCCCCGGAGTTGGCTTGAGCAACTACATCGTAGGTGGTGTCGGGTCCACCCCGCAGGTTTACCGTGCTGCTTATTGTAACAGCAACGACGGGGGCAGTATTATCCTCTACTGGGCCTGTATTACTCTCAGCGGCGGGCGGGCTGGTCATGATGGCTCTGAAATTAGCTGCATCCCATACAACTGTACCACCCAGAGCTTCCCCTACAAAACGCAGGGGGGCCAGGGTTCTATTGCCAACTATCCGGGCCGGTACGTCCAATTTCCATACTGCTCCGTTGACCGTAGGCACAGTAGAATTGATGGGCAATATCACCCGGGTATCACCACGTACGGCGGTAACTGTCTGAGTGGCCTGGTTCCAATCTACCGTGGCTCCCATAGACCGGAAAATGGCCGCCATAGGCACCAGAATCCTGCCTTTTTCGATAATAGGCGGCACATCGAAGGTCATTTTCGTACCATCCAGGGTTACAGTGGGGGTCTGGGATTGCACCGGAACAGCCACCGGTGTGCCAGTTACCGGTAATGATTGGGCCGATAAGACCGATTGGTGCATCCACCCAGATAACTGACCGAATTGAATATTGTACCATTCACCAGCTTGGGCCAGGATGTTCACCCGGGTATCCTTATACAGGCTGCCGATTACTACATCCCCGGTGCTCGGCCCAGAGCGCACATTGACCACACTCCCGCTCACTACTCCGGTTTGAGCTGCAGCTTTATCAACCGTTGATCCCAGCAGGGATGATATATATATAGCAACCGTTAACAATAAAAGAACCCGCATATAATTGCTTCTACATTTTTCGAACATAAAACCACCCTTTATAATTATATTAACTTAACCTAATTTATTGATCCATTTATATACATTACCTGTTATTTCTACCTGCACTTCCTTTTTTCCTGCTTTTTTCCACAGGTAAATGCCGCTAAATTGGCTAACTATAAACTATATACTTATAATACGACAATCATCTTACATATGGGGTGAAATTTTTCTTTAAAATGTACGAAAATCGGTAAGCACCATTTTGTTCGGCAAAATATAGGGAAAATTTAACTAATAGAATGAGAATAAGCATTACTGAATTATGGGGATGAAAATGCGAAGGCAATCGCGTTGCCACAATGAATATGGACTGGTCGAGCCTGATCAAGATGCTGGCAGACGGAATGTTCAAGCTTTGCGGCTGCCTATTTTGGTCCGGATTCTAGCCGTCAATTGTTTACCGGAGGCCCACAAATAGGCGAAGTTATTACTTCTTAGCAGGCCGGTGCAGAGCACGTATACGACCAGCCCAACTAAAACGGTCCCAGCGAAATATTTGAAATGGATTAGGGTAAAAAGCGCACTGCCGGAGCGGACATCATGGAGGGCGGCGGCCAAAGGCACCTGGAGGTTATCCCAAACTCTTCCTACTACCACTGCCATAACCAGGGTCGAAGCCAGAATTTTCCCTATTTCCACCCAGAAGGGCGGGTCAAAGGGGCACAGGTCACCCTCTCTTACCGTTTTTTTATGCTTTTTATTCCACGCCCACATTATACTAAAGGCGCCTACCCATGAGGCTATGGCAGTAGCCAAAGCCAGACCGGGTGCAAATAATATCTTGACCAGAACCAGGATTAATACTATGTTGACGCCAATCGCCAAAATACTGGTATAGAGTGGAGTGGTGGTATCACCAGCGGCAAAAAAGGCCCGATTGCACACCTCTCGCCAGGCATAGGCCGGCAATCCTAATACATACATAGTCAAAATGGCAGCTGTTATCCCCACAGCCTCGGCCTGGAAGGCTCCCCGCTGATATATTATCTGCACCAGCGGCATGGCCAGCAAATACATTCCGGCCGCCATGGGGAAACCTAAATAAGCAAACATGGAGAGAGCTTGCCTGACGCTGTATACTACCCTTCTAAGGTCATTGCGGGCGAACATATCGGCCAAAACCGTATATAGCACTATACTAACCGCCGGGGCAATAAATACCATGGGCATGGCATAAATCAAATTGGCATAATTGAGAGCAGCCACACTGCCGGCCGGCAAACCAGATGCCATTATCCGATCAACAAATAGATTAATCGAACCCAACCCTGAACCAATCGCTACCGGTACAGCCAACCGGATTATAGTACGTAATTCAGGAATACTCCTGTCGATCCGCAGCCCGGGGTTAAAACCGTAACCCCGTAGATTCGGCCATAAAATGGAGAGCTGTATGACCAGACCGACCAGAGTAGCAATTGCCACTACCTTTATTCCATAATGGCGAGCCAGTAAGAGCAGGGCCATAATTATGATAATGTTTAAAACCAGTTCCACGCTGGCTGTTAATAAGTATCTTTGCAGTGAATTCAAGATACCCCGGGCGGTCGGCAGCAGACACAGAAACAAGGCGGTCGGCATTAGAATGCGGGCCAGATAGACCGTCTCATTAAATACCGCTCCGCTGAATCCCGGGGCTACCAAATGTATTATCGTCGGCATCAGGAGTTCACAAATTATAATGATTACTATGGAAAAAAGCAGCAGAACATTCCAGATAGTTCCCGCCAGGGCCAAAGCAGCCTCTCGGCCCTCCTCTACCTGCTTGCGTATAAACTGCGGTATCACCACCGTACCAATGGCTCCGGCGATGGTAGCGATCAAAAGCGAAGGAATCGATAAGGCTACAATATAAGCGTCAACATGACTGCTGGTGCCGAAGACACTGGCTATCGACATCTCACGGATAAAACCCAGTATCTTGCACACCACCGCCACCACCGTAACTGCAAGGGAGGTGCCCAGGACAAAGCTTTTATTTGATTTCATCAGCAATTACCTCTCCTGGCCCGATGCCCTCAGCACTTCATCATATACGAGCAGCGTTTTCTCCACCATTTTATCTGCGGTGAAGTTGTTTATAAACCGTTCATAGCCGGCCTGGCCCATGCTCGAACGTAAGTCCCGATTGCAAACCAGCTCTTCTAAATAATGGGTCAGTCCCCGGCTGTCACCAGGCTTGACCAGATAACCGGTCTGGCCGTCTGCAACGGCCTCCCGACAGCCCCCTACATCCGAAGCAATCACGGGCAGGCCGGCCCGCATAGCCTCCAATATCGTAATTGGGAAACCCTCCCAGTGTGAGGTCAGGACAAATATATCAGCCTGGTTCAACAAATCCTCCACATCTGACCGATCCCCTAAAAACTTGATTTTATCACTGATACGAAGCCCGGCGGCATAATCCCGGACCAGAGGCAGCAACGGTCCGTCACCCACCAGAACAACCTCAAAGGGATGGTCAAGCTGCATCTCGCTGACCGCCTGGAGCAGCAGCGATTGGTCCTTCTGGGCCGAAAAACGGGCCACCATTATCATTCTTATCGTACGATCAGCATTGCTCTTCCCGGCATCTTCACCCTGATAAGCGCCGGGCGGTATGCCGTTATGAATGGTTGTCATACGCTGTGCAGCAGCCACCCTGTATCGGCAGGCCAGCTGGAAATCATAGTCGGAAACACATATTAGCCGGGCGGTCCACCGGGCTGCCCATCGTTCCAGAATCCGGTAGAGCAATCGCCGCAGCGGCGCCACCCCTTCCGTAAATGCCCATCCATGTACAGTAAAGATGACCGGAATACTAGCCGCCCTGGCTGCCAGTCGTCCCAGGAAGCCCGCCTTACTGGAATGGGTGCATATTAAATCAGGCTGCAATTCATTAATCAGTTGCTGGATTTCCCGGTAAGCATGCCCATCCCTAAACAGGCTGATTTCCCGCTGCAGCGAAGGGACTATATAAACCGGTATGTTCGCCTGTGCCAGTTTATCCCCCAGAGTTCCCTTTTGCCCCATCGCCACCAAGGGTTTATATCTATCCGGCATATGAGTGCACAAATCGTATAAATGAGTCTGGGCGCCACCTGATTCGCCGGTGGTAATTATATGCAGTACCTTGTTTTTATTCACAGCCAATGCCATCCTTCATTTTTTCCCCGGGAATGCTTCCGTACTATCCAGCCTTCTTCTCATCCCGTTTTAGCAAGATACTGCTGCCTGCATTCGCCAACAGTAAAATCCCACCGCTAGGAGGCCTTTTTTCTTTGCAGCATGACCCGGGCGGTTCTAAGCAAAATCACGATATCCATCATCAAGGACTTCTTTTGGGCATAATACAAGTCATAGCGCAGCTTATTGGATGGATCTGTTGTGTAGTTGCCCTCCACCTGGGCCAGGCCGGTTACACCGCCCCGAATCTGATGGCGATATTCAAACTCGGGGATTTCTTCCCGGAACTCATTAAGGAAAAAAGGTCGTTCCGGCCGGGGTCCCACCAAACTCATATCACCTTTTAAGACATTTATGAACTGCGGTATCTCATCTAATCGAGTCCGGCGCAGGAAACGTCCGACCCGGGTTATCCGTCTGTCCCCCGCATCAGTCATAACCGGCCCCGATAGCTTCTCCGCATTCAGAACCATGGTTCTGAACTTATACAGGCTAAATACCTGGCCCCTCATTCCTGCTCTCATTTGAGAATAAAAAACCGGGCCGGGAGAATCCAGCTTAATAGCCAGAGCTATCGCCAGGGCCACAGGCATTAATATAACCAGGCCCAGGAGGGAGAAAACGATATCCGTAATCCTCTTCACTACTTCCGGCTTACCTTCTGCCAGTATCCCCTGTAATTGCATTATGGGCACATCGCCCGCACTTACCATCTTGGCCTGCTGCAACAAAATCTCATAAATCCCCGGCACCAGCATTATCATCTTGCCTTCATCAAGGGCGTAACTTACTATGGCATCTCTTTCCTTTTGCCCCACTGAAGAACATATTAAAATGACTTCTATTGCTTTGGAACCTGCTGAGCTAATAAAATTACTCCAGCTCTGACTAAAATTATCCTTATTATTTAAGCGGATTTCTTTGGTAACCAGCAGTCCTTTATCCAGGGAAACATTGACCGAATCCAGCAGTTTTCTAATTTCACCCGGGTAGCCGATGATAAGGGCCTGGCGGGGATTTTTTATCAAAAGTCCTTTTTTCCACACCACATACCGCCATATCCCCAGCAGCAATAGCTGCAAAATACTGGATATAAGGAAAATTGAGCGCGGAACCGCAAACTGTCGGAATAGAAATGACAGACTGACATTAATAATATCAGCCAGAAAAACAATGCAAACCAGTGAAGCCAGTATCTCATCAAACTTTATGTATATTGAATAGAGATCGTAGACAATTAACAGTATCATGAATACCATTATAAACCAGGGCAGCATGAAGGTGAACGGCTCCACGTTTCGAGCGGGCAGTTCCCACCCATAACGCAGATAAAAAGACAGGTAAAAAGCCATCACATAGATGGCAATATCCGCCAACGCCAGCAGTATTTTATTCAACCTGACTGAAGAAGTCATACCTTCCCTCCCGGAACACATTCCCTCTGGTGCTTATGTTTCGATATGAAAACATTTTACCCTGTAATAGATAGTTTGTCCCCGCTTATATTCTTTCTACAGATAAATGTACATTTACCGCTTGGTGATAAACCTGTGCCGGGCAGGAGAAACTTGGCCTACTCCGGGTGTCCGCCGGCTCCAGCTGCCGGGATGACTGACTATTTCGGCCTCGTATTCTTTCGGCAGCGGACAAATCCAACCCTCCCCCAAGGCACTTATGGGCAGTTGACATCAGCATCACATTATTAGCGGCCCGCAAATTCAACCCCTTTAAAATAGGCGATCGTCCTGCGCAAGCCTGCTTCCAGACCCACAACCGCTTCCCAGTTAAGATTGCTTTGCGCCATTCTCAAATCAGGTTGCCGCATCCGGGGATCGTCCATGGGCAGTGTTTTAAATACTAACTTGGATCTCGATTCCGTGAGGCCTAAAACCTTTTCAGCCAACTCCTGAATAGTAATTTCGGCTGCATTACCCAGGTTGACCGGGCCAGTAAATCCGGGGGCTGATTCCATCATTTTTATCATCCCGGCCACAGTATCATCCACATAACAGAATGACCGGCTCTGCCGGCCATCCCCATAAATGGTCAGGTCTTCACCCCGCAGGGCTTGAACGATAAAGTTGCTTAACACCCGTCCATCATTAACACTCATAAAAGGTCCATAGGTATTAAAAATACGCACTATCTTAATATCGATGCCATACTGACGATGGTAATCCATGAATAGCGTCTCGGCACAGCGTTTGCCTTCATCATAACAGCTGCGGATACCAACCGGGTTTACATTGCCCCAGTAGCTTTCCGCTTGGGGGTGAACCCCCGGATCCCCGTAGATTTCCGAAGTTGATGCCTGCAGCACCCGGGCACCTGTTTGTCGGGCCAACTCCAGCACATTAATGGCTCCTAAAACACTGGTGGTAATCGTCTTGACCGGATCGCTTTGATACTGGACCGGACTGGCCGGGCAGGCCAAATTATATATGAGCTCGCATTGAGCCCATAAAGCCTCGGTTATGTCGTGCTGGACAAAGGTAAAATTCCGGTTGCCCAGCAAATCAGTCAGATTACGCCTGATGCCGGTAAACAGGTTGTCCACACAGATGACTTCATGACCCTGCCCCAGCAGCTGCCGGCACAGGTTAGAGCCTATAAATCCGGCTCCCCCGGTTACTAGAATTCTCTTATCTGCCATTTCTACCCCTGCCAATACAATAGTAATTGAAGCCATAAGCTTGCATCTGTTCTGGATTCCATAAGTTGCGGCCGTCAAACACCACCGGGTTTGTCAGCCTGGCTTTTACATCCGGGAAATCCGGGTTTTGAAACTGATTCCATTCAGTTATTAAAATCAGAGCATCGGCCCCCGTTACCGCCTCCATCATTCCGCTCGAGTATTCAATTTTGCCGGCCTGTTGGGGCAGCAACTGCCGGGCCACTGCCATCGCGGCCGGATCATAAGCCTTAATACTGGCTCCCCTGGCGTTTAAAGCCTCTATTACTATCACTGCAGGGGCCGCGCGCATATCATCTGTTCCTGGTTTGAAGGCCAGACCCCAGAGGGCAAAAGTTTTCCCTCTTAAGTCCTGACCAAATACATCTATAATCAGATCAACTATATAAGTCTTTTGTTTTTCGTTGACTCTAGCCCCGGCAGAAACTACATCCATAGGCAGTCCGCACTTCTGGCCGCTGCTGATTAACTCCTGCACGTCTTTAGGTAAGCATGACCCTCCGTAGCCGACCCCGGCATTAAGGAAATGCCTGCCGATACGACTGTCAGTGCCTATGCCCATCCGTACCATTTCAATATCGACGCCCACTTTATCACAGTATCCCGCCAGTTCATTCATAAAACTAATGCGGGTGGCCAGAATCGCATTGGCAGCATATTTAGTAAGCTCTGCTGCCCTGATATCCATGACCAATGCCAGCTGTCCATCATACAAGAAAGGCTCATAGAGCTCCTGCAGCAATTTAGCACCCTTGCCATTATCGGCTCCAATAATTATGCGATCAGGATGCATAAAATCTGCCACAGCTGAACCCTCTCTTAAAAACTCTGGATTGGATACTACTTCAAAGGGCAGCTCTTTTTTACCCCTCTTGCTCAGTTCTCGTTCGATAATCTGGCGTACTTTGGCTGCGGTACCCACCGGCACTGTTGACTTATCCACTATTACCATATAGTTTTCCATCAACTGCCCCACCGCCTGCGCCGCTTCCAATACATGCTTCAGATCAGCTGAACCGTCTTCCTGCGGAGGCGTACCCACTGCCAGAAAACAGAAAAGAGCTCCTCTCAATGCCATACCGAAATCGGTAGTAAAATGCAAATGTCCTTTACCAAGATTATTGGTAAGCATGGCCGGCAAACCAGATTCATAAATGGGTACTTCACCCCGGTTTAATGTTTTGATCTTTTCGCAGTCAGCATCCACACACCATACTTCGTTTCCGACCTCAGCCAAACAGGTACCGGTAACCAAGCCGACATACCCTGAACCAATAATACATATCTTCATCATTCCACATACCTCCGGAAAATACTTTCCTTTTCTATTGCCTGTACTCAAATGCATTAGAGTGCCTTTTAATAACACGGGCCGTTAGAAACCAACTTCCTAAAAACCATCAGCAATGACTTCAAATGCAAGGTGCCTTTGTAATAATGCGGATCGTTAGGAAGCCATCCCGTATTACTTCTTGCCGCATAAAAAATAATTGGCAATTTATTAGGCAAAAAGCCCTCTCTTATTGTATTTCAGATAATAGTAGCCCAGTAAAACCTCCACCAACGAATGCTGCACCAGCCAGACCGATAATTTTTGTTTGCGGGTCAAAATCGAATGGTCCACCAGCGCAATACTCTCTTTAAAACCGCTATCCTTAATGTAATCCCTGGATTCCTGCACAGCTGTACTGAAACTAAAGGGCGCATTAGGCATGGCTAAATTATGAATGGAAGATAAGACCATTATTATTGTTCTCCAGGCTATCCCGCTCTGAACCTGATTGAGGTCATCCAGACTGCTGGCAACCTCGCGAATATAATCCAGGGTGAGCATGTAACTGGAATATAGATTTTTCATATATCGATGGGTAGTAGATATGCCATTATTCATATCCTGGCGGTAATGATAATAGGGCTTGTTAATGATCCCAACTTTTGTTGCCTTGCTAAGCATTTGCAAAATGAAGGCCAGATCCTGGGTACGATTTATCCGGCTATCAAAAGTAATGCCCGTGGTAGTCAGCAATTCCTTTTTAAATAACCCTCTCCACACCGATCCCATAATGTCTTCCTGTTTGCGGCCATTGATATTGAGGGGCGCCATAAAGGCCGGTAATAATTTTTTCTTAATATCCTCACGCCCAAATACAGGGTCATCAGCCCAGGGAAAATCAACCCGCTGCTCCCTGACACCATCAAAAATGCTATAACTGCACAGGATAATATCGGCCTGCTCTACCCTAATTCTATCTGCCATATCCCTATAAATAGCCGCATCTACCCAGTCGTCAGCATCCACAAACGCAATATACTCTGCAACCGCCATCTCTATCCCCAAATTTCTGGCCCGACTTACTCCCCCGTTTTCCACATGTACAACTTTAACCCGGTTATCCCCGGCGGCATACCTGTCACAGAGTGGACCGCTGCTATCTGCAGATCCATCATCGATTAGAAGTAGCTCAAAGTCCTCCAGTTGACCGGACAGAATACTATCCAGGCACTGAGCCAAATACTTTTCCGCATTATAGACCGGTATAATTACGCTTACGCTGGGCTTCATAAAATCCAATTCCCCCACTCAATAAACCACACAATTATTTGTATAGTTTGAATCTCACCCATTGCATCAAGACCGCCATGTCGATAAGGTTGTTATTCAGCGCCCATGCATAGCACCTTGCGAACAGTCTCCACTTTACGTCGTCTATAGCCTGGATATAATCTCCCCGGGCAAAATCAGCCGTCATTTTTCTTATCAGCTCTGACTGGAGGAGATATTTTATTTCCTTTTTTATTTCCCTCCAGCGGGATGGGGAAAATCGATAAGCATTGTTACACACAACACTCATGACGTTGAAACTAATGAAATCCAATAGATCCTGATACTGTTCCACCTGTCCCCTGCTGGCCAGATAGTCGCGGAATCTTTCCACCAGACTAACGTATCGTTGAGATAGATTGGGTTTATAGCTGCTGGTAATCGAGTCCTCATTGAGGCAGTATACATACAAATATTTATTCAATAGTGATATCTTCGGTTCATTAACGTAGTACTTCAAACTAAACAACATATCCTCGGCAAAATATTCACTGGTACTCTCAAATTGCAGGCCGGCTTTTTTAATAAAATCGTGCTTAAAAAGCTTGGCCCAGACTGCCACCCGGTACCTTTGGCCGATAAAGTAATCAAACCTCAGGTTCACCTGCCCCATTGCCTGCCTGCTTAATACTCCGCTGGTAAATTGTATCCCGTCCAGGGCGTGGCCATGGCTGGGCAGGATTTTATGATTTCCTGCTACTATATCAGCCTCAGTAAGAAGGGCATTATCAAGCATCTGCTGTACGCAGTCGGCTTCGATATAATCGTCAGCATCGACAAACATGAGATAGTCTCCCCGGGCCATCTTAATACCCGCATTACGAGCCGCAGCCAGACCACGGTTTTCCTGCCTTATGACTTTTATCCGTGCATCTTGGGCCGCATACTCATCAATAATGGCCTGGCACTGGTCAGGGGACCCATCATTGATTATGATTATCTCAATATCGGGATAGCTTTGCTGGCCTGCGCTGTCCAGACAACGGTGTAAATATTTTTCAACATTATAGACGGGTATTATGATGCTCACTAAACACATGTTGGCTCTCCCCGGTTGGATAAACTTATTCCAGGATGCATCTGAGATTGATTTGGCCAGATGATGATTTTTGACCATATTCTTAATCTGCAGTTGTTCAAAGAATATAATATCATAGTTGTTGACCAACTTAGAAGCTTCCTGTTACAAGAAGCTTCAGGGGGGCGATAAAGTCGATACCCTGCCAGAGCGAGTTTTTGAACCTGGGCTTGATCCTCCTCGGCAAGAAACTTCGCAGGCGTGCGCGTGACCAGATTGTTTTCTTAAATTAGGCTTGACCCTCCTGGTAACAGTAGCTAACATAATACTTATAAGCCAAATTATGGGGAGGATATTATGGCCATATTGGTTACAGGGGGAGCCGGATATATCGGCAGCCATACCTGTGTGGAGCTTCTTAACTCCGGCTATGAAATAATAGTCTGCGACAATTTCTCTAATTCGAAACCCGAGGTTATCCAGCGCATAAAACAGATCACCGGACGTAACTTCCTGTTCGAGGAAGCCAACATCCTCGATCGTTGGGCCATGGAGCAGCTCTTCGAGGATCACCCCATAGATGCCGTCATACATTTTGCCGGGCTCAAAGCGGTAGGTGAATCGGTACAAAAACCGCTGCTCTATCATCACAATAATGTAGGTGGATCCTTGATACTGTTTCAAACCATGGCCCAGTTCGGGGTAAAACGTTTGGTTTTCAGCTCCTCCGCCACCGTTTATGGCAACCCGGCCTGGGTACCCATAACCGAGGATTTTCCCCTGGCTGCTATCAACCCCTATGGGTCAACCAAGCTTATGATTGAAAATATCCTGCGGGATCTGTACGTTTCCGACCCCTCCTGGAGCATCGTCCTGCTCAGATACTTTAACCCCATCGGGGGGCATAACAGCGGCTTGATTGGAGATGACCCCAACGGCATCCCCAATAATCTGATGCCCTACCTCATCCGGGTAGCTGCCGGCCAACTGAAAGTACTCAATATTTTCGGCAATGACTATCCCACCCCGGATGGTACCGGGGTACGGGATTATATCCATGTCGTTGATCTCAGCCAGGGTCATTTAAAGGCCTTAGAGCAAATAATGGTAAAGAGCGGTATCGAAGCTTATAACCTGGGTACCGGGACCGGTTACAGCGTTCTCCAGGTGATAAAGGCCTTTGAGCAGGCTACCGGCCAAAAAGTTAATTGGTGCCTGGCACCCCGCCGCCCGGGGGATATTGCAGAATGTTATGCCGATCCGAGTAAGGCCCAAAGGGAATTGGGCTGGGAGGCCCGGCGCGATTTGAATCAAATGTGCGCTGATGCCTGGGAGTTTATGAGAAAAGGCTAGAAACCGTCGCCCTGGTATGTTTCCGTCGTTACTTGCAACCCGTTCAATTAATAAAAAATAAGCATAAAAAAGGGACAGCCCCTGCCGCCAATAGGCAGCTGAGAAAATGTCCCTTTTTCCATGTTTCCCTATTAAAAATATGCTACTTAATCACGTATTCTGACTTTATATTCCGCTTCATATTCATCCTCTTCGGTCTGAACATACACTGTAAAAATGCATGTATCCCCGTCTTCAGCGTCAGAGCCTGCGATTATGGTCGCTGTAGCCTCATCATAATCAAAATTTTCCTCATAAATATACGCTATATCGTCATCCTCTGATTCCCAGGTAACATCCACAATATCCGAATCATCTCCATCTATGGTCACAGTTACCGTTTTGGAATCCGTTCTATCCAGGTATAAAGTCATTGATGTGGGTCTAAAATTAATTTTCCCTTCATCCTCTACATATACTTCACAAGTATCTTTGTAACCGCCATCCTTGGTTTTTACGGTGATAGTGCAACTGCCTTCTCCCTCTGCGGTTACTCGACCTGAACTGCTGACTGTCGCCACGTCTTTATCATTGGATGTCCAAGTCAAGTCCTTATTCGTGGCATCGGAGGGGCGTACGGTAGCCTCCAGTGTATATTTTTCGTCTAACTCCAGATCAATCGATGATTCATCCAGAGTTACCCTTTTACTTTCACCACATCTTTTACAGTCACTATACAGGTTGCAGTTTTACTACCATCACTGGTCATTGCCGTTATGGTGACAGTGCCTTCCTTCAGACCGGTGACTTTTCCGTTATTGTTAACCGAAGCTATGAGCGGTTTGTTGGATGACCAGGTAATAGTTGGATTGGTAGCATTGCTGGGAGATACTGTGGCTACCAGCGTCTCACTCTTATCCAGACCAAGTGTAAGTGAGTCTTTATTCAGCTTCACGCCCGTTACCTTCACCCGGCTCATACCCTGGTTTATCATCACGGCGGCTTCAGCCCGGGTGATTGAATTAGATGGTCTAAATGTGCCATCAGGATACCCGCTGATATAGCCAGCCTGAACCAGGGAATTTATAGACGCCCAACTCCAACTGGGAATTTTACTGGCATCTGAAAAGCTCAGATAACCGGAACTGGTGGAAGTATTGAGGCCCAATACCCCGGCCAGGATGGTGGCCGCTTCCTGGCGGCTGATTTTGTTGTTCGGACCCATAGTACCATTGGGGTAACCGGCAATATATCCGGCCGCTCTGGCTTTGGCTATGTCCAGGTAGAACCAATCCCCCGCCCTGACATCGCTGTAGAAAATGCTGGCCGGAGTATTGAAATTAAAAGCGCGGTTAATCATGACAATGAATTCGGCCCGGCTGATTGAATTACTAGGCTTAAAAGTGCCATCCACATAACCCGTGACAACTCCCTGATTAATCAGGGAATAAATCTGAGCGCCGGCCCAATTGCCTGCTATATCAGTCGGATATGTAGCGGCAGCAGCAGGTTGTCCCCCAAAACCCGCAAAGATCGACAAGAAAAAGACCGCCAGTACTGCAACACTAAGTTTTTTAGATTTAAACAAAAGCTTCCCCTCCTTATATAATCGTCTACTTGCATACTACTCCAAATAGTGGAGTAGTATTACTACCTTAGCATATTGCACCTTAATTTAACAGATATAATGAGTTTTGGGGACAGGCCCCCGGACTCATTTTGGCATCTGAATTATCCCCCTATCCCCTCTTTCGAGGCTTTTTACATAATTCCCCAGCACCATTTGCCAAATGTTTCCTTATTTGAAATCTAACTTATTTAATATTACGATTATTGGCAATCCATTCTTTCAGCCATCATTAATGAATTTTGGGGACAGTCCCTGACTCATTTCCAGATAGGCAAGCTGACCGCCAATGAGGAAGTGAGAAAATGATTCAGACCCCAAAATTCATTTTATACTTCGAATATGTAGCCCCTTTCTTTGAACAATATTAGGCAGGCATCCACCACCTCCGGTTCGTACAGGATGCATTTGTTTTTTGTTATTTCTTCCAGGCCGACATCAATCCCCAAAGCCGGTCGGTAAGGTCGGTGAGAAGCTATTGCCTCAACCACATCAGCTACGGCCAAGATTTTTGCTTCCATCAGAATATTTTCCCCCGTTAATCCTTGCGGGTAGCCGGAACCATTTATTCTTTCATGATGCTGCAGAACAATTTCAGCTATTGGCCAGGGAAATTCAATGTTCTTGATTATCTCATAACCAGCCTGGCTGTGAGATTGCACCAACTTATACTCAATTTCCGATATCTTCCCAGGCTTACTCAATATCTCGCTGGGTACAAATATCTTGCCTATATCATGAAGGGTTCCAGCGACGTGTACTCCTTCAACTTTATCCGCAGAAAGACCCATCTCCTTCGCAATAGCCGTAGCCAGGCAGGCTACCTTTTTTTGGTGTCCCGCAGTATAAGGATCCCTGGTTTCTAATGCCGCTGCCAGCGAATCGACTGTCTGCATCAGCATACGGCGCATTTTCCCCAGGTTTAATTCGAGTTCCTGGGCAGTAGGGGGCCTGCCAATTCTGTGGTCGCCGGAAATGTCGACAACCAGAAGGACCGATCGGGTTGTTCCCGGAATAACTGTTGCAATAATCAAGCAATCTATAACATTCCCTAGTTTAGTTTTTATGCAGGAATGATACCTTGTCGGAGCACCATTCGGATTAATTCGTCGTAAGCGGTGATACTCCTGCATTTTCTCTACGTAGTCGCCAGAGACCAATTGCGGCCATTTGGCACCTTCCATTTCTTCCCGGGTATACCCAAATGAACCCCCCCACTCACAATTAGCTCCCGATATAGTCATATCGTTTTCAACTGTTAATAAAAGTGTGCCTGTATTTTCGAATATGGTTCGGTAATATTTCTCAGATTGCTTCAGTTCATTTACAACCCTTTTATGTTCGATGATTTCATTTTTAAGCGCTTCATTAATCTGTCTCAGGTTTTCCAACTCGTTAATTAACTGGTTTTGCTTATTTTGCGTCATCAGGAAAAAACCTCACTCCTATTCTATTTGTTACTTATGAGCAATATTATTTGGTACATAATGCGGTTTTTTTCTCCTAAAAAATATAGGACTCCCTGGCTAATCATCAGAGAGTCCTATAAAACACTATACAATGCAACCCGGCTGTCATTGCAAAATGCATTAGACCCGTGGCTTTGCGTCCCTGATTTTCATCCAGGTTTGCCCTCTTTGCCAAAAACTAATTATTATTTTAACTGTCATTTCCTATAATAGTATCTTCTTCGCTATAATCTGATTAACTCCTCCTTTTACTCATGGAAAGACAGGGACACGATTCTTTTTGTCTTTCTCGGCTTGCCCCCTGAGACAAAAAGAGCCGTCCCCCTGTCTTTTCTTCCATCCCCAAAACTCAAGTTTTAGATACTTTGGCCAGGGAGACGCGCTTTTCTTCAACTTCCTCCACCTTGAAAACCAGACCATCGAACTCGATGGTGGGCTTATCCGCTTTGCCCGGTATCCTGCCCAGCTGCCCAATTATGAAGCCGCTTAAAGTCTCATAGTCGTCAATGGGAAGTTTGACCTGCAAAATATCCTGAACAGCATCTAAACTAGCGGTACCATTTATAAGGAAGGTATTTTCGTCCAGCTTATCAAAAGCCTTTTCTTCCTCATCGTATTCGTCAAATATATTACCGACTATCTCTTCCAGTAAATCCTCAATAGTTACAATCCCGGCCGTACCTCCATATTCATCAATAATAATAGCTATATGGATTTTCTTTCTCTGCAGCTCCCTGAATAGCTCATCGGTTCTCTTGGAAGCGGCTACAAAATGTGGTTGCCTGATTATATTGCCCAAAGAAAACTTCTCCCGGTTATCACTGTCAGACAAAAAGCGAAACAGATCTTTGGAATACAGCAAACCCACAATATCGTCCAGATTATCCCGATATACAGGGATGCGGGAGAATTTCTCCCTATTAACAAAAGCGACCACTTCGCTCAGGTCCGCCTCGATCGGCAAGGCAGCAATATCAGTCCGATGAGTCATTATATTACCCACCGTCTTATTGTTGAACTCAAAGATATTATTAATCATTAACTTTTCGCTTTCATGAATTGCGCCTTTTTCTTCACCAATATCCACCATCATGCGAATTTCTTCTTCAGTAACCTCTTCATCCTCCTCGTAAGGGTCAAAACCAAATAACCGTACAAAAAAATTGGTGGACAGGGTCAACAGCGTGACAAAAGGGGCAGCTACGGTTGATAGGGTATTCAGAGGCCCCACGGCGAAGTAAGCGATGGGTTCTGATTTCTTCATGGCCAGCCTTTTGGGTACTAATTCTCCCAAAACTAGTGTAAAATAGGCCAAAATCAAAGTAATTAAGATCATAGCGATGGATTTAAGCCAGGCCTCCGACAATGAGATCCCGGTAAGTTTTAGAAGATAAACCAACCTGTCGGCGAAAGTTTCCGATGCAAAAGCACTGGCCAGAAAACCGGCCAGGGTGATACCAATTTGAATAGTAGCTAAAAACCGGCTCGGTTCATCCAACAATTTTTCAACCATCTGAGCCTTTTTATCGCCTTTATCGGCCAACGATTTTATCTTGGCATCGTTCAACGAAATCAGGGCAATTTCAGATGCTGCAAAAAATGCATTCAATACGATTAGTGTCACTAAAAAAATAATTGCGATCAACATTTTTCTCCCCTTACAATTAGCATCCCAATAAGTTGTGCCAGGCACTAGGAAAACAACTTATTGTCCATAAAACACAAAAAGGCATGAGAAACCCATCTATCCGGATTCCTTATTGCCTTCTATAATAACCTGGTAAACCATTTCTATTTTCAACCGGCATAATAGCGACCCCGCACTTCGTGGATGCTTGGGTTTATCATCCATCCAGTGATCACCTCAATTGCATTTCCTTTCCCGTATTATATCACTTTAGTGGTATTAATCCTAAGTCTCCGGGTTGCATTCATATTCCCCCAACTCATGTCCTCACTATTTCATGAGGCTCAGCTTGCCCCTCTGCAAATTGGTCCGGGGGGACTGTTCCATAAATTCATATTTTGGAGGTGATAAATTTTTTGTAGACGCGCAATTTATCATATAGGGATGGGAAATATTTATTCAAATATATCAGCAGGAAAATATATAGGCCCAGCCTGTCACGATGTTTTCTATACTTGTCCTGTTTTAATAATTGTACATCGCCGGCGGCGATTAAAAGCAATATTTCATTTTCGAACTGTCTTCTGGCAACCATGTCATAATACTTATAACCTGTGTATTTATCAAATTCATCGGTCATCTCAATCAGGCCGGT
>ENA-UOOK01002078-UOOK01002078.1-fermentation-metagenome-genome-assembly--contig:-NODE-2078-length-25292-cov-4.792844_pt1 | contig 25292 bp, 19 predicted proteins | sample MGYA00245777_ERZ724023 | MGnify/ENA primary metagenome ERZ724023 (study PRJEB28704, sample SAMN03018312) | fermentation metagenome | biome: anthropogenic terrestrial biome; feature: soil; material... | reverse complement strand
TTCATGGCATCATAGCATTTCTGCCGAAGTCCAGTCACAAATTCTGTCGTGCTTTCATCACTACTTTTAGAAACCTGAATACGCTTGATGTCATTGATACCATCCATCAAACGTTTATAGCCCTTTTCTGCAGATAGAAGGGCTTCATTGGAGAAATCAACCGTACTGCGATAATGAGCAGAAAGGATAAAGAAACGGATTGTCATCGGACTATAAGCCTGTTTGAGAGTCGGATGCTTGCCAGTAAAGAATTGTTCCAAAGTAATAAAATTACCCAGACTCTTCCCCATCTTCTGGCCATTGATGGTAATCATATTGTTGTGCATCCAGTAATGCACCATCTGATCACCTTGACTGGCTACAGCTTGTGCTATCTCACATTCATGATGAGGAAAGACCAGGTCCATTCCTCCTCCATGAATATCAAAGTGATTGCCTAAATATTTCCTGCCCATAGCCGTACACTCGCAATGCCAACCCGGATAACCTACACTCCAGGGACTTGGCCAGCGCATGATGTGCTCTGGTTGAGCCTTTTTCCAAAGGGCAAAATCGCACTGATGCTTCTTCTCGCCGACACCATTCAATTCCCGGCTGTTGTTGATGATATCCTTCAGATTACGCCCTGAAAGAATGCCATAATGATATTTTTGATCATATTTCACAACATCGAAATAGACAGAACCATTGCTTATATAGGCAAAACCGTTGTTCAGAATTTCCTTAGTCAACTCCTCTTGCTCTATGATATGTCCTGTAGCATGAGGTTCAATGGAAGGTGAAAGAACATTCAGTGCTTCCATAGCGTGATGATACCGAATGGTATAATACTGTGCTATTTCCATAGGCTCTAACTGCTCCAGACGTGCTTTTTTCTCAATCTTATCCTCACCTTCATCAGCATCGTGCTCCAAATGGCCTACGTCCGTAATGTTACGTACATAACGAACCTTATAACCCAGATGGGACAAATAACGGAAAAGGACATCAAATGTTATTGCCGGACGCGCATGTCCCAAATGTGGATCACCATAAACGGTTGGTCCGCAAACATACATGCCTACATGCGGTGCATGCAAGGGTTTGAAAATTTCTTTTCTACGAGAAAGTGTATTATAAACAATTAGTTTTTGTTCCATCATAAATCTATTTTTCTGATATGCAAATATATGATTTTTATAGCAGAGGACAAAATAAAAAAACGATTTTTGCGATTTTACCTTCTCTACCACTAAAATTTAAGTAACTTTGCAGACATTCAGCAAATCTTACAAATAAACACATGAATAAATATGCCATCTTCAGTGATATTGATGGAACATTAGTTAGTTTCAAGACCCACCGCGTACCGGAATCTGCCGTTCAGGCTCTTACAGAAGCACACCAAAGAGGGCATCATTTTTATATTTCTACCGGCAGACCTCCCTGCTTCATCACAAATCTAAAACAGGTAGAACCACTTATCGATGGTTATATAAGCGCAAATGGAGCCTACTGCTTTATCGGAAAAAAGGAAGTTTATTGTCGTTCTATCTTACAGGAAGATGTTGATACCCTGTTGAATTTTTCTGACCAGTTGGGGTTTCCTTGCATTGTCGTCGGAGAAAAAACGGTTGCTGTATATAACAATATTCCTGAAGTCAATGATGTTTTTTACAACCAACTTGGTGTACCCGGACTCGAAAAAGCACCATCAACGGATGCTTTAAAAGGACAACGTATTTTACAGTTGACACCGTTTATCTCACCAGCTATTGAAAAAAAGATTATGCCGTATCTCAAGCATTGTACTGGTGGTCGCTGGACGCCGAAGTTCTTAGATATCACAGATGCCGATGCAGACAAGGGAAAAGGACTATTGAAAATGGCTGAATATGAAAAAATAGATATCAGTCATACTATCGCTTTAGGAGACGGAGGAAATGATATTCCTATTATCCGACAGGCAGGAATAGGGATAGCTATGGGGAATGCATCAGATACTACTAAGAAGTCAGCTGACTTCGTCACAAAGGATGTGGATGATAATGGTCTGGCCTATGCTCTGAAACACTACAAAATCATCAAGTAATAAGAAAAATGGGTATAGAATCCTAAAAAACCAGATAAAATATACCCCGTTATCCTATCCCTTAAAATTAAAATAACCGTGCCTTCAAAAATAAATTGAAGACACAGTCACAAATATCCTAAATCTCTATCATATCCTTACATTCTAACCTATAAAGTACAGATCTGATAAATCAGTCTACAGCATCCTTACTGTCAACAGCATCATAACCTTTTGTAGAGTTACGACTAATCAATTCATGGATATCCATCTCATGGTAACCACCGTTAGCTTTATCTGCAGCATCCATCTCTTCTACTTCCTTCTTTTCAGCTTCAGAATGAGTAAAAGTCGATTTGGACTTTAGTTCACATACTCCCCAACCAATCAATGCCACAACAATAAAAAGCAAAAATGCTAATTGAATACTCATTATTATAAATGTATTTGAATTCAAGATGCAAATTTACACATTTCTTTCGAAATGACAATCATATAAACTTTTTTTTTCAGGATTTATACTAATCCACTTGGCTTATCTATAACTGTATAGTTGAGTACTAACGTATTCATAGTATTTATAATAATCCTCTAAAAAAGGAGACATAAATTTTGATAAACAACCTTTAATCATTACTTTTGCACGTAGAAGGCAGCTGTCAACCTAATTTGAAGTTAACAAATAATCTTATCAACTAAAAGATAATTTAACAACAAAAGCTGTTAGCTAATTCCAATATTTATCATTCCCTTTATTTTACCGCTGAGAGGTAATCTCATTACAGCTAAGAAGTAATCCTATTACAGCTGAGAGGTAATCCCATTACAGCTGAGAAGTAATTTGTAAATTGACTATGACAGGATTTGATTCATACTTATAATGCTCTATTTGCTAATTTACTATACAACTTCCTAAGAGTATGACGAATTCACCTGATCTCTTTTAGTTTCTCTTCCTAATCTGGTTTACAGTAAAAAATTAAGTAATAATTTTTGAATATATTGAAAAAATAATCTTTAACCTATTCATTCTATCATAATGTAACATAAAATAACCACAAATAGAAATTATTATCTATATAAAACATATACTTTCTCTAAATCAGTTTCAATATATAATCAATGTGTCACATTCATCCTTTATAAACTTTATCAAGTCCCATTTTGTGTTCGCACACAAAGCGATTGATACATATCAAGAAAAGCAACAAATAACAAGGATTCTTTCGCCATTATCACTAGATAATATCTAAAGCACTAACTTTGCAGTGTCATCAAGAGAAAGCAAGTTCGGAGGACAACCAAAGAGCAAACAATCAAGGATGACAAGGTAAAGGATACAAAACAGGATAAAATAAAACACGAAGGCCGAAAGGTCTGAAGTAAAAGGTAAAAAGAAAGGAAAAAATTATGTTGACAAGTGGAAGTATGATGTGCTATGCAATACTATTCTTCGTATTTGCGGGTGTAATCAGTTCAACTATCGAGCGTCGATAATATTTTCGACAAATTCAGGAAAAATTAAAAAATCAAGTAGAAAGTCGCAACAAGCTGAAAAGTTTGCTGCGACTTTATTTTTAATTGACAACTGTCAATTTATAATTTTCAAGAAAACTATTTCCTTATCTATTTGACAAATTTGTTTATGAAACAATATCATAGAAGGAAAAAGCCGGAATCTTCAGATTAAAAACATACACATTTTTAATTTGAAAACAGATTCGTCATTACAAATCTGTCTGGCAAATGTAAATATTACTCTTGTGGAGTAAACTGGTCTTTTCCGACACCACAAAGTGGGCAGACCCAATCATCTGGAAGATCTTCAAAGGTCGTTCCAGGATCTATACCATTATCAGGATCACCTTCTGCAGGATCATAAACATATCCACACACATCACATACATACTTTTTCATAATGCTTAATTATTTATAAGTTAATAATTTGTATTGGCTTTCAAAGTTACTATATTTTTTTAAAAAGCACTTAATTTACAATTTTTTTTTTTATATCTTTGCATATTAAATATATACCCCAAAATGTTCATAAAAGCGCAAATATAAAAAGTAGTTAAATAAGATGGATTACGACTTCAGAGAGATCGAAAAGAAATGGCAACAAAAGTGGGTTGAAAACAAGACCTATAAAGTTACTGAAGACAAAAATAAAAAAAAGTATTATGTACTAAACATGTTTCCTTATCCGTCAGGTGCAGGACTTCATGTAGGACATCCTTTAGGATATATAGCCAGTGATATCTATGCTCGTTATAAACGTCTAAAAGGTTTTAATGTTCTTAATCCTATGGGTTATGATGCTTACGGCCTGCCTGCAGAACAATATGCTATTCAAACAGGTCAGCACCCTGCTATAACTACTGAACAAAATATAAATCATTATAGAGAGCAACTTGACAAAATCGGTTTTTCTTTTGACTGGTCACGTGAAATCCGTACTTGTGATCCGGAATATTATCACTGGACACAATGGGCCTTTGAAAAAATGTTCAATAGTTTCTATTGCAAGAAAGGACAAAAGGCACAACCTATTGAAAAACTGATTCGTCATTTCTCAGAAAAGGGAACTGAAGGTATCCATGCAGCACAAAGCAGAGAACTTTCTTTCACAGCAGATGAATGGAATTCCTGGGATAACAGAAAGAAACAAAATGTATTAATGAACTATCGGATTGCTTATCTGGGTGAAACGATGGTCAACTGGTGTGCCGGTCTTGGAACTGTCCTTGCCAATGATGAAGTAGTAAATGGAGTGAGTGTCCGCGGAGGTTATCCTGTAATACAGAAAAAAATGCGTCAATGGTGTCTCCGTGTTTCTGCATACGCTCAAAGACTTCTGGATGGATTGGATACCTTAGACTGGAGTGATTCTATAAAAGAAACTCAACGTAACTGGATAGGCCGTTCAGAAGGAACAGAAGTTGTATTCAAGGTAAAGGATAGTGATGTTAAATTTACGATCTTCACTACACGTGCTGACACCATGTTCGGTGTAACATTCATGGTACTGGCACCAGAATCAGATCAAGTAGCTCAAGTAACAACTCCTGAACAGAAAACTGAAGTTGAAAAATATTTGAGTTATGTAAAGAGTCGTACAGAACTTGAACGTATGAGTGACAGAAAAGTTACAGGCGTATTTACCGGTTCTTATGCCATTAATCCTTTTACTCAAGAAGCCATCCCTATTTGGGTTGGAGAATATGTCCTGGCAGGATATGGTACAGGGGCTATAATGGCTGTACCAGCTCATGATAGTCGTGATTATGCTTTCGCCAAACATTTTCATTTGTCCATTATCCCTTTAATTGAGGGTGCAGATGTGAGCAATGAAAGTTTTGATGCCAAAGAGGGAATAGTGATGAATTCTCCTGCCCCTGGAAAAAGAGGGCTGGATGGATTTTCTCTTAACGGACTAACCGTAAAAGAAGCTATTGCTGCTACAAAGAAATTTGTTTCGGAAAAAGGTATTGGCCGCATAAAAGTCAATTACCGTCTTCGTGATGCCATCTTTTCCCGTCAAAGATATTGGGGAGAACCTTTCCCTGTCTATTATAAAGATGAAATGCCTTATGTCATTCCTGAACAATTCCTTCCATTGACTCTTCCGGACATTGACCAATATAAACCAACGGAAACGGGAGAACCACCATTAGGGCGTGCAAAAAAGTGGGCTTGGGATACAGAAAATAATAAAGTAGTAGACAAATCCTTTATTGATCAAAAGACTGTCTTTCCGCTTGATTTATGTACAATGCCTGGATTTGCCGGAAGCTCTGCTTATTATTTACGATATATGGATCCAAAAAATAACCAGGCACTGGTAAGTGAGGATAAAGATGAATATTGGCAGAATGTTGACTTATATGTGGGTGGTACAGAACATGCTACCGGACATTTGATTTATTCTCGTTTCTGGAACAAATTTTTACATGATTACAGTTATTCATGCAAAGAAGAACCTTTCCAAAAGCTTATTAATCAAGGTATGATTCAAGGACGTAGTAACTTCGTTTATCGTGTCAATGATAAGAGCACAAAAGATAAGCCCGTATTTGTAAGTCTTAACTTGAAAAATAACTATAAAGATGTTACTCCTATTCACGTCAATATCAATATCGTAAAAAATGATATTCTCGATACAGACGCTTTCAAGGCATGGAGACCAGAGTATACAAATGCTGAATTTATTTTGGAAAACGATAAATACATTTGTGGATATACTGTTGAAAAGATGAGTAAAAGTATGTTCAACGTGGTTAATCCTGATGATATTGTAAAAGAATACGGTGCCGATACACTCCGACTTTACGAAATGTTTCTAGGTCCTGTGGAAGCTAGTAAACCATGGGATACTAATGGTATTGATGGATGTCACAGATTTCTGAAGAAGTTTTGGAACTTGTTCTGGGATAATAGATCTGATCAATTCTTGGTGAATGAGGATGCTCCGAGTAAAGACTCTCTAAAATCTATTCACAAACTAATAAAAAAGGTAACTGAAGATATAGAAAAATTCAGTTATAATACGGCTATATCTGCATTTATGATAGCTGTTAATGAACTCCATCAACAGAAATGTCATAATCATGAACTACTGAAAGATCTAGTTATCTTAATCACTCCATTCTGTCCCCATATCGCCGAGGAACTTTGGCAAGAACTTGGTGAGAAAGGTTCAGTATGTGATGCAAAGTGGATTACTTATGATGAAAAATATCTTGTAGAAAACGAAATACAACTTACAATATCCTTTAATGGAAAAGCTCGATTCCAAAAGACTTTTGCTGCCGATGCTGACTCTGAAAGCATAAAAGAAGCAGTAATTTCTGATGAAAAAAGTCAAAAATATATATCGGGAAAGAATATTATCAAAATAATTGTAGTTCCTAAGAAAATAGTAAATGTAGTTTTAAAGAATTGAATATTTTATCATTAGAAGTATTTCTGTTTTAAATTAAAAATAAAAAAATAATAAAGTATACAAATGTTACTTTGCTTACATCTGTAACTTTTAAACTATATGAATATAATCAATAATATTAATTTTAAAAATGAGATTAAGGATTATGCATATATTACCTTTGGTCTTGTACTTTATACCTTTGGATGGACGGTATTTCTATTACCGTACAGTATTGTAACAGGTGGGGTAACGGGTATTTCTGCTATTATATTCTATGCTACCAAAATACCTATTGCTTATACTTATTTTATAATTAACGTCATATTATTGATATTTGCATTAAAAATACTCGGATTAAAGTTTTTAATAAAAACAATATATGCCATAATAGTACTTTCTCTCTTACTCAGTTTTAGTCAGCAAGCGATGACTCTACCGGACCATTCTATGTATCAGATTTTAGGAAAAGGTCAGGATTTTATGTCATTAATCATAGGATGTTCGATGACCGGAACTGCTCTGGCTATCGTATTTCTACATAATGGTTCAACAGGTGGTACTGATATTATTGCCGCCTGTGTTAACAAATATCGTAATATTTCACTCGGTCGTATCCTTATATTCGTTGATATTTGTATAATCAGCAGTTCTTATCCTATTTTTCATGATTGGAGAAAACTTGTATTTGGTTTTTGTACCATGATTATAGAAAATTTTGTTCTTGATTATGTGATGAATGCCAGAAGAGAAAGTGTACAATTTATGGTCTTTTCCAGTAAATATCAGGAAATAGCAAATGCGATAGGAACAAAAATGGAACACGGAGTAACTATTCTTGATGGTCATGGCTGGTATACAGGTAATGAAGTAAAAGTCCTTTGTATATTAGCAAGAAAGAGAGAAAGCCCTATAATCTTCCGACTTATCAAAATTATCGATCCTAACGCTTTTGTATCACAGTCTTCTGTCATCGGCGTCTATGGAGAGGGATTTGATAAAATGAGGGTAAAAATACCAAAACATGAAAAGGATTCCATAATAAAAGCATCAAAATTAAAAGCCCCTTCATCATTAAGTAATAATAAAAAATAACCCATTGGCGGAATTAATTTACCACAGTATTGAAAACCATATTTCCATAGTACTGATAAGCACATTAACATAGTACTGGAAACCTTATTATCACAGCATTTTAATTTCGGATTGTGACAAGATGAATTGAAAAGTGGCTTAAAATTAGATATACATACGACTTCTTGTCCCATTTCTTCTTTCGTTTTTTATTCCGCCAATGGATAAAATAATAGGTTTAATAACAATGAATATAGTATTTGCTACAAACAATAGAGATAAACTTCGTGAAATACGTGAGATTCTCGAACCTAAATTCAACATTATATCTTTATCTGATATTGGATGTCATGAAGATATTCCTGAGACAGGTAAAACTTTAGAAGAAAATTCACTTTTAAAAGCTCAATATATTTATGATCATTATCATCAGAATTGTTTTGCAGATGATACAGGACTGGAAGTTGATGCCTTAAATGGTGAACCAGGTGTACATTCTGCCAGATATGCAGAAGATACAGATCATGACAATGAAGCTAATATAAAAAAACTTTTATCAAAATTAGGAAACAAGGATAATCGTAAAGCCAAATTTCGTACTGTAATTACGTTAATACAAAGATCCCCTGATTATACCCACAGACAAGTTACAAATTGCTTTGAAGGAGAAATTTCAGGCACTATAGCTAAAAAAAAATTAGGTATAGCTGGTTTTGGATATGATCCTCTTTTTATTCCTGAAGGATATAAAGAAAGTTTTGCTCAAATGGGAGATATAGAAAAGAATAAAATATCACATCGGGCACGTGCTGTTTCTAAACTCGTAGAATTTCTTAAAAAACAGGCTGCTTGTATTAATATGGAATAAAGACAATATTTTTATTCCATATTTTATATATTTCTAAAACGTATTTCAACTCATCTCTACTTATTATAATTCGTACTTTTATTACGGAACTTTTTCATAATAGAGTTAATACTAAAAATAGAGTATAGTATTCTTCTGTAGAGCTATTATTCTTTATTGCTTAAAGTTTATCATAAGACACAAAAAAGCACTGCAGAACGGCTGAAAAACGTATCCATGCTAATTGTTGATTCTTTATTACAAAGAAGATAACCTATTATTAATAATACATCTTTGTTTATTCATCTATTATATTATTATTATCTTATTCTATTTTATAAAAAAATAAAATGATTAAGTATGATATCTTGTGGATATGTTAATAATTTTTGATAAGATAATATCTATATTTAATTATACTCATAATTACCTTCTTTATGCACAATTGTTATTTATACTTTCTTGTTGATTTTCAATTGATTACATAGTTATCCACTAATTTACTAACTATGTGCATAATGATAAGTTGATATTATTTTAATGATTATTTATGTGGAAAAAGGAAGTTAAATGATCTTATAAACCTATGGATATCCTTAGTATGATTAGTGCTGTTTATTGTCTATGGATATCTTTCACTTTATGAATGGATTATGCCATAGATATAAACTTAGTTTTCCATATAAACTGTTGAAAAGTAGAATTTGGTATTAAATATTACATGGTAAGGAACAATTTATAAGAAATAAAATATTTCATATAAATAATATAAGGTCAAGTTATTTTTTTCTCTGTAAGTTGATATCTACACGATCTGCTATCATCTTAGGAGAAATATTTATAAGACAAGCATAATCTCCCCTTAAACAAGATTTATTTCCATATATACTACAAGGGCGACATGATAGGTTTAATTGAACGGCATTATCCGGATTTTGTCCCCAACCCATAAAACCAGCATAAGGATGAGTTGCTCCCCATATACTTACAACAGGGATATTCACTAGTGAAGCCAGATGCATGTTTGCACTATCCATGCTGATCATTACATCAAGATGGCTCATCAGGATGAGTTCTTTATCTAAACTTTGTAGAAGTCCGGAAGCGTTTGTACAAGATGGATATTTTTTATTCCATTTGTCCATATATTTTTTTTCATTACCTTTTGTCCCACCAAATAAGAAAATCCGACATGAAGGATGTCTGTGAATCAAAAGTTGAATAACTTTTTCCATTGATTCGAGCGGATAAGTTTTTGAGACATGAGCAGCAAAAGGAGCTATACCTATCCATTGTTGAAATCCTTTTTTAATACCTATACTTTCCGGTAAAAGACGGATATTTCCTCCTTCAGGTGGAAAAAGAGAAGTAAATTTGACTTGTATGGGATAACCAAGCTTTCTTAACACATCGGCATAATTTTGTGTTTCTGTGGGTTGTTGTATGAGTTTTTTTTCATCTTGTGCAATCAATTTTCTTCTTCCCTCACGATGCTTATTGATATGTTCTACCCTAAAATGACTCATATTAAAGCGTAAGCGAAGATAATTGGAACGTAGAACCTGATGAAAATCAGCTACAGCTGTAAATTGTTTTGCAATCAGTCGTCTATAAAGCGCATTCAAACCTTTTATACCACTATATTCTCCTTTTACATCTGCTCCCATAAAACTTACATTTGGAGCTAGATTTTCAAAAAAAGGTTTTGCAAATGGTCTGCTGAGTACAGTAATCCTTAACTTTGGATATTGGTTTGCTAAAGAATAGATTACGGGAACAGTCATAGCCACATCACCTATTGCAAAGAAACGAATGATTAGAATATGCTCAGTTTTCATGAGAGATTATAATTTATCTTCTTTTTCTTTCTTATTATAAAGAACAGGATTGGTATCTGTATCGTTGTACATTTTCATCTGTCGATAGACTTTCATCAACTTTTTCCCTGTTTTTATATCATCAAGAAGTTGGTCTATAGATAGACTTAAATCTTTTTGTTGTTCTAATAAAACATGAAGTTTATTAAGGCATTTATTTCGATGTTCTTGTGAAGCATCTTCCCGTTCTGCCTGTTCTTTCATGTGATAGATCTTTATTGCAAGAATACTTAGACGGTCTATAGCCCATGCCGGACTTTCTGTATTTAGATGAGCATTTTGCAGTGCTTTCACATCTTTATATTGATCTCTGAAATAAGAATCAATTTGTTCCACTAAGTCTGTTCTATCTTGATTACTTTTGTCTATGCGATGTTTGAGTTGCATACCTTTATCCGGATCAATATTTGGATCACGGATAATATCCTCAAAATGCCACTGTACTGTATCTATCCAACATTTACGATAAAGCTTGTTTTCAATAGTGTCTTTGAAATAAGGATTATTGATGGGAGTATCAATATTGTCTTTAACATGATAATCCAATATAGCCCTATTAAAAATTTGGTTTGCAATTTTGGTAAATGACATCAGTTCTGTGAGAATTTATTAATTGCGCAAAAGTAATTAATTTATTCTAAATATCCAACTAAAACTTCAAAAAAGGCGTCGAAAAGTGCACAATATTGATAGGTTTGTGCAAAGTTAAATGCTTTTTTATTAAAAAAGTTTGCTAATGTGAGGAAAAATTTGTTTCTTTGCACCCGATTTTTAATTAGAAAGAAATTATTTATAAACGTTTTTTAAAGGTTACAATTATGTCAGAATCAGAAATTGAAAAGAAAGTAAAAACCATTATCGTGGACAAACTCGGTGTTGATGAGTCTGAAGTTAAGCCAGAAGCCAGTTTTACAAATGACCTCGGTGCAGATTCTTTGGATACAGTAGAATTGATTATGGAATTTGAGAAAGAATTCAACATCTCTATCCCTGACGATAAAGCTGAAAAGATTGCAACTGTTGGCGATGCTATCAAGTATATTGAAGATAACGCTTCTGCCAAATAATTTGTTACTTATCTGCTATAGATGGAATTAAAAAGAGTAGTAGTAACAGGAATGGGTGCAGTAACACCTGTCGGCAATACTCCTGAGGAAACTTGGAAGAATATTGTTGAAGGAAAAAGTGGTGCTGCACCCATTGCCCAGTTTGATGCAACCAAATTCAAAACTCATTTTGCTTGTGAGGTAAAGAATTTGGACCTTAAGGATTATCTGGATCGTAAAGTTATTCGTACTACAGATCGTTATACCCAATTGGCTATGGTATCTGCCATTCAGGGTGTGAAGGATGCCGAAATTGATTTAGAAACAGAAGATAAAGACCGAATAGGTGTCATCTATGGTGTAGGTATAGGTGGTATTCATACCTTTCAGGACGAAGTTATCTATTATGGTCAGAATCTTGATAAGGGACCGATGTTCAGTCCTCATTTTATACCGAAGATGATTGCAGATATTGCTGCTGGTCAAATTTCTATTCATTTCGGTTTTCATGGACCTAACTATACTACCACCTCAGCATGTGCTTCTTCAAGTCATGCTCTTGCTGATGCCTATAATCTGATTCGTTTGGGTAAGGCTAATATCATCGTAAGTGGTGGTGCCGAAGCTGCAATTTGTGATTGTGGGTTAGGTGGGTTCAATTCTCTGCATGCTTTGTCTACACGTAATGATGACCCTGAGCATGCTTCTCGTCCATTCAGTGGAAGTCGTGATGGCTTTGTGATGGGCGAAGGTGCCGGCTGTCTTGTTCTTGAAGAACTTGATCATGCTAAGGCTCGTGGTGCTCATATCTATGCTGAAATGGTAGGTGAAGGTATGAGTGCAGATGCCTATCATATTACAGCTTCTCACCCTGAAGGTCTGGGTGCAAAACTTGTAATGAAAGCTGCTCTTGATGATGCAGAAATGAAACCTTCTGAGATTGACTATATCAATGTCCATGGGACTTCTACACATGTAGGTGATCTTTCTGAAGCAAAAGCCATTAAGGAAGTTTTCGGTGACAGTGCTTATCGATTGAATATATCTTCTACAAAGTCTATGATCGGTCATCTCTTGGGTGCTGCCGGAGCAGTGGAAGCAATGTTCTGTGTATTGAGTATCCGTGACGGTATCGTTCCACCTACTATTAATCATAAAGAAGGTGATGATGATCCTGATCTAGATTATAAGATGAACTTCACGTTTAACAAGGCTCAGAAGCGTACAGTAAATGCTGCCTTGAGTAACACGTTCGGTTTTGGTGGTCATAATTGTTGCGTGATTTTCAAGAAATATGTTAAATAATTTTTTAGATAGGTTAGGGCTTCTTTTCTGTAAAGAAAAGGAGCTCTATTTGTCTTTACACCGTGTTCTTGGTTTCTATCCTCATGACATTACACTTTATAAGATGGCATTGATGCATAAAAGTATCATGCATCGTAATGCAAAGGGGAAACTGATAAACAATGAGCGACTTGAGTTTTTGGGTGATGCTATTCTCGATGCGATTGTAGGGGATATTGTTTATCGTCATTTTCCTGGTAAAAGGGAAGGTTTTCTCACCAATACACGTAGTAAACTTGTTCAGCGTAATACGCTGAACAAATTAGCTGAAGAAATGGGAATCAATCAGTTAATACTTTCAAGTGGACATAGTATTTCCCATAATAGTTATTTGGGTGGGAATGCTTTCGAAGCTCTTGTAGGTGCACTTTATTTGGATCATGGCTATAATGCGTGCATGAAATTTATGCAAAAACGAATATTGGCCCAAATGATTAATATCGATAAAGTGGCTTATAGAGAGGTCAATTTTAAGAGTAAACTGATAGAATGGAGTCAGAAAAATAAGGTAAAACTGACATTTAATATTCTTGCTCAGACAAAAGACAAGAACGGAAGTCCTGTTTTTCATTATCAGGTTATCATGGAAGGCATTAAGGGTGGAGATGCTGAAGGATATACCAAAAAAGAAAGTCAGCAAAAGGCTTCAAAATGTACTTTGGACAGACTTCGTACGGATACCCAGTTTATAGATTCTGTGTTTTCCGCGAAAGGGAACCGTACAAAAATGGAGGAAGAACCGGTTGAAAATGTACCGGATACAGACCAAAAAACTGATTTTATCATTTCTCAAAATAAACCAGAGGACTCAAAAAAGCATAAAAATGTTTTCAGTGAGGAGGTCTTTATAGATGAATCTGGAAAAAATTCTCGCCATACTCCTATGTATGCTTCTGATAACGAAGTAGCAGAAAGTAAAATATCTGAAGATAAAACAAAGAAAGAAGAGTCTCTTGATTTAAAGGATATTCATATAGTCTCTGAGTTATCTTCTTCTAAATCAAAGGAAAATATTATTACTGCTGCTGAAGATGCTGCTTTTGATAAAGGAGAATGATGAATTTATTGTTTATCTGAAAGGGAAAAGGACAACAAACTTATATTCTCTTCCCTTTCAGATATTGTTTATTTATATATAGTTTCCCTTTTAAATAATGGAAGTTGGACGATTTATTATGAGCTTCCATTTATTTTGAATTGTTTTTAATATCTAATTATTAAAAATCGTAAAAACTGCATCTTTATCAAAAGTTTAGGTTATTTTTGTAACATAAAGTTTAATAATGAAACAATGAGTCTAACAAGTATAATAAGACCATTTTTTAAGCCCCGAATGAAAGAATTGGAGAAGCATGATTTTGATGCAGAAGGGCTGCAACAAAACGTTCTCCGTCGTTTGATTTCTAAAGGGCAAAATACGGAATATGGCATCAAGCATCTTCTTAATACAACCAAAAACTATGACCAGTTTATTCAAAACGTGCCTCTTAATTCTTATGAGACACTGAAGAGTGATATTGATCGTATGCGTCATGGAGAAAGTGATATTCTCTGGCCTGGGGTAGTAAAATGGTATGCCAAATCATCAGGTACGACAAATGATAAAAGTAAGTTCATTCCTGTTTCCAATGATGGCTTGCATCGAATTCATTATAGAGGTGGTGCTGATGTAGTAGCATTTTATTTGTTCAATAATCCTAAAAGCCATCTTTTTGATGGTAGCAGTTTGATATTAGGAGGCAGTCATGCCTCTAATTATAATCTGCCGGGAAGTTTGGTAGGAGATTTAAGTGCTATTCTCATTGAAAATATTAATCCTCTGGCTAATTTGTTCCGTGTTCCGAAAAAGGGAACAGCTCTGTTGAGTGACTTTGAAGTAAAACGTGACCGTATTGCTCATGAAACAATACACAAAAATGTGACGAATATTTCTGGAGTGCCATCGTGGATGTTGTCGGTTTTAGTCAGGGTTATGGAACTTTCCGGGAAAAATCATCTGGAAGATGTATGGCCGAATCTGGAGGTGTTTTTTCATGGTGGAATAGCTTTTACTCCTTATCGCAAACAATATGAAGATCTGATTACTTCGTCTAAGATGCATTATATGGAGACCTATAATGCCAGTGAAGGTTTCTTTGGAATACAAAATGATCCTGATGATCATTCAATGCTTCTGATGCTTGATTATGATGAGTTTTACGAATTTATTCCTATGGATGAATTTGGAGCTGATCAACCTACAGTTGTTCCTTTATGGGGAGTAGAAACAGGTGTCAATTATGCAATGGTTATTACAACTTCTTGTGGTCTTTGGCGCTATACGATTGGTGATACGATTCAGTTTACAAGTAAGAATCCTTATAAATTTATTATTACTGGTCGAACAAAATACTTTATCAATGCTTTTGGTGAAGAATTGATTATGGACAATGCTGAGAAGGGCCTGGCTTACGCCTGTGAGAAAACAGGTACTCAGGTGTCAGAATATACAGCTGCTCCTGTTTATATGGATAATAAAGCTCATTGTCGTCATCAGTGGCTGATAGAATTTTCCAAAGAGCCTTCTGATTTACAGGAATTTGCTACGATTCTGGATAAGCGGCTTCAGGAAATAAACAGTGATTATGAAGCTAAGCGTTTCCATGATATTACACTCCAACCTCTGGAGATTATCAAGGCTCGTCCTAATCTTTTTAATGACTGGCTGAGGTCTAAAGGGAAACTTGGAGGGCAACACAAAGTGCCTCGTTTAAGTAATAACCGCAAAAATATTGATGAACTTCTAGCTATGAATGAAGATTAGGTTTAGAGTGAATCAATTCAAGGTTAAAGCGAGCAGTAGTGAAATAGATATAAAGATTATTGGGTTCATGTTAACATCTGAATATCATCATTTAAAGCTTTCAATAAAGCAGGGAGTATATTCGGTCATTAGCTTGTTGTTTTTATCGGTCTTATCCCAAATTTTCGGCAGTTGTGCAAGAATGGGACAGCCTGATGGGGGATGGTATGATGAAACTCCTCCAAAAGTTGTTGGTGCTCATCCTGCAGATGGTGCCACAAATGTGAATTCCAGAAAAATCAATATTATTTTTAGTGAATTCATAAAACTGGACAATGATCAGAGCAAAATCGTAGTTTCTCCTCCACAACTGGAAGCACCAGAGATTAAGAGTGAAGGGAAAAGTATTCGTGTGACTCTGGCAGATTCCTTAAAGTCGAATACTACTTATACGATTGATTTCAGTGATGCCATTAGTGATAACAATGAGGGTAATCCTTTAGGTAACTATACATATAGTTTTTCTACGGGCGATCATATTGATACACTGGAGGTGTCCGGATATGTGGTGAATGCAGAGGATCTCGAACCCATTAAAGGCATTCTTGTCGGAATGTATAAGGATCTTTCAGATTCTGCATTTATAAAACTTCCGATGCTTCGGGTCAGTCGTACAGATAGTAGGGGTAGGTTTGTTATCAAAGGGGTTGCACCGGGATCTTATCGTATTTATGCTTTGCAAGATGCTGATGGTGACTATAAGTTCAGTCAAAAAAGTGAGAAAATAGCTTATTCTCATGAGATTATAGTACCATCTTATAAATCAGATATTCGTCAGGATACCATTTGGACAGATTCTTTGCATATTAAGAATATTGGTCGTGTATCTTATACTCATTTTTTACCTGATAATATTTGTTTAAATGCATTTACTGAGGAAATGACTGATCGATATCTATTGAAGAGTGAACGGAAGAATGCGGATCATTTCATTTTGTATTTTAGTTATGGAAGTCAGGAAATGCCAGTGATAAAGGGCTTGAATTTTAATGAAAAGAATGCTTTTATAGTGGAGCCTACAGAGAAAAAGGATACCATTACTTACTGGTTACGAGACTCATCTCTTATTAACCAAGATACACTTCGTATGGCAGTGAACTATCTTGCAACTGATAGTTTAGGCAAACTTAAAAATAAGACAGATACTCTGGAAATTCTTTCAAAAGATACTTATGCGAAACGGATGAAGCGGGAGCAAAGGACTTTTCAAACCTGGCAAAAGCAACAGAAAAAATTGAAGGATAAAGGAGAATCATATCAGACGGTCATGCCAAAATCAGCGATGTCTGTAGATATCAATATTCCAGCAAATATGGCCCCGGATCAGAATATACTGTTCACATTTCCCAAACCTTTGGCAAATATAAATACTTCAGCAGTCCACCTTTATGCTAAACATGATACACTTTGGTATCGATCACCATTTGAATTCAAGAAGATAAAAGATAGGAAGTATAAGTTGCTGGCGGAATGGCGTCCGGGAATAGAATACTCTCTTGAAATCGATTCTGCGGCCTTTACGGATATTTATGGTACTGTGTCGGGAAAATATAAGCAAGGGATTAAAATTCCTTCAGATGATCAATTTAGTTCGCTATTTGTTACTGTGAACGGTATGGCTGATTCAACGGTTGTGGTACAACTTCTTGATCAGTCGGATAAGGTAGTTAAAGAAGTGAGCACAAAGAATGGGACAGCTGAATTCTATTATATCAATCCGGGGACTTATTATATGAGAATGTATGTTGACCGGAATAAAAACGGTCGTTGGGATACTGGTGATTATAATACTGACAGCCAGCCAGAACCGGTATATTATTACCCTGAGTCAATTGATTGCCGTGCTAAATGGGATGTCAGTCGGGACTGGACTCCGCTAGGACGTCCTTTATATCAGCAGAAGCCTATTGCGATAACCAAACAGAAGCCGGATGCAGAAAGAAAAATAAAGCATCGTAATTTAGAACGTGCTAACAAACTGGGGATTCCGTATACTCCTCCAAAACCATAAGTTTTTTGATTTATAATATGATGTAAAGAAAAATTGTAATGAAAAAATTTAGATATTTGATTTCTTTTTGCCTGTTGTTGATGACTGCTTTGCCGGCTTCTGCACAGTGTGATTTCAGGAATACAGCATTTCAATCTGGTGAATTTCTGGTCTATAATATGTATTATAATTGGAAATTTGTATGGGTAAAAGCTGGAACAGCCAGCATGTATACTGTTGCCAGTCGTTATAATGGCCATGATGCTTATCGTAGTAGTCTGACTTGTCGGGGGAATAATAGTGTTGATGATTTTTATGTTCTGAGGGATACGCTTCTAAGCTATACCACTTTAGATCTGGTGCCATTATATTATCGTAAAGGGGCACACGAGGGTAGCAGATATACTGTTGATCAGGTGTTTTATACTTATCCGGGAGGTAAATGTCACATTCGCCAGCATCGTCTTCATCATAATGGAAAATCTGAATGGGGGAGCCATACTTATAATGATTGTGTCTATGATATGCTTAGTATTTATATGCGGGCGCGTAGTTTCAATCCAAAAGGCTGGAAGAGAGGATATGAGATAAAGTTTCCGATAGTTGATGGCAACAGCCGTGATACAGCAGAGTTAAAATTTGATAAAGTTGTAAATATCAAAGCAGATAACGGTCATGAATATCGTTGCCTCCGTTTAGCTTATCTTGAATGGGACAGGAAAAAGAGAAGGATGGAACGGATAGTTGATATTTATGTTACTGATGATTTGAATCATTTACCGTTGGTTCTGGATATGTATCTAAGGTTTGGACATGCCAAAGCTTATTTGGTGAGCATGAAGGGTATTCGTAACCCAATGTCGGCACAAATAAAATAGAGTATTTGAATATAATCTATAAAAATAATAACTAAAATAACCCCTGAAAGCTAGAAGAAAAACTTTCAGGGGTTATTTTAATGTCAAGACAATTTCTTTTTAATAATCAAGTATTAGGAATATAACTATTTTCCGGAATGTTTCCTTTTCTTTTTATCATTGTCTTGATAATATTTTCTATTTGTTCTATCATTTTTCTTTTTTGAGCGGCTTTTTTCTACCGGTTCTTTTTCTTTTTTGTTTTCTTTGTTGCTCAGAAGTAGAAAATCGAGTTGTTTCTTTTCCAGATTAGCTTGAGCGACTTGAATATGTACAGGATCACCCAATTGGTATTTATGGTGATGATGCCGTCCAATCAAGCAAAAGTTTTTTTCATCGAAATCGTAATAGTCATCGTCCAGATCACGCATAGGTATCATACCTTCGCAGTGGTTTTCATCTATTTCTGCATAGATGCCGTAACTTGTGATACCACTGATATGAGCATCATATTGTTCACCCAAGTGCTCACCCATGAATTCTACCATCTTATATTTGATGGAATCGCGTTCTGCATTCTGGGCAATAATTTCCATGTCAGAGCAGTGTTCACACAGATCCTCATAATGCTTTTCGTTTGCACTGCGACCATCGTTTGCATAATGAGTAAGCAGACGGTGAACCAATAAATCCGGATAGCGGCGAATAGGGGAAGTGAAGTGAGTATAATATTCAAATCCCAAACCAAAATGGCCTATGTTATGAATACTGTATTTAGCCTTCATCATTGACCTTAAAGCTATGGTTTGAATAAGTTTCCCTTCCGGTTTATCTTCCACATCATCCATCAATTTGTTAAGACTACGCGCTGTAGCCCCTTTCGTGCTACTGCTTTTCATGCGGTAGCCGAATTTTACGACAAAATCCTTGAGTGTCTCAAATTTGGTAGGATCAGGATTATCATGTATTCGATAAGGGAATGTTTTAGCTTTCTTTCCTTTTGGTACCTTTCCTACACTTTCTGCAACTGACTTATTTGCCAGCAGCATAAATTCTTCTACAAGTTTATTGGCATCTTTTGAATGTTTATAGTAACAACGGATAGGTTTGCCCGTTTCATCTATATCAAAATGGAGTTCTTCGGTATCAAATTTTACGGAACCTTCTCTGAATCGTTTTTCCCGTAGTTTCTTAGCAAGTCGGTCAAGTGAGATGATCTGATCCGCAAATTGTCCTTTATAACCATCTGCTGGTGCTGGAGGTGCCGGCTTCCCGGTATTGTCAATGACGCCATTATCTTCAAGCAACTGTTGTACTTCTTCATAACAAAAGCGACGGTCACTTTTTATGATAGTGTGTGCAATATGGTATTTCTTGATATTTGCTTCATCATCCAACTCAAAGATAACACTGTAAGTGAATTTCTCTTCATCAGGACGTAATGAACAAAGAAAGTTGCAGAGTCTTTCCGGAAGCATCGGAATAGTACGGTCTACCAGATAAATACTGGTAGAACGTTTCTGAGCTTCTCTATCGATGATATCTCCTTCTTTAACGAAATGAGATACGTCAGCGATATGAACACCTACTTCATAAAGTCCATCTTTAATTTTACGGAAAGAAAGGGCATCATCAAAGTCTTTTGCATCTTTAGGGTCAATAGTACATGTCCATACCTTTCTATAGTCTTCTCGTTCTTTCAGATCCTCTGGAAGTATTTCTCCGGAAATATTGTCTGCAGCCGATTCCACAGATTTAGGATAAATGTAAGGCAGACCATATTGCACCAGGATAGAGTTCATTTCTGCATTATTGTCCCCTGTAGGTCCAAGGACGTCAACAACTTCTCCAACAGGATTTTTATGACTCGGATCCGGCCATTGAGTAATCTTTACGATAGTTTTATCATTTGTTTTACCTTCTTTCAGTTTTCCTTTCGGAATGATAATATCATTAGAGAAAATCGTCTGAGGTGTGACCAGATAAGAAAAATCTTTACCAATTTTCAACTTCCCTACAAAAGTATCTTTAACTCGTTGTAGGATTTCGATGACTTGAGCTTCCTTGATCCTATTGGGCCGACGAGCCATGATGGAAACCTTCACCCGGTCACCTCCTATAGCAAAAAGTGAATTTCGTTCAGAAACAAAAACAGGTTGTCCTCCCTCGTCTGGAATAAATGAGTTTTTCCCATTTGCTTTTCTGACGAAAGTACCTTCTTGAACCTGACCGTTCTGATTCAGTTTATAACTGGTATCATCCACTTTCGTAAGGTAGTCATTGTAAGACATGTTATTCATGGCATCAATGGCAAGCATCTTAAGAGGATGAGTATTGAACCTCAGTATTCGGAATATTTCCTTTAAGGTAAATATCTGGTTTGGCTCATTGGAAAAAAAATTCTCCAAGAGTTCGATAATTTCTTTTTTTGACATTCTTTTGCTGTCTTTCTTGTTTTTTCCCATAATGGTGTGTTATAATTTTAGAAACAGATGTTCTTCTGTTTATGAGAGCAAAAGTTCTATAGTTAAAGAAATAAATGCTTTCAGGGTAGAAGCAAATCGTATTTTTTTTTGATATTACAAATAAACGAAATTATTTGCAAATAACTTTGTTTTGTTACGATATTTTCACATTAAATTTGTGTTTCACAACAATTTGGATTATCTTTGTCGTCAAATTTATTCGTAGATGAAGATATTGATAACAGGTGCTTCTGGCTTTATCGGTAGTTTTATTGTTGAAGAGGCTTTGAGAAGAGAAATGGAAACGTGGGCCGCTGTCCGAAAGACGACGGACCGGTGTTATCTGAAGGATCCCCGTATCCACTTTTTAGAACTTGATTTCTCTTCGGAAAAAAAACTTGAGAAGGAATTGGAAGGACATGATTTTGATTATGTCGTCCATGCTGCCGGTGTAACAAAGGCTTTGCATGCAGAAACTTTCTATGAGGTAAATACGGAGGGAACAAAGCATCTTGTTCAGGCTATTATGAATTTAAAGATGCCGATTAAGCGCTTTGTCTATATGAGCAGTTTAAGTGTTTTTGGCGCAATCAAGGAACAGCAACCGTACCAGGAGATAAGAGAGTCTGATAGGCCACAACCAAATACAAATTATGGTAAGAGTAAACTGGCTACAGAAAATTTTCTGGATTCTATCGGAGATAAATTCCCTTATGTTATCTTACGGCCTACTGGGGTTTATGGACCACGGGAAAAGGATTATTACATGATGATGAAAAGCATCAAGCAACATGTTGATTTTGCGGTCGGTTTCAAACGCCAGGATATTACATTTATCTATGTAAGTGATGTTGTTCAAGCTGTTTTTCAAGCTCTTGATCGTGGTAAACAGGGAAGGAAATATTTCTTAAGTGACGGAAAGGTTTATAGATCACGTGATTTTAGTGACTATATTCATCAAGAATTGGGGAACAAATGGTGGTTTAGAATTACGGCTCCGGTATGGCTTCTGCATTTAGTCACTTTTTTAGGGGAGTATATTGGGAAAATAACAGGGCGTCTTTCTGCCTTGAATCATGATAAATATCCAATTCTCAAACAACGTAACTGGCGTTGTGATATTCAGCCTGCTATTCAGGATCTTGATTTTAAACCTAAGGTCCAACTTAAAGAAGGAACAAAGCGTGCCATTCAGTGGTATAAAGAAAATAACTGGCTCTAATCTTTATTAAGATTAGAAAATAAGTAAGTTTTCAGAGTTGGTGATTATTGCAAGGTATGCTGCTTGCCAAAAGAGTATAAGATAAAAAATCAATAGGTTAAAAAGATAGAGATGACGACCATAAAAGAAATATTCAAGTTGGAGAAGAATCCAAGAAAGGGATTGCTTCCTGTAGAATGGGCTACCCTGATCTATTTGGTTCTTACTCTTCTTTGGGTGTTGTTCTCTTATACGAAGATGGTTAATCCTCATTCTATGATTGAGTTGAGGATTCGTATTTTAATAACCACTTTTGCTATATGGATTGTTTATCGTCTTTTACCTTGTCGGTTTATTGAGATGGTACGTGTACTTGTGCAAATGCTTTTTCTGGCACAATGGTATCCGGATACCTATGAGCTGAATCGGATATTGCCTAATCTTGACTATCTTTTTGCAAGTTGGGAGCAACTTGTTTTTGGATTTCAGCCAGCCCTGGTCTTTGCAAAACATCTCCCATGGATGGTTGTAAGTGAGTTGATGCATTTTGGCTATTTTATGTATTATCCGATGATAGCTATTGTGTGTGTGTATTATTATTTCATTAATTATCGTGAATTTGAGCGTTGTAGTTTTATTATCATAACTGCTTTTTTTATCTATTATATTATATTTGATGTGTTACCGGTTGTTGGCCCTACATTTTATTATAACGTGATAGGAGAAGATAGTATCGCCAAAGGCATTTTCCCTCATTTAGGTGATTATTTTAACACCCATACGGATTGTCTTCCTTCACCTGGTAATCCGAATGGATTCTTCTATCATCTGGTAGAAGATGCTCGTGCTCAAGGAGAACGTCCGACAGCGGCCTTTCCAAGCTCACATGTTGGAATCAGTACCATTTGTATGTTGCTCATCCTGCATTCACGTAATAAAAGGTTCTTTTGGTGGATGCTTCCAATTTATGTTCTTCTCTGTATGGGGACGGTCTATATTCAAGCCCATTATATGATTGACGCCATTGCTGGATTTATAACTGGAGTAATCTTTTATTTGATCTTACTGCTCTCGACACGACACATGATAGCAATAGATGGTTAGATATAAAAATGATGGTATAGGTTGTTCTTTGACTTTTTGTCAATAACCGGATATTTTTTCGTACCTTTGTAGTCTTTCAGGTGAAATGCCTCCAATATGAAATAGATAAAGGGATAATGAATAAGAAACTGTATATAGAGACTTATGGTTGCCAGATGAATGTGGCCGATAGTGAGGTTGTCGCTTCAATAATGAAGATGGCTGGTTATGATCTTTGTGGCAAAGAGGAAAATGCAAATGCCATTTTTCTTAATACGTGCAGTATACGTGAGAATGCAGAAAATAAAATCTATAACCGACTGGATTCACTTCATGCGGAACAGAAGAAAGGCAGAAAATTGATTCTAGGCGTTCTGGGTTGTATGGCAGAACGTGTTAAGGATGATTTGATTCAGAATCATCATGCTAATCTTGTTTGTGGTCCGGATAGTTATTTGAATCTTCCCGATATGATTGCACAGTGTGAACTGGGACAATCTGCAGAAGATGTCCAGCTTTCTACTACTGAAACCTATCGTAATGTGATGCCTTTACGTATTGGCAATAACCATGTCAGTGGTTTTGTAAGTATTATGAGAGGCTGTAATAACTTTTGCCACTACTGTATTGTCCCTTATACACGTGGGCGTGAACGAAGTCGTGATGTAGAGAGTATACTGAATGAAGTGTGTGACTTGCAAGATAAGGGTTTTAAAGAAGTAACATTACTGGGACAGAATGTGAATAGTTATGGACTTTCACCTTCAGGTAAGCATGAACAAGGGAATACTTCTTTTGCAGAACTGCTGTATAAGGTCGCAAAAGCTGTACCTGATATGCGTGTGCGCTTTACAACTTCTAATCCTGAAGATATGAGTGAGGATATTCTTCATGTAATGGCTGAAACTCCTAATCTCTGTAAGCATATTCACTTTCCTGTACAGAGTGGAAGTAATAAGATATTGAAATTGATGAATCGTAAATATACTCGTGAACAGTATTTGGAAAAGGTTGATGCCATACGGAGGATTCTTCCTGGTTGTGGGTTGACTACTGATGTTTTCTCAGGCTATCATGATGAAACAGAAGAAGATTTTCAGCAAACGCTCAGTTTGATGGAAGAAGTAAAGTTTGATTCTGCTTTTATGTTTAAATATTCTGAACGTCCGGGGACTTTTGCTGCCAAATACCTTCCCGATAACGTTCCTGAAAAAGAAAAGGTCCGTCGATTGGAAATTCTGATTAAGTTGCAAAACGAAATCAGTGCCCAACAGTACAAGAACGATGAAGGAAAATCATTTGAGGTATTGGTGGAAGGTTTTAGTAAACGATCTATGAAGCAACTTTGTGGGCGTACAGAGCAAAATAAGATGGTGGTATTCGATCGTGGGAATTGTCATATAGGGGAATCTGTAAATGTACAGATTATAGGTTCTACTTCTGCTACACTTTTAGGAAAGGTGATTTAGTAGTCAGTAAGTCATGAATAAGGCAAGAAGATGATCTTTAGGAAAGCTGACAGATATATGTATGAGGCATAGACGGGTTCAGATAAGTATCGTGATTTTTGTTTTGTTCTAAAAGAGATTATTTTAGTTCTATAGGTATCAATCAATTAAACAAGAAGGATAAAAACTGAAAATCATTTTGTAGTTTTATATTTTTCTATTATATTTGCAACATCATGAAGGAATT
>ENA-UOOK01002077-UOOK01002077.1-fermentation-metagenome-genome-assembly--contig:-NODE-2077-length-25293-cov-5.379666_pt1 | contig 25293 bp, 21 predicted proteins | sample MGYA00245777_ERZ724023 | MGnify/ENA primary metagenome ERZ724023 (study PRJEB28704, sample SAMN03018312) | fermentation metagenome | biome: anthropogenic terrestrial biome; feature: soil; material... | reverse complement strand
GTTCTATGCACAAAGGGACAAATGTGGTAAAATATAACTGATCACCCTCAGGAGGTACGGGAACCATGGATGATTATAAAGTGGCTATTTTACTTGAAGATTTTAGAATACAATTTAAAATCTTTGGCGAAGGACTTGAGATGCTTAATAACAAAGTAGATAAGGGCTTTTTGCAACTTCATACTCGCCTAGACCGGCATATTTCTGAAAATCGTCAAGAACATCAAATGATGATCCAAATGGTTAAAGATCTTAATTTAGGAACAGAATAAATTGAAGAAAATCAAGTAATTATTCCCATGCATATGGGGACATTGATAAGACCCGCTAAATGCGGGCCTTATTTTAATCGTCAGTTTTACCCAAGTCATTTTCAATCCGTTATTTTTTGCTTTCTAGATATTCATTCAATGTCTTTTTTGCATATTCACCTTTTGGTATTATCTAGTTTTCTGCGATTTGTTCATAATGCTTTTCTAAAATTTGCTCATTAATCATATTGTTCCCTTCAATCACCACGATTTAAAGTGGCAGCCATAGGCACTAGATTATACTCTTTAAATCAGTAATGTAAAGATCTGAAATGTTTTGCCAGTGAGACTATATCAGGATCTAAATTTGGAAAGCAGATTACGTTATCCAATACTTCTAATAAGTACTCTTTTTTATCTGCTTCACTTCCATTTATAACTCGGTTTAACATCCAAATCGTATGCTTTATAGGTTTTCTTTTAAGTGAATCCACTAGTTTTTCCTCATAACCATGTCCATAGAATCGTTCAACAAAATGGACTAATGGTCCGGGTTTTCCATAATCAATACCTGGATTATTTTCCATCAGCATCAGAACCGGTACAAGTGCATTAAAAGCAGACGGCATATTTTCCATTTCTTCAATTATCTCTTCAGCAATCTCCAAAAAGTTATCATCTAATACCGATCGCTGTAGACGTGCCAGTAATTCTTTAAATCTATTTTCCATTTTCTCACTCCATTTCTCCTAGGTTTTTAGCAATGTTCGACTGCCTTCTTAGCTAGTTCATGTATACTTTTTTGTGGAACACCATTATTTGATAATATTCGGATGTTCGCTTCTATATTTTGTCTTGCAGATTGAGAAGATGCATTGATTGATTTTTGAGCGCTATTAATCATTATATGTTTAGATTTTTCCAAAGCTATAACTGGATTTTTTCTAGATGCTTCAGTTGATAATCTTTGCTGTGCAAGTCCTTTTGCTTTTAGATTTGCATGTTGCCAAATCTCATGACCTTCAAGCTCATCTCCAACTGTAGACCTGTCAACAAAATCTTCATATGTAGTTATTTCATATATTCTTATTCCTCTAGGATTTTTAACTTTAAACCCTTCATGTTTACCCTTGCTCGCCACATACTCGAATACCCATCGTCCACTTTGGACAACTGGAGTAATTGATTTAAATACGGGATATGTTTGCTTAACCCGCTGTGCCGCGTCATTTGCTTCCTCATGAGTCAATGCGCCATCATTATCTTGATCTTGCTTCTTTTGTTCGCCATCCAGAGCTGCCAATCCGGCACTAACCTGTGTATCGTGTTCTTCGGCATTTTGTGGGGGTTCTTCGCTTTGTTGCTCAGCGCCAGTAAGCTTAGCTATGAAGGCCTTGGCCTTATCTACCACAAAACCGACAACTTTTTCTACAGCATTGTCGATAGGCTTACGAAGCTTCTTGATAACGTCTTTGATCTTCGCCACAAGTCCACCAATTCCTGCCAGATTTGCCATAAAACCAATGGCGACCGGGAGGGCTTTGGCCAGGGAGTCTTCCACCGCTATAACGGCTTTTTTAAGATTACCGGCGGCGATCTCCGTGACGGAATCAAAGACGGCGTTGGCGAAGGTAGCGATCTGTTTTGCTTTATCAATAAAGAACTTGATGGTACTACCGATGGTGATCGCTGCCTGAACAATGGCGCCAACCGGGTTGAACATGGAAATCAACTTCTGTACGCCTTTAACGATGACGCTGTTTCTAACCCACTCGATGACGGAATCAAAGAAGCGGGTTTTTAAGTCTCCTAGGAAGTCTTTGACCTTTTCAAAAAGGGCGATCGGCCCTTTGGTGATCAAGTCAGTGACTACGGTCACCGTTTTTTCGACTTGGGCCATGACTTTCGCTGCTTTTGGGCCGACAAAATTGACTACTTTGGTCTTAATCGCCTGCCAGGTAACGTCGAGGATCTGGGCGCTCAAGCTAAAGATCCCGCGAAGATCGAGTTTTCCCGGTAAGACAATTCCAGCGCTACTTAAAGTGCCAAAGAGCCAACCGGCCAGTCCCGATTGGAGGTAGGTTCCGATTTTATCAAGAAAATTTCGCAGCCCGCCGTGAATGGCCTGGAGTAAGTTTTTAAGAAAACCGACGGGATCGGAGATAATCTGAAGGAGGACATCTTTACCTTTATTGACAATCGCCATGACTTTCTCGACCGGAGCATTAGCCAGGGTCAGGCCACCTTCGAAGACGAACTCCATCAGTTTTGATCCGGCGTTACTGATAAAGCTGATGATCCGATTGATCGGGGGTAAAAAGATCTGCTTGATCTGGTTAAAGGACTCTTCTGCATTGAAGATCGCTTTCCCAACATTAACGGCTTTACTGGTCAAATCCTTAGCGCCTTCGACAAAGCTTTTATACCAGCTTGTTTTGGCGGGGGAAGGAGTCTTTTCCTCCGGGGATTTCGTCCCCACAATGACCGCCCAAGCCTGATCAAACAGATCTTTAATCACAGCGAAGGTGATCTCCAGTAGTTCGATCTCTGCCTTCAACCAGGTGACTGCTCTTTCGATCACACCGGCTTTTTCCAAGTTGTCAAAGATAATAGCGCCGCCGGGAATCAGTCCCATGACGGCTTTCCCCCAAGCCATACCATTTCCTTGCACCGTTTTACCGGTCAGAGGGTCGCGTCCGATCGCCAGCGCCAGTAGATCATAACCAGGGATATTCCGGACCAGTCCGCTAACTTGCTCCAAGAGCCAGTTGGAGTCGGAACTTTCATCAGCTTTATCCTTGGCTTTAAGTTGGATAGTCTGGCTGCTGCTTTGGGAGCTTACGCCAGCGCTACTCCGATCTTGGATCGATTGGTGGGAGGAACCCACCACGGTATCAGCTACCGCATCTGCTTCCTGCTCATACCTTTCCTGCGCCAAAGGATCTTGTAACTTCATTTGTAGGCCGGGGATGGTCTTTTGTTGTTTGACATGGGTGAGCTCATGGGCGAGTAAATGCTCTCCGGCGGCGGTTCCTGGTTGGTACTCTCCTTGGTTAAAGTAGATATCTTCCCCATGAGTAAAGGCTTTAGCATCTAGACTTTCTGCCATCGTTACCGACTGAGCGTCATGATGAAGACGGACCGCTGTGAAATCCATCCCTAAGCTTTCTTCCATCTTCGGCTGCAGGTGATCCGGTAACGCTTGGCCGCTGCTTTGGGAGCTTACCGCATCTTCCTGTATCTCGGTCGCCGGAGCCCGGCTTTGCTCCGTTTGTTCCTTGGCTTGATAAGGGGGAGTTCTGTAAATGCCGTAAGCGAGCTCGGTAGGCGATAGCACGCGCCCACGGGTAAGGGTATTCACAGAGACAAACGGGGATTCGTTTTTTTCTTTTTCCGCATAAATCATTGACTCAAACACTCTCTTTTCTTCAATATGTGAAAAACAAGGTTACAAAAGGGCATAAAAATACCCCACTGGGTAAGTGGGGTAAAAATTCTAACCTTTCGCACGGATTTCTTTCCGTGACGCATTCTTCGATTAATAACATAATATCACATTATTTCGCTTCTGGAGTATCGACTTTGTATCGATTTTGTACCGCTCTTAAAGCACATTAAAGATCATGGCAAATTTATAAACGATCTCATTACGAATTCGATAAAACGAGTTGCGACTCATTTGCAGCTGAATCATTATTTGATCATTAGTATAATATTCGTCAGAGAAATATTTTGTCTCAACTAATTGTTTTTCTTCCGGCCTTAAAACCTTTAATCCCGCTTCAATTTTTCTGATTCGGTTCAAATTACGCTTAATCTTTTCCTCAATAATGATCGAGCGGGTCGCCGCCAAACCAACCGGATCTCCCGGTTCCTTTCGTGTCGAAAAAAAATCCGTCCGTGATTGCGGATACTGCTCCGCTAAATCTTCCAAATCGCTTTCCAATTCGCCCAAAGCCGTTTGGTAAATGCGGTAAGCATAGAGCTCTTTTTCTATATAATTAAAAACGTGCTCAGGAATTTTTTCTTCAATCTTTAATATTTTTTGTCACCTCTTTCTCATCACCAGAGAAGGATTGGAGATAACATGATTTAACTTGCCTGTGCCTAATCATTGGAATTCCATTATTCCCTCTTGGACCTTCAGCAAAACCTTATCCGTCTGTTCTGGAAACCTGTTTCGCACCTCAGCTCGCCAGTGATCGAAGTCTTCGAAGGGGGCATCCTCATTACAGAGTTTAAGGTAACGTACGATAAACCCGGCAATTGCTCTGGCGTCATTCCGGTCAATCTCCATGATTTTACCTCCCTCATCATTTTTTTGGCATAAATTAATAACTGATTACATATCCTTTTATTGAAGTTCTCAACCATCTTTTAAACACCTAATTATTAATGCTTTCCTCAGTTACATACGGTGCAACTGTCTTATTCCACCACCGCGGGCCCGCCGCCAGCGGTCATGATTCATTAACCGGGTATATGTCTCCTCGATTTCGTCATTTATTCTTCTCTCAAAATAGGGGTTGAACACTCTATTGCTGAGTTGTTCCGTTTCAACTAAGCGCAAAATAGCTTCAGGATTCGTTACCCAAACATACTCCAAGATCGTCAACATTTTCCAACCCTCCTTAATGTTTTTTCCTCAGTTAGGATTGCTTATTACTGACGAAAAAAAGAAGCGCTCGGCTGAGCACTTCTTTATGCTAATAATATACCACAAATTTATAGCCATTTTGCGTCAATAATACGGATTTTTTCCATTTAATCACACATGTCCTGTTCGGGCTTTTTGCGTTGTTAAGCGTAGTAACTGGACATGTGTTGATTTTTTCTTCTTATAATAAAGGTGATGATAATAACTGTTCCATAACCTAGGATTGCCGGTAATCCCGACTCAATTCCAAATCTACCACCAGTAATTAGCACATTATTACTATCAATAACGTAATTAATTAGCGATTCAAAACCAACATCGGGTGAGATCTGAAAGATACCGATCACAAGGATATTCCATAGTGCATGTAATGTTACCGCATTCCAAATGTTGTCAGTCAAATAAGTGACCAACGCGAACATCACACTGACGGTTATTCCTGCGATAAATAAAAATATAATGTCGATGGAACCCATGCCTTGGAATAAGTGGAAAGAAGCGAAGATAATTGACGGGACAATTACAGCAACGGTTTTATTCCATCGTTCTTCCACAAGTTTCATAATCAAACCCCTAAACAAAAACTCCTCGGTAATGCCAGCCGTTAACCCGAGTCTTAGGGCGTAAACAATATAGTACATGCTTGATTCAGAAGTCCCATAACTTAGGGTTCCGTTCGTAAAGATTAAATAATATAAAATAACAAATGCCGGAAGCATAATAGAAATTATGATCCAAAATAGTGAAAAGCTTGGCTTAGTAATTCTAAAATACGCCATCTCACGTTTAAGCACATTACTGACATAAAGATGCATGAAAAGATAAAACAAGCCAATCTCAGCTATACACCTTAAGCTGGTAAAAATAATGGGTAAGTCCAATTTTGTTAGTAAATATATTACATCAACAATTAATCCACCGACTAAACGACTAAGAATAAAGATCAATAGGATAACAAAAATCTGAAAAACAGTTTTTAGACCAGTTTTATCATTTTCCAAATCGGTTAAACGCCTTTTCATGCTCCCACTTCTCCTCTTCTACAGATATCTATCTTTTTCTGTTTTTCCAAAAAGAAAATCCCCCGCCTCCGTAACTTACCCAATCTCGAAACTTATATTTGGAATGCTTTAGTCAACAGACATATCCAGTGAAAGATCCTTTGCGGTTTTAATGGTCAGCAGATCCAATAAAACTTGGGCCGCACTTTGGGGATTATCCTGTCCGCCAATGGTAATATCCGGAGTCGGCCTCTGTTTTGTATAAGCCTCCGCCCACACTTTTTGGATCTCGATATATGCTTCCAGTTTTTTCTCTAAAGCGCCGTCAGCGGCCATGACAAGCTTCCTCGCTTGGGCCTCGCCTTCTGCCCTTTCAATCGTCGCTTTCTTCTCGAGTTGAGCTTTTTGGACCTCAATCTCTTGCTTTTCTTTTTCCAGTTTGGCAACTTCTACTTCTCTGGTAGCCGCAATCGTAGCTACTTCCTTTTCCTTCATCGCTTCGGTAATCGCTTTGATCTTTTCCTCTTCTTCTTGATATTGAGCGATTGTAACATTACGCCTACCTTCCTCTTCCGCCTGTGCCCTTGCTTGCCGCGCTTTTTCCGCTTCAACTTTTGCAAGCTCCGCACCCATCGAGGCTTCTCGCTTCTTCGCGATCTGATCATTAACTGCCTTCTCATAATCAATATCTGTAATATTCACTTGAGAGATTAAAACATTATACTTTTCCAGATCCCGGACTTGACGCTTAGGATTTCCACTTTCATCATAAATAACTCTCTGCACCAGAGTTTCTCCCTCGGAGCCTTCCAGTTTTACTCTTTCGGTGGTGGTTATATATAGCCCGTTCATGATTTGATCGGTTACCATCTGAATAAACTGAGGCCTTTTATTCCGGTAAGAGTCCTCGGCAGTCATCATCGAGGCTGTAAGTTGTACTGCCTGCATTGCCATCTGCTCGATGGCGCCAAGTTGAAAGGCTCTGTTGCTTCTAAAGACCTTGTGGATCCTAAGAATGTTCTCTTCTTCGACCGGCAAAACATACCTTACGTTCATACTCACATACCCAATACTTCCGTCCGTAAATCGTACATCTACCGATTGATCGGTCTTACTCTCATCCAACCACTTGCTATAGTACAAAGTATCGGCCACTGGATATGTGGCCACGATCCCGAACCATCTAAAAAAATAGCCCGGTTCAACCCTCACCTTAATGTCTCCATTGAGATGCTGAACAATTTTGCAATATCCCACATCGTTTCTGGTCAGATTGCCAAAGAGAATAACTAAAAGAAGTAAAAGGATACCACCCACCACAACCAACCTTGGATTCTTTTTGGTTAACCTGGTTAGCCTCCCGAAAATCGAGTTCTCCCGAAGATCAAGGTTATTCAATTAACCATCCCCCTTTTATTAAAGGACTTGTTTAACCATCATGCATATCTCCAAAGCCGTAGTTAGACTATTCGTGACTATACATTATTTTCCTGCTTCAATTAATCAAACAAATATTCTAATTAGGGAAAGGCTAGGGTGTACAAGCATAGATAAATAAGGTATATTAGTTATACAATAATTTTGCGGGGAGGCGTTTCGATGGAACGTAAAATTAGTGGGCAAGTGACCTGGGTAGGAAAAGTCGATTGGGAACTGGATAAATTCCACGGTAATGAATACTCGACATGGCGCGGTTCTTCCTACAATTCCTACCTGGTACGTGATGAGAAAATTGCGCTTATTGATACTGTATGGAAACCTTTTGCCCGGGATTTCGTGGACAACCTCAAAAAGGAAATTGACTTAAGCGCCATAGATTATATTATTGCCAACCATGCGGAGATTGATCACAGCGGCGCGCTGGTAGAGCTGATGAAGGCCATCCCCGATAAGCCAATCTACTGCACAAAAAGTGGGGCCAAAGCCCTGAAAGGCCATTATCATCAGGATTGGAATTTTATTGAGGTTAAAACTGGGGATACGCTTGACCTTGGCCACAATAAATTGATCTTTGTCGAAGCAAAGCTTTTACACTGGCCGGACAGTATGTTTACCTACCTGACCGGGGAAGATATTTTGTTCAGTAATGATGCCTTTGGTCAACACTACGCTTCGGAGATGTTGTTCAACGATTTGGTGGACCAAGCTGAGTTATACCAGGAGGCATTGAAATATTATGCCAATATCCTGACCCCCTTTAGCCCTTTGGTGATGAAAAAGATCCAAGAAGTTTTAGATTTAAACCTGCCACTCAAGATGATCTGCCCTAGCCATGGGGTGATCTGGCGGGAAGAACCGCTCCAAATTGCCAACCAGTACCTGGCATGGGCGGACAATTATCAGGAAAACCAAATCACTCTTCTCTACGACACGATGTGGGAAGGCACGCGCCGGATGGCGGAAGCTATCGCCGAAGGCATCAGGGAGGCCGATCACGAAGTTGTGGTCAAAATGTATAATACGGCAAAAACCGATAAAAATGATCTCCTGACCGAAATCTTTAAATCCAAGGCCTTCTTGGTCGGTTCACCGACGATTAATAATGGGCTTCTTTATTCGGTAGCCGGGATAATCGAAATGATCAAAGGCCTTAAATTTAAACAGAAAAAAGCAGCCGGTTTTGGCTGTTACGGATGGAGCGGTGAAAGCGTAAAGCTGATTACGGAAGAATTAGGAAAAACCGGTGCTTCCGTTGTCGATGAGGGAATTAGGGAACTATGGAACCCGGATCAAGAAGCCTTGGAACGCTGCCGGTCCTACGGCCGGAATTTTGTCCACAAACTTTAGTACTGATACCAGGGGCTGACAGAACGTCAGCCCCTGCTTACAACTTAGTTCTATTTGATCTACAAAATAGTTGTAAAGTATGAAATGGTATTATACAAGGAATGGGCCAAAATACAACTAAACAGCGAACCGGTGTTTATATATAACAATCCTAAGAGCAAACCACAGAGTAAAGCCGATAATCATCATATTTAGAATATAGCGGGAAAAAATATTCCTTAATATCGCTAGGCTACTGGAGTGATCATTACAGGTTGATATTTCACCGATGAAAAGTCTATAATCTTCCAGAATACGATCGAAAACAGCTTTAAAGATGCTTTCCTTACCGGGATAATGGGAATACAAGGAGGCTTTTTTGATCCCTACCGCCTGGGCAATCCCGCTCATGCTAGTCCCGAAATAACCTTGGTTCGCAAAAAATCCGTCCTTTACTCATTCCAAAAAATCTCGAAGATTCCCAACTTTTGTAGGCGAGCAACCACATCTTTTACCGAGGATTCACCAAATTTCTTTAAAATATTAGCTACATGCGTACGAATGGTTGAAGGGGCAACAAACCGAATTTGCGCTATTTGGCTCTGTGTTTTTTCCTCTGCTAACAACTGTAGAATATCAAGTTCGGTCGGAGTCAGCTTATATACGATGTTCAAAGTTGATACTAAAGCCGTCCGTTCTGTGCGCATCGCCCGAAATTCGGCCCGGATCATCTGGGCGAGCCGAGGTCGGATCGGTGACATCCCTCGGGCGGCCGAACGCACCGCTTCTAAAATTTCTGCGGCCGAAGAGTTCTTTAAAACATAATCAACAGCGCCCGCTTCAAAAGCGGAAAAAACAGTTTCATCATCTTCAAAATGGGTTAAAACCACACACCGTATTGAGGGCGCCTCCTTCGACAATGCACGGATGGCTTCCACTCCCGCCCGCGGGGTTTCCATCTCCAGATCCATCAGTACCACATTCGGCATGAGCTCTAAGGCCTTTTTTCTTGCCTCGGCACCAGAACCAACCATGGCGCTGATCTCCATATTCGGTTCATGACCTAAGACCATACCCAAGTATTCACGAATAGGAAGCATATCATCGGCAATAATCACCTTAATTGTCGACTGTTGCATACACTCTAACCTCCCTGAAAAGGAATACAATAGAGAGTAGCTCTTCGCCTAATAATTCTAGCGAGCGTCCCCCTCTAAAAACAATTTTGAATCGAAAATGCCTGGGGCTGTGACTTGGGGTGAACCTAAAATCCCGATCGTCCGGTCAAAACTAGGGTAAATATTCCATCCCCGTTCATAATCGGGATGGTCTTTGTAATAACGATCAAGCGCATTATTCCATAACTGATCGATTCGTTTTAATTCTAAAGCTAAATCACCGCCCTGCAGAAGAATGTCCTGTAAAACTGAGAATGGAGTTTCTGACGGCGCTTGCCAATCAGGTAAATAAGGATAAGTAGCTAAATAGTCTTGATCCAATGTTTCAGCAAACTCGGCAAAACCCCTGACTTTGACCGGATTTTTGATGTATTCCCGAACCACCACTGGATCCGAGTCAATATTTTTTCCCTGTTCATACATAAGTCCCCGCACTTCATATTGGCTGAACCATTTAATAACCTCCCAGGCTTCCAACTTATACCGAGTCTGGTTATTGATATTCCAAAAACCACCCACCAACATGGCGCGGGATTTGCCATGGAACTTTCCATCATAGGTAGGAATGGGCGCCACTGCCCAATCACATTTGGTGGGAAACTGATCCATGAACACTCCCACATCCCATGATTCACCCATCATCATCCCAATCCGCCCTTCAGCAAATTGGGCTCGCAGGGCATCATTAGTCAAATTAACAGCGCCGGGGAAAAGCATACCCTCCTGCTGCAAATCCACTATTAACTGGAAGACACGGCGATAACCTTCCATTGCCCATTGTCCCCGATGCCAATCCCAGTAAGCCGGATCACCATTCGCTTCCGCCCACTGACTAGGCATCCATTCCATGGGCCAGGAGTCCGCCGCGCAGTAGGCAAAACCAAAAGCTTCCCCTTTCATCTGGGCGGTAATCTCCCGGGCAATCACTTTAAGTTCTTCATAAGAACGGGGAGGTTGATCCGGATCTCGGCCGACCGCTCGAAAAAGATCTCTGTTATAAATTAAGCGGGAATTAAATAATTGAATGGGAATCGAATAAATTCGGCCTTGATACATGGTGAGACCTTCGATCCAATACCACTCAGGCCATTGCGCTTTCCATTCTTCAAAACCGGGAAGGTCGTCGAGGGCGGCAACCGCACCTTCCATAAAGGGATTGGCATAACCGGTAATAAAGCCACTACTGTATAAATCCGGTCCGTCACCGCGCCTTTGGGCTTCTTGAAAAGTACTCCAGGCATCATCACCGATAATCCGGAGGGAGATTTCGATCCCCTTTTCTCGGCCGACGGACTGATTAAATATCTTCACTGTATTCTGTAAAAATGAGCCCATGTGCCGATGATGAGTCCACATTTTAAGTTTTACCTTTGATTTCGCAAAGATTGAAGAGGATGAGAAGGCAAACAATAACACCAAAAGAAGAATCCGTCTTCGCTTTTTCCCCATAACCATACCCCTTCCTTAACACATGATTGCCACAGACCATCTCCTCTGGCGCTTTATTGTATATTTCCCCATCCTCATTTCTTTTCCTGTTTTCACTCGGGAGTTGCGGCAAAAGCGGAAGCGACAAAGACTAAAGCAGCATTATAATCTATCGCCGTCTCATTTGAGGAGTAAGAAGGCGTAGCATCCTGATAACTAAAAGGGCCTCGGTCCCTTGGTTCCACTCCGGATTCCGCCTGATTATTCGGGCCGCCAACTAAAAGACCGGGGACCGATTTTGAACTAGCCACCACCAGGCGATGATGGGGGCTTTTAACTGTTTTAGTCCCTAAACCTGCGACGTAACATTGGGAGAGCGGATTAAAACCTAAAACAAAATCCAATTGGGCTAAGGCCGCCAACTGATACTGAGGATTCGCTTTAAGCTCGGCGGCGAGCAACATGGTAATCCCTCGGCTTAAGGCCTCTTTATTCGAAGCCCAGGCAAACTCATTAAACTTTAAAGTGTAGCGGTAACCGCTACGGTCAACAGCGGCTAAGTAATGGTCGGCCAATTTAATGATCATTGCCGTAAGCTCCGCGCGGAGTTCCGGTCGACCACCCTCTTCGCATGCATAATGAAATAATCCCAATAAAGCCCCGTCGGACCAACTGATGGGCGTTGGCTGGTACGGTCGTCTAAAAGTATTTTCCTCGTTAATGACCGCCGAAACATACGAATCATCACCGGTTAAAACGCCTAGTTCCATTGCCGCCCAAATCCGATCCGGCCAATCATCAGTGGTGCCGTAAGCGCCGGAACCCTGATCGTCAAAGCCTGAATGGTCCCAGATAAACTCATTTTCGGCCAGGAATCCCCAGGCTTTTTTAGCCGCTTGCTCCGCCCGTTCCGCCAAATCCGGATCCATTCCCTGAAACACACGGGCAACAATGGCCATCGTCGCCGCAAATTTCCCTGTATCGGCGGTGGAGATTCCATAGATATAGCGGGGCTGTCGGTCAAAATCAGGTGATGTTCCGATATTCGGCCAATAGCGCCCGGATAACTTATGATAGACCGCCCCGTCGGGACGCTGCATCGTAAAAAGCCACTCAATTCCAACCCGCGCTTCGTCCAGAAGATCCGGTCTTCCATTACCGCTTTCAGGGATCCCGAATTGACCATCGACAAATTTCTCCGGCCATAGTTGATAAGCGGCTAATAATTGAGCGACTGTAACCGTAGTTGTCGTTGTATACTTGCCGTAATCACCCGCATCGTGCCAACCTCCCATGCTGGAAATAACATCTCCTTTTTGATTAAAAGCATCAGCTCTGGCCATGACACCGTCTTGCCGATGACAAAGGGGATGGGAGAGACCGGAGCTGTCGTCATTCAGAACTATACCGCAACGTTGGAGATAATAATATCGTGTTCCTAGGGCTAAAACTTGATTATAAACAGCATGATCGATCGTAAATGGATAGGACCAGCCTACCTCGGGAATAAATATCCGATAGACGCCTGGGATCTTTTGGGAAGAAAAATCCCCCCGCCATACGGTCTGCATGGAGGTGGGATCAGCAAAAGGTTCAAGCGCCCCCTGGAATATGGACTTTTCCTTCTCATCGAAAATCATAAATTCTCCCGCTGCTTTAGCGGATATTACGAATTTGGGCGCATTTGTCAGGTAACCAACCTGATTAATGAATACTTCCTCACCAGTCTTTTCCCTAGCGGAATCCATTCCCCAAAGAGAGGAAGCAAAGCAACTAAAGACCAAATTAATCATGATGATTATAATTAACCCCCACTTTTTCGCTGCCATTTTTTCCGCTCCTTTTCTCCTCAAATGTGTTAATAGGGTCACTTGATTTAGTGACCCTTATTACAGAAACCCCAATTTATCAACGGATTTTTTTACTCCTTAACACTTCCTGATATACCCTCTATAAACTGTCTCTGAAACATGAGGAAAACTACAATTGGGATAATGATCGCAATGAAACTCGTGGCGATGATCGCATCATAATCCTTAGCCACGTTGACACTATCCATGGCTTGTAACTTTATGGGGAGGGTATGTAGTGTTTTAGTTCTTAAAATAAGCAACGGTACGAGAAAATCGTTCCAGATCGCTGTAAACTGGTAAATGGCCAGCGTAGCGAGGACCGGTTTACTGACGGGCAGGATAATCTGCCACCAGACTCGAAGATGACTCGCCCCATCCATTACTGCTGCTTCCATCAGTGAATTCGGAAGTCTAATATAATACTGACGAAGGAGAAAAACCCCAAAAGCTGAAGCCGCATAAGGAATAATTATTCCCAAATGCTTGTTATATAAACCCAAGGTACGAATTACACGAAAATAAGGCGCCAGTAGCGTTATTGTCGGTAACATCATTGTGCAAAGAATGGTAATAAAGATCCCATTCCGTCCAGGGAATTTCAGCAAAGCAAAAGCATAACCGGCAAGCGAACAGACGATCAAAGTAAGGAGAATCGCGGATACGGTAACCAGAACGGAGTTGATCAAAGCTAAGCCCACCTGATACTTCTCGAACGCCAGGGTAAAGTTGGAAAAGGAGTAACTTTTAAAAGTAACCCAAGGTGCCGCTTGGAATATGCGGGGAGGGACATTGAAAATCTCAACCTTTGGTCGGAAAGAAGTATCTAAAAGCCAGATCAGGGGAAACAAATAACCCAGAGCCAGCATGACAATGGCGATGATTTTGATGGTCTTTCCCTTTCCCCTTCTATGCTCTTTAGGGGTCTTTTGCACAATTAAACTACCCTTCTCTTCTGTTTTTACAATTGCATACATCCTCATACCTCCTCTCTCTACACCTCATCCGCCTGGCCAAGCCCAAAGAAACGCAGTTGGAAAATGCTGATTACTAAGATGAACAAAAAGAGTAACCAACCTGCGGCTGTAGCGTAACCAAACTCAAAGTTGTTGGAAAAACCGATCCGATAGATAAAAGGAACACCGGTTAACGCCTTCATACCAGGACCGTAACCAGCGTTGGGGAAAAGCATATAAGAGTAGGCAAACTGTTGCATCCCGCCAATGGCCGACATGACCATCACAAAGGTAAAAGCGGGCCGAAGCAGCGGCAGGGTAATACTGAACATTGTCCGTAAAGGTTTAGCCCCATCTAACTTCGCCACCTCATAAATGGTCGGATCAATCGCCTGCAAGGAGGCTAGTAAATAAACCATATGATAACCGGTCCACTGCCAAAAAGAAACAACAATCATTAGCATCATCGTATAAGCAGGGTTAAATACCCAGTCAATGTTGTTGTTGAGACCAAGCAGCCCTAAGATCCAATTAACCATTCCGGTATCTTTATTAAAAAGCATCCGGAAGAGAAGAGCAGCCACTACCGAATTCATCAGCACTGGCACATAAAATGAAGCCCGTAAAAAACCGCGTATTCTCCCGAAAATAGTGGAATTTAAGATTACAGCCAATAAAAACGCCGCTGGGATTTGAGTCACCAAACATCCAAAGGTATATAAGAACGTCCGGCCAATCGCCGGCCAAAAATCCGGCTCATTAAAGATCAACCTTGTAAAGTTCTCTAAACCAATCCACTCGCCAACGTTGATCCCCTGAGCATCGGTGAAGGCCATTTTACCGCCAATAAAAAAAGTGTAGAAATTAAAGGCGATGATAAGTAGCATAAATGGGGCAATAAAGAAATATGGTTCAATCTTTGAAAACCGAAAAAACTTACCTCCGTGTTTTTTGCGAACAGCAACGGTGGAACTCATCGGGTTCAGCTCCTTTCATGGGAATAGACGGTAAGGAAGGAAACCTTCCCTACCGTCTAGAAAAACCGTAACTTGTGCTACTATCTTAACCGTTTCAAAGCCGCATCTTGAGCTCTTTTCAATCCTTCTTCCACAGTCACTCTACCGGCTACCATCTCGGTGAATTGGGCATTAAAGTCAGTAAAGGTCGCATCCCAGAAGATATCGCCAGTATTAACAGACGGGATCTCCGCAGCCAGTTCGGTTTGGAGTACGCCCAGTTTCTGCCCGCCAAAACGCGGATCCGCTTGTTTAAAGGCGGGGTCGTTCCATACGGAGGAGAACGGCGGAACCATCTGCGAATCAACATACCGAGAAGTAAGGGACGGTTCGTCATACTGCATATACTCCATAACCTTGTAGAGCAGATCTTGTTTTTTGGACCCTCTGGTGATGGCCATAAAACTTCCGCCCCAGGAAGAAGTCCTCGGTCCACCCTTTTTGTACAGTGGTAGGTCGCGGACACGGAACTGATATTTTCCTTCCGCGGCAGCGGCATCGACTTGACTGATCCACCAATCGGGAGTGGTGTAGGCGGCCAACGTGCCATCCGCCAATAAAGCGCCGAAATTACCCCAGTCCCAGGAGACCAACATCCCGGATTTAACCTTATCAACCCACCACTTGGTGAAGGAAGTAAATTCGGGGTTAGTAAAGATTGGTTTACCATCTTTGTCTAGAACTTGAGCGCCAGTCTGTTGCCAAATCATCCACATGGTAGCGCCAAGCCCACCACCATCGTACGGCAAAGCATAATGCACAGGTTTACCGTCTTTCTTGTTCGCGGTTAGCTTTTTGGCGGCGACAAAGAACTCATCCCAGGTCTCGATTTTTGCCACATCAACGCCGACCTCTTTCCAGAGGGTATCATTGTAGATCAGAACAACCGGATGGACATCATGGGGCAAGCCATAGACATGATCGCCATAAGTGGTCCAAGCCACGCGACCAGCCGGCACCTTTTTGAAGGCTTCCGACTTAGAAACGTACTTGTCCAAGGGGATAACCAGAGATCGCTTGGGATCAGCATCTAGGATCTGGTTTTGCTCGATCATCCACTCAATGATATCAGGATAATTGGTCCCGTCCATCATCGAGGCTTGCAAAGTCTGGACAAAGGCGTTTTGGGGGACATTCTCAATGACTAGATCGATATTGAACTTTTTGTCTATATCGGCTTTTCTAGCCTCCCACTCCATAATGTTGTTTTCCGCATAAGACCAGAACGTCACCTTTTGTTTTGCGGCCAAACCCACGCCGGACAAGAGACCGATCACGAGGACAAGAACGACCATGGAAACAGTGTTCCTGCGTAACATAGACAACATCCTCCTTTAATAATATATTAACGTATTTATTATCCACCATAATTGCGCTGGTGGGTAGGAGGATGTTTTCTCAACAAAAAGCGGTTTTTCCATCGGTGTTCCGGGAAAGTGTCGAGTTTTTCTCGACACCGCATCACAACTTCAACAGTAGTGCCATTTCCAGGTGAAGTCCAGATGTTTAGAAAACCGCGATGGGCATTAATTACCCGATGACAGAAGGCTAACCCCAAACCCCAGTTTTTTTTCGTCGCTTTCGTCGTGAAAAAAGGACTTAAAACCTTAGGTAGATTTTCCTTGGAAATCCCTAAGCCATTATCAGTTATTCGAATATACCCCCACTCATACTCACAACCGATTTCGACCAGAATATAGGGGGTGATATCTCTTTCCATCATTGCATCTACCGCATTTTGCAACAGATTTTCCAAGACCGCGATTAAGTATTCCCGATCGCCCATGACATATTTTTCATCCGTAGTACACTGCTCCCTAATGATGATCCCTTCTAGACGGCCCGCACAACGATGTTTAGCTTCTTGCCAGAGATCGTTCCAAGCAAGGAGTCTAATATTAACCTGCAGTTGGTTGGAATGAATATGTAAGATATTTAATTGAGTCAAAGCTTCCACACAGACATTCTGGACCCATTCCACTTGAGAGCGGGCTTTGATAACCTCGTCATTCCCAAGCGGCTCTAGATCTTTAGCAGCCATTTTCATTGCCATCTCGATCGCCAAAAAACGATTTTTAAAGGTATGAAGAGATAACCTCACCGCCTGATTGGCCATGTTAATCTGTCGATCCAACTCCCTTGTTCCTACCCGCCAGGAGCCTAAAAAGCCGTAACGAAAAATCGAGAGCATCACCGCACCGAAAGCGATTAGTCCGGCATAAGGTAAAGCTTGAAGATAAGTGGTATCAAAGATTGGATAATTAGCGACGGGTAGCAAAGTAATAGCCATCGCATGGGCATTTAAGATCCCAACCGGCCCGGAGAGAAAAAGGACGCTAAAGAAGATACAGAGGATACCCGTGCCTACGGCCACACCAAGCGCTTGAGCCTTTTTCTGTAGAATACTGGTCTTCCGCCAGACGAGAATAATCTTACCTAAAGCCAAAATAAGAAAGGCAATAATTAGCAGCAAAGCGATCCGGTCTGATAACAACACCAAGCCTTCCCATCTTTCCCGCGCGGCAGTGTTCCCCAGCAATGCACTGCCGGTTTTGAATAGCATAAAAAGATGATCCGGATCGTAAAACCACAATAAACCGGCTATTAACAGAAGGATAAAACTGAAAAAACCATAATCCAGCTTTCTCCATTTCTTCGTGGAATAGGAGAAAGCAAATCCAATCATTGCGATCACAAATAAAGCCGCACTCCATAGACGGAAGCGGATGAATATATTTAATGGAATATTGGTCAGTAAGCGCCATGCCCAACTTGGTTGTTCTAATGTCAAAACTAATCCTTCTAGTTGATAATTACCAAATCTGGTGATATAACTTATTAACCCCAGAATACAGCAGCCAAAGGAGAAAAGGGTTAATCCTAACCACACGGCTTGATAGCCGCGAGGAACTCTCGCTAACATCAGGAGAGCAAAAACTAGAAAGAAGATGGCAATTAGAGTCACAGCAACCCCTCCGTTAACCTGATTTACGAAAGCTTTCGTGATTGCTCTTGGTGAATCCTGCCAATAATATTAACCCTTTTTTAATATACGATGGTTCTGGCAATATTTACCTAAAGAACTTATTCGTTTGTTGCCAGCGGACGATTCGTTAATTCTAACCCAAAATCATAATTGACAGTAATTAAATCCATCTCAAACATTATTTTAAAGTCTTTGGTTGTTTCAAATGCTGCCTGACTGTAATCCTTATGTTTTTCTTTCACATTATCAATAATTTCTCTAAGCGTAGTTTTTCCATCAGCATAAGAAAGTATCATCAACATCGCCTTCGTTGGGTTCTCAAAAACTTTATTTCGCGTAATAATATATTTTTGTTCATTTTTAGTATGTATTATGATCTCCCCAGCTTTTTTAGGACAACAATTCAGTATTTCCTTTTCATCATCCACAGGGAAAATGCAAATGTCTGGTTTGATTTGCTTTGCTTTTTTAATACGGATAGCATAACAACCCATTCCACAACCTGACCGTAAAAAATCACAGGTCTTACATTCCTGATAATTCAACAAGTTATCTAGTATTTTTATCCTTCTATTAAAATACTTCTGCAACTCAAGTTCATTTCTAAAATCTTTGATGTTTACCCTAAATATGGAATATAGACCATAACATCTCCAAGCACTGTTTCCTTTGTCAATATCTATCGCAGAAGATGAACATTGAAAGCTAGTATCTTTTTTTAGCAAAAAGTCTACTAGTTGCTTATCTTTAAAAAAACATGGTGGTATGTATCCACAATCGCGATGCGTCTTTATATGTTTCCTTTCAGCCTCTTTTAAAAATCCATAAAGTCTTTGAGCAACATGATGAAATTTCTTTTCCAATTTATACTCCTCACCATTTATGTTTGGTGCGCATATACTCCAGCGGATTCTTCCTATGTTATAAGTGTCACATAGATCAAATAGATAATCGTATTCAAAATCCATATTATATATAGTAATCCCAAGTGTAGCCTGCAATGGATTTATAATCTTTAATGTACGGTTCAGTCTTTCATACTGTTCTTTGGTATAAAACTCAGGTGTTAATATATTAAATAAAAATATTACCCTAACTGACTTTTTTATATCCATATCTTCAATGTATTTCCGAAATTCATCAGGCCATAAACCATTGGTGAGAATAGAAATAGTCATATTATTTTCTAGAAGAGCTTCAATAGTAGAAATAAGATTGGGATTTAGCGTTGGTTCGCCACCACAGAATTTAAACAAATTTCCGGAAAGAAAGTTTGATAATTTCCATGCATCACATAGGTCAAAGTCATTTTTAGCAGAAATTTGGTTGTTTTCCTCAGCAAAACAAAATGGACAGCTAAGATTACATTTGTTCGTAAAAATAACATTTGCCATGTTTTGATCCCACCTTTAATCATCTATCGTTGTTCAGCAGTGCTGAACCCGTTGTTAAACTTGGTTTATGGTAAATGAAACAAGCAAGTCCTCCTAAGATCACTCACATATGTTCAATAAACCAAACCTAACAATAATAAAGAGTCCTGAATTCATTACAATAATGACCTCTTTCATCTGTAAGCCATATTTTGTCTTCATTAGGCACTGGCGCTGTAATTAAAACATCTGAATTTTTATTTTTAAAAACCAACCTTTTAAAAACATCTACTCCCATATAGTTTTCTGTATCGAAATATATTATCTTGGGTTCTGTTTTGAATTTTGCATAAAACGTATATGGTAATCCTTTTTTATCAATGAATTTACGTAACTCCATAAAATCTTTCAGGGGTAGCGCATCCACTTTATTAAAAACCTGCACCAACTCGTTAACGGATATCCACCATGTGGGTCTTGAGATAACTATGTTGTCAAACGAAACTTCAGGTAAATATTGTTCTCCATTTTGCCTTAGATAAGGCGCAGGACCAAACCACATTGGGTATGAGAACCCTCTTAAAAAAGTTGATTCTAAAAAATTAGGTACAACAAAAACCAGTTTTATTATCTGACCGTCTTTGTTAATCAAATCAACAGCATCATTGCCAATTTTAACTCTCATTTCTGAAAAAATATATTGTTTGTCAGTTTCTTTTTGGGAAAATCCTGTAAAAATCAAATCCGATAAAACTATATCTCCTGATCTTATAGTTCTTCCTTCATCTTTTCTTATTGAATCAGCAGGAATAACATTCTCACTTAGCTTTTGAACACAGGATTTAAAATCACTCAATAAATCACTTTTGTTTTCATAATTACAAAAGACGGGTGCCATGAGTAAAACCCGTATGTTTGTATGCACCTCTCCTATTATTAGCCTATAGTTATCTTCGCAAATGTCCTGAATTGAATTGGATTCAAGCAAGAAATCCAGTGAAGCATACGTATGATCAATTTTACAGTAAGAAAACCGGTCTATTATATCCCTTATATCATTTTCTTTCAAAACAATTCTTGTTATCTTCCCTGTATCCTTGTCGTATATGATACTTCCTTTGTCTGAAATCATATCATATAACTCCCTACTCCATTTTTGAGTGTTTAATTCCAAAGTTCTTACCGCAGAGATAAATTTTTTATCCCGGTATAGTGTATTGACGAAAGATATAATATTCACAATAACGTTTTCCCTAAAATGTAAGTTAGCAAACTCTACTAGTAATTTTTTGTATTCATAATAAAACCTATACGCAACTGAAAGTACTAAATCTATGACAAGCGGAACTTTAGTATCTAATACACCTTTCAAATTATTTCCTAGATAACATTCATCATTGGATTTATATGTTTCTCTATGGCATATGAAACGTTCCTCATAAAATAACCCCTTTGAAATCCACGCTTCCTTTTGAGTTATTTCAGAATATACGCTACATAAACGTTCATAAATTTCGTTTTTTCTATTTAAACTTTTAGTGCAGTAATATTCATTTTTCAAGTTTTCCATTTCACCTATTTTTTCTTTCGCATATATAATTGCGCCATTGGGAATCAATCCATCTAAAGCTATTTTCAGGTGATGAAACGGATCTAAAGCCTGCTTCGGTATCTGCAATTCAACTTTTATAATGTCATCCTTCTGGAGTTTTTTTAGCCCTTCTCTAGCTTGCCTTTCATCCAAATTAAATCGTGTAATCATCCCCTCAAGTATCTCTTTTATATTTTTTTTATCCTTAATTAGCTCGATAATATAAAGCTCACACCATGTTAATTGTCTTTCAAAAATAATGTTGTCACTGCTTTCTCCTTGAAAAGATATTTGGCATACGGCAACTCTATTATTTTCAATCAACGCCATTCTGTTTATTGTTGGTACGATCTGGATATAGACTTCATCATGGCTTATAAGAAAATTTATAATTGAATTCACCGCTCTATTGGTGAAAAATGAACTTGAGATCATTCTCTCTTCTGTTGTTTTCCATTTAATTTTAATATTATTTTTCTTTTCTTCTTCAGCTTTTCCAATTGTTATTGGACCATAAAAATCAATACTATCATTTTTTGCACAAAACCTTTGTAAGTACAAATACAAAGATTGTGTTCTTTTCCTCACTCGTGCATTGAGTCCACTTATTTTACAAAAATCTAAACCATCAAGACTTCTGTAAACAGATTTGTTGCAGTAATATATAGCCTCTTTAAAATCGGGATAATCTCTAAAGAAAGTATTTGTTTTTTTAATTGTCTCTTCAATATCTTCGTTAAAACATTTTAAGACTTCTCGATGAAATTCCTCGTCTAACGTTATGTTTGTATCAGGATATTTCCTAAGGCAAGCTACGGTTTTACTCATTTTAAACTTTTTCATAAGCTCAAATGGGAATCCTGCTGTTCTTAAAATAAAATGACTGCACATGCTCCATTTATCCATGATAACCCCCTCCCTGACACTATAACTATATTAAAAGATTTTACTCTTATATGAAAAGGGATTTTAACAATGAAGCCATACCTTCTCCAATAATTAAACCTGCTCTAATCTTTGATATGGGAATCGATCTTTCTTTTTTTCCAAATTTCCAAAAAACTAAACCACCCAAAAAAATGATAATTATTGATGATGGGGGAATCAACATGCCCACAGAGATTAAAATGGATGAAATCTTGAAGAATGGTAGTATAAACCCAATAAACATAGTTATGATTAATAATGTAATGTTTATACCGGGCAAATCACTACCTGAAACAATGGCTTTAGCGAATGTTCCCCAGGCTAATGCCGATGGCGCTAGAAGATTCCCTTTTCCAATGCCTATTTGGGCATTCAGAAAAATCATAACGAGACAACCAATTACCGATCCGAAAACTGCTCCTAACAAATATTGCGTAATTACTTTTTTAAGTGAAGTCTGTGTCATAAACCCGATATAGCTTGCTTCTAAAGAAGAATAGGATGCAACAGCTGACAAAACAATCCCACCTGACAAGAGCAAAATGGTTGTCAAGTCCTTATTCATCAAATATATAATGGGAATTAATAAAAAAACTGGGGAACTTATTCCCATACCTGTTTCTACTCTTAACCGAGTCAGCATTAAACAAACAACATATCCTGTACACATCAGTATAACTACACTGATCACCGAAAGGTTGAAGCTGCTAAATTTTGCCATAGCGCAAATCAATAGCATCAAGATCGATATTGATATTGATTTTATCTTATAATTTTTAATACTATCTTCTTTTATGTTCTTCATTTTTTTTCTTCTTAAAATGGTTGTGAATAAGGTAAACAAACTGTAAATTGTATAACCGAAAGCAAGACCCATCGCTACCGAAAATAGCTTCGAATTAAAGAGAAATTGATTATATGTCAAATTTATAGTGGTAGATTCAATCATCCATATTAATATGGAATATCCAGCCCCAACCAGCATTAAAACTACAGTGTTTAAAGGCAAAAACATGCCTAGTCCAAACAGCAAAGGCGATATCTCTACTCCGATAAATGGTGGCGTTTTACCAATTAAGGAAAAAGGATTAAGTAATTTTTTAAATATTGAGGTTAAAGTACATATTAGTAATGAACTTCCAATACTTCCAAATAGATGCTTCTTATCTTTTTCTTTAGTATGGGTATTTAATGTGTTTATAATCTCACCTACAAGTTTAGCTTTTGGGAAAGGTAATTTGTTTTTTTTTATCCATTTCTCAACTAAAGATAAGGAAAATAAAACTCCAAATAAATTCATGCATATTGCTAGAATAATCAATTCCACAGTCGATACACGAGGATTTTTCGTCCCGAATATTACCCCAGCTGCAAATGCAGAATCAAGGCAAAACACAGCCATCGAAGCGCCTGTTATAAAAGATTGAACCAGTGTTATCTCCTGTAAAGAAGGGTTATAAAGTATTTTCAGCAATAAATATATAATAAATGGGGTGATCAAGGCAGCAGAAACTGACATCCCTGTTCTATACACCATTACTACTGACAAATAGCTAAACAACCCTCCAAGCCCTACTCCTATTAATATTTTATAGATTATTCTATTCATAAGCTGCTTGCTCTTCAAATCATGTTTGTTCATTTTTCCGAAAATCCTTCAAGCTAGTCAGATAGGGTAGGTTACTTACTTTTTCAAGCATAATAGGACAGTACGTCCAATGATAATTCCATTGCGGCGTATACATATATTTATCAAATACAACCGTAGTGTTGTCACCGATGATGATAGTAGTTAAATAGCGATATTCACCCGAATATTTTACAAAATTTCTGAATTCCGTTAGTATTACTTTTTCTTTTCTATCGTCTGAGCCCAACATATTGTCTCCTACATGGTGGTACGAAGTCTGATCATAAGTATTAATTATAATGGCCATCGGTGTATCAGGAGATATATGTTCAGACAAGATTTTATACGATTTATTTAATCTTTCTTTGGTACACTTATCCGGCGGACTAAGTTCGGGATATTTTTCAGCAGGATAAAACTCTGGAGAATCATATGATTCAACAATTACTTTGTATAAAACTATAACAAATCCACCTAAAGCCGCTCCTTTCAATCTTTGTTCGACTACACTAAAAGGAGTATCCTCATCACCAAGGGAAATCAATGCAAACCCATTCATCAGTGGCGCTCCTACCCTTGCTGCGGAAGCAACCATACCTGAAACACCAGGAATAATCCTTAGTTCAAAAAGTCCATCATGCTTCTTGTGGGCCTCGACAAAAAATCCTGCTTCTCCCCATATTCCTGTATCACCACCACTCAAAATAGCCACTTTTTTCCCTTTCAATGCCTGGCAAACACATGCGGCAACTCTATTTTGCTGAGCCATTTCAAAGTCTTGTGCATATTTCCTTGTAACTGTATTATCAATAACCTCGATATTTTCATTTAGGTATTTTTTTGCCATTTCTATAAATCCCGGATGTCCCGCAACAACATCAATAGAACTTAATACTCTTTGTGCCTCTGGCGTTATATGATCGGGAAAATGCCCTAAACTTACAGCATAAATAATGCCCTTTTTTTTCATTATAAAGTTCATTCCTTTCATTAAAATATTGTCAATCCTCATTTATTAGTTTTATTTCCATTTGGTTTAACCTTCCTGTTTTAACACCTTCACCAACTTCTATAAGTATGCCCATAGCAAAATCTGCATCTATTAAGTTTAGTTTCCGCGCAGCAATACCTAAGGACTGTGCAAGCATACATGAGATAGATAATTGAGTGGCTATTTGTATTCCCTTTGATATAGCGGAAGAAAAAGACATATACTCAACTGTACAAAGGGCTTTCCGTCCCTTATTGTTTTCCTTAAAAAACGATTGGTAATCAGAACATTTACTAAAGCCACAAAGACCACAATCAATTTCCTCCGGAGAAGCAATCTTTTTTTGCCCAACAATTAAGATTGCTGTTGCTTTTTTTACCCGCGCACTAAGTTCAATAATTCTTCCGCTAAAATGGATATTTAAGAGGTCAGTATTGTTCGCGAGTTCCAAGCTGTTTTCAATAAATTCCATCTTTCCTTTTTCCAGCAACAAAATACTCTCCAATTCAAAAGTGTGCATTGCCTCGGAGAGCATAGCCCCTAACATATGTAAAGCAGTATTTTTAGCAATATTTACGTTTACATCCCATTGTTTTTTCATGGCTTTTCTCCCAGTTTTATATTTTACATCTTAAATCAGGTGCATTTTCATAGCCAGACAACCCTTCACTTCTAGCTCTACATCCTCCACC
>ENA-UOOK01002076-UOOK01002076.1-fermentation-metagenome-genome-assembly--contig:-NODE-2076-length-25302-cov-18.886125_pt1 | contig 25302 bp, 25 predicted proteins | sample MGYA00245777_ERZ724023 | MGnify/ENA primary metagenome ERZ724023 (study PRJEB28704, sample SAMN03018312) | fermentation metagenome | biome: anthropogenic terrestrial biome; feature: soil... | reverse complement strand
TACATTAATATCCGCCTATTTATGCGCATTAAATGCTATTAGGGAAAAAGAAACCGGGACGATGGAACAACTCAATGTTACCCCCGTCGGAAAATATCATTTTATTTTGGGAAAACTAATTCCTTTTTGGATTGTGGGGATCATCATATTCAGTTTCGGATTATTTATTATAGCCCGTTTCGTGTATGGTATCGTTCCTATAGGAAACGTGTGGGCGCTCTTTACGTATTTAGCGGTTTATTTGGTGGCAATGCTTGGTTTCGGGTTGTTGATTTCCACCTATTGCGATACACAACAGCAAGTGATGTTCGTGATGTTCTTTTTTATGATGATTTTTATATTGATGAGCGGGCTGTTTACTCCGGTCGAAAGTATGCCTGTCTGGGCATACGCGATAGCCAAATGCAGTCCCGTTACTTACCTGATGGACGTAATCCGGATGATCATACTCAAAGGAAGCGGTTTTGCCGATATTCGGAATCACTTTATGATGATGATCGGATTTTCCGTACTTTTTAATGTATGGGCAGTCGTCAATTATAAAAAAACAACCGGATGATCGGCGGCAAATAATGCGACAATCAATTTTTATCGTCTTCTTCCGAAGAGGGCGGATTGTTTTTTCTTTTGGTGTCGCCGATAAACCATTTGTCGGCCTTTTTTAAGGCGGTGTTGATCAGGACGATTAACAGGGTGCAAATAAGTGTTTCCTTAAACATGCCCAATCCTGACAAACAACCCAAGGCGGCGCTACACCATATTGTCGCCGCTGTGGTTAATCCCTGCACATTGGCGCCGCGATGCAAGATGACGCCGGCTCCCAGAAAGCCGATACCCGTGATGATCTGCCCGATGATACGCGCCGGGTCGCCCGCGCCTCCACTAATCTGCGTGCCGATCAATACATAGATGCACGCCCCCACGGCAACCAGCGTGTTGGTACGCAGGCCGGCGCTTTTATTATTTATTTGCCGTTCGATTCCCACAACTCCGCCCGCGGCCGTTGCGGCCAGCAGGCACCAAACAAAATCTTGAATTTCCATAGGCCATTATTTATTTTTCGGGACGAATAATCCGTTCGGCATGGGTTACAAAGGTATTCATTTTTTGTTTTTCCTCTTGAGTCATTTCGGGCGTTAAGTCTTCCTGATTTTTCCACGAAGGCAGCAGGACATACCGGTATTTGCCGTTTTGAAAAAACTTCCGCACCCACACCAGGGAATAGTCGCACGACTCGATACGCACCGGCGAATCGTCATCCTCTTTGCTTATCACCACTTCCGCCAGCATACCGCCGTCGGTGTGTACTTTTTGTTGATTCGAAATGAAGTTGCCCATCGAATAATAGACCACGTGCTTGATCGACTCCCCTTCGCGCTCGAGAACCATCGGTTGCACCACATGCGGATGATGCCCGATAACAATGCGTACGCCATGGAGGAAAAGGAACTCAGCCAATTGCTTCTGTTGCACGGATGGCAGAGTCTTATATTCTTCACCCCAATGCATATTGGCTATGATGATGTCGGGACGGTATAAGTCCGTGAGGGCTAAATCTTTTTTTATCTGCATGGTGTCGATGAGATTGATGACGTTCGGCGGCCGCACCGACAAACCGTTTGTTCCGTATACATAATTCAAGAAAGCTATCCGGATGCCGTTCTTGATAATCATCAGCGGATAATAGCGCTCCCGGGCTTCCGGCGATTTGAAGGTGCCGGTATGTTTTACGCCCAGCGAGTCTAGCACATCGATTGTTCGTTCCAATCCTTTTTGACCTTTGTCCAAGGCATGGTTATTTGCCAGAAAGAACACATCGAAGCCGGTGTTTTTGAGTGCCTCGGCAAACGCATCGGGCGCACTGAATGCCGGATACCCGGTATAAGGCTTGCCGGACAGCACCGTTTCCAGATTGACGCATGCAATATCGGCGCTGTCGATCTTTTCTTTTATCCGATAGAAGCAAGAGTCGTATTCGTATCCGGCGCCATTGTAAGCGGCTTTTATCTGCGGAAGATGCTGCATGGCATCGCCGGCGAAAAGCAGGGTCACTTGCTGCTTTTGCGCTTGTGCACCTGCAAGGAAAGAAAGAAGAAGGAAAACACACAGAAAGCGGTTCATAAGGTCGCGTTAAACGGACGGTTGTTTGTCTTTTTTAGCCAACGCTTTGGTCGGGGACGGTTTAAGCGTGCTTTCGTATAAACTCTTATCGGTAAGCACTTCAACCGCCTTTTTCAGAGCCTCGTCTTGCTGAAGTTCATTAATCAGAACGCCTTTCTTGTAATAGTATCGTTGGACGATTTCCGTTTCGATAAAACGTTTTATTTCATCATGGAAACGCGTTAAATCGCGATCGAGATCCGGCTTTAATTTTGCTTCGAGCGCATGGAATTCAGCCGATGCCGGCTCGAAATATCCTTCGAACTCCATCACGTCCTTAAGCTGCTGCAACGAACGCGCGCTCATCTGATCATATTTAAAGTCTTTTGTTTTGACAAACTCTTTAAACGCGTCGTAATCGCTTTCGGGCAAGCTGAACGTTTCGGGCGAAGCGATGGTGGGATGGCTTTGCACCCACTGCGTTACGTAATCGAAAACGATATTGCCCGTAATCAGATAATACGAAATCGTGCCCGAAGACTTCTGGGGAATGGTTAGGTCGGGGGTAATTCCCCCACCGTCACGTACCTCACGCCCGCTTTCCGTGTAGAACACATTGGTCAGGCTGTCGGGTACGCGCGCAACCGAGCCGTCGGGGTTGCGGTGCGAGTAATCGAGCGCTTGGATGCAACGGCCGCTCGGAATATAGTATTTAGAGGTCGTTAATTTGATATTTCCTCCATAAGGCAACTCGCGGGATGTTTGCACCAGTCCCTTTCCGAAAGAGCGGTTTCCGACAATCACAGCCCGATCCAAGTCCTGCAAGGAACCTGCCACGATTTCGGCTGCCGACGCCGAACCGGTATCGATGAGCACCACCATGGGAATCAGTTCGTCGAGAGGTTGGTTTTGCGTCCGGTAAGAACGATCCCATTGTTTCACTTTTCCTTTCGTGGAAACGATTTCTTTTCCCTTCGGAACGAAAAAGTTCACCACATTCACCGCCTCTTCCAAAATACCGCCCCCGTTACCGCGAAGATCGATAATAAGCGATTGTGCCCCTTTGTTTTTCAAATCGAGCACGGTCTTCTTCACATTGTCCGAACTGTTTTGGGTAAAGCTTCCATAATGCAGGTACCCGATATTGTTATCCATTACGGTTGCGTAGGTTATGGGATCCATCTCTATTTTTTCGCGAAGGATCTTAAACGTGCGTTCTTTCTTCTCCCCCGGACGTTGAATCTTCAGGTTGAGCGTGGTTCCGGGCGTCCCTTTCAATTTATCGCTGACGTCCTTCACCGAAGCCTTGCTCATATCTTCGCCATCAATTTCGAGAATGATGTCTCCTGCTTTCAGTCCCGCCTTGGCAGCCGGAAGCCCTTCATAAGGCTCATTAATAACGACGCGGTTGTTGTTATAAGAAATAATGGCGCCGATGCCGGCATACTCACCCGTAGTCAGGAACCGTAAATCGCCCATATTTTCCTCCGAATAATATTCGGTGTAAGGGTCCAGCCGGGAAAGCATATTGACGATGGTCCCTTGCATAAGGCTGTCCACCTTCAGGCTGTCTACATAAAACATATCCAATTCCCGGATGACGGAATTGAAAATATCGATATTCTTATTGATATCGAAATAACGTTTGTTTTTATGGGTCGCAGGTGCCTGAGCAACAACCGCCGATCCCGTACCAATGACTAACAGGATAAGGAAAAGAAACTTCTTCATATTTTGGACTTGAATTGAATATTTTACGAGTAAGCGTATAGTACGCAATGAAACAAGGGACAAAGGAACGAATTTTTTATCAAAATCTATGTTTGTTTTCGTTATATGTTTTTAAATAGCCTTATAGAGTAGCAATAATCATTATCTTTGCCATCATTTTAGGAAATCAAAAAGGACAATGAAATTGTACTGCCGTCATATTCTTCTTCCGTTGTTTGTAGGCTTGATTATTTTTGTAGGCACCTGCCTGTTAGGTTCGGACGACATCCCCGACATGCCGAACGATATCCCTTGGGATAAACTGGCTCATTTCGGAATGTTTTTTCTGCTTTCGGCCGTATGTTTATGGGATTATTTCAGGTTATATAATGGAAAGCCGTCGAAAAGGAAATGGATTTTCTGGGGATTTCTCATCCCCGTGTTATATGGCGGAGCGATTGAATTGTTGCAGCACTATGTCTTCACTCAACGAAGCGGCGAGTGGGGCGATTTTGCCGCCGATGTGATCGGGTCGATGACCGCTACCGTTCTTGCTATTATTTTGATACGCAAGAAGGAATATCCAAAAAAAAATATATCTTTGTAACTCCATTAACGGATATAAATACGGATATAAATTATGAAATACGAAGACTTGAAGATTCTTGACGAGCTAAGAGAAAAAGGAAGTATCACGGAGGAGGAATACCAACGTGAAAAAGCCCGACTCCTCAACGATACTCCCAATCCCAACAGTTTCGGAGCCGGTAAACCGCTGTTCGGATTGCAGGAGAATACCTATTTAATGTTGATGCACCTTACACAATTAATGGGTATTTTCGTGCCTCTCTTAGGTTTTATTATCCCGGTCATTATGTGGTTTACCAACAAAGAAACCAACCCGCAGGTAGACCTTCACGGCAAGAATGTCCTCAACTTTACCATCAGTTTTCTCATTTACACCGCGATACTGAGCATAACAATCGTCGGGATTCCTCTTCTTATATTAGTAGGAATTCTGTACCTGATCTTTGTTATTATGGCGGCATTGCGTGCCAATAACGGCATCTATTGGAAGTATCCTTTATCGATAGAATTCATTAAATAAATGGGTGACGAAACTTTAGTAAATTATTCCGACGTACAGCTTAACCGCGACGAGAACACCATCCTGCAGAATATCAGCCTCACGGTAAAACGGGGGGACTATATGTATATCATCGGGAAAGTGGGTTCGGGTAAGAGCACGTTGCTGAAAAGCATCTACGGCGAAATACCTATTGCTTACGGCGATGCCCGGGTGTTCGAGTATCAACTCTCGAAAATCAAACGCAAAAACATCCCTTATTTAAGAAGAAAGATCGGGATTGTTTTCCAGGATTTCCAATTGCTGATCGACCGCTCGGTCGAGAAGAACCTGGAGTTTGTATTGCGGGCTACCGGATGGCGCAACAAGCGGATGATTAAAGATCGTATTTATGAAGTATTGGTGCAGGTAGGTATGCAACAGAAAGCGTATAAAATGCCGCACGAACTGTCGGGTGGGGAGCAGCAGCGCGTAGTGATTGCGCGGGCATTGCTCAATTCGCCTCCCTTGATATTGGCCGACGAACCGACGGGCAATCTCGATCCGGATACGGGCAGCCAGATTGTCGATCTCCTGCAGGAGATTTCGGAAAAAGGAACCGCCGTATTGATGTCGACCCATAATTATTCCATCGTACACACGTTCCCCGGAAAGATTATGAAATGTGAGAACATGCGCCTGATCGATATGCAACAGTAGTTAGAGATTGGAGACTGGAGACTGGAGACCGGGAGACAAGGAGACAAGGTGACTGGAGACTGATGACCGGAGACTGATGACCGGAGACAGGAGGAAGTTCCGAAGAATTTTTGTATCTTTGCGCGTTATTTTATTAAAACATGGCAAAACAATTTAAACGCACTCTTATCACCTCGGCATTGCCTTACGCAAACGGCCCGATACATATCGGACACATGGCAGGAGTATATATTCCGGCGGATATTTACGCTCGTTATTTACGCTTAAAAGGGGAAGAAGTCATTTTTATCGGCGGCTCCGACGAACATGGAGTGCCTATCACCATCCGGGCGCGCCGCGAAGGCGTTACCCCGCAGGATATCGTAGACCGTTATCATTCGCTCATCAAGAAATCGTTTGAGGACTTCGGTATCGCATTCGATATCTATTCGCGTACCACATCCGAAATCCATCGTCAAACGACGACTGAGTTTTTCCGGACTCTCTATGATAAAGGTGAATTTATCGAACAGGAGAGCGAACAATTTTACGATCCGGAAGCCGAACAGTTCCTTGCCGACCGTTATATCACGGGAACCTGCCCGCATTGCGGAAACCCCAATGCGTACGGCGACCAATGCGAGTCTTGCGGTACATCGCTTAGCCCTACCGAACTCATCCATCCGAAATCGGCTCTCAGCGGAAGCACTCCCATCATGCGCAAAACCAAGCATTGGTACTTGCCGCTCGATAAGCATGAGGAATGGCTGCGCAAGTGGATATTGGAAGATCATACCGAATGGAAGTCGAATGTTTACGGACAATGCAAATCGTGGCTCGACCTCGGGCTGCAACCGCGAGCCGTAAGCCGCGACCTCGACTGGGGAATTCCCGTGCCCGTGAAAGGCGCCGAAGGTAAAGTGCTGTATGTATGGTTCGACGCTCCCATCGGTTATATTTCCAATACGCGCGAGTTATTGCCCGACACGTGGGAAAAGTGGTGGAAGGATCCGGAAACGAAACTCATCCACTTTATCGGAAAAGACAATATCGTTTTCCACTGCATTGTATTTCCTGCTATGTTGAAAGCCGAAGGGTCGTTTATCCTTCCGGAGAATGTACCCGCCAACGAGTTCCTGAATCTCGAAGGCGACAAGATATCGACCTCCCGCAATTGGGCGGTGTGGTTGCATGAGTATCTGCAAGACTTCCCCGGCAAGCAGGATGTCTTGCGTTACGTGTTGACGGTGAATGCGCCCGAAACAAAAGATAACGACTTTACGTGGCGTGATTTCCAGGCCCGCAACAACAATGAATTGGTCGCCATCTTCGGAAACTTCATCAACCGGACATTGACGCTCACCCATAAGCATTTCGAAGGGCAGGTGCCGGCGCGCGGCGAACTCACCGACTACGACCGCCAAACGCTCGAAGACATTGCGGGGATCAAGGAACGGGTGGAAGGCCATCTCGACCGCTTCCATTTCCGCGATGCGGTGAAGGAGGCGATGAATCTGGCGCGTGCCGGCAATAAGTATCTTGCCGATACGGAGCCTTGGAAAACGATAAAGACCGATCGCGAACGCACGGCGACCATCCTCAATCTATCCTTGCAAATATCGGCTAATCTGGCCATCGTGTTCGAGCCTTTCCTGCCGTTCTCGGCTAAAAAGCTCTCTCATCTGCTGAATAAAGAGGGCTTGTCGTGGTCGCAACTGGGCGATTTCGATCTTCTTTCCGACGGGCATGAACTGAGAAAGCCCGAACTGCTCTTTGAGAAAATCGAAGACGAAGCGATTGAGAGACAAATTCAGAAACTCCTTGACACGAAGAAGACCAACGAGGAGCACCAACACACGGCGACTCCGGTCAAAGAGAATATACCTTTTGACGTATTCGAAAAAATAGATATCCGTGTGGGAACCGTCCTCGAATGCGAGAAAGTGCCCAAAGCCGATAAGCTTCTCCGCTTTTTGCTGGACGACGGCTTGCAGAAACGCACCATCTTGTCGGGGATTTCCAAATGGTATCCGCAACCGCAAGAGTTGGTCGGAAAACAAGTTTGTTTTATCGCGAACCTCGAGCCCCGTAAATTGCGCGGCATCCTCTCCGAAGGGATGATTCTCTCGGCCGAAAACGCCGATGGGTCGCTCTCTTTAATCGAGCCGTCGGTGAATGTGGTGCCGGGAAGCGAAGTCAAATAAGCATCATCTTTTATGAAGATACATCTCGTTACTGTTTTTTGCATTCTTATTATTCAAGCATCCATTCTTCTTGCACAAGTGTCTGAGGTCAGAGGCTCTATTTCTATTTGCCAAACAGACATTTTTTATTCCAAAAAAGTAAAGGTCAAAAATACTATAGAATATTATTTGGAGAATGGTATTATTTACATTCAAGAGTATTATTCGAATGAAAAACTCCAATCGGAAAGTTATTGGGTAAATGACATTATTCCGGTCTATGAAATCACATTATATCATCGGGACGGTCGTATAAAGAAAGTCATAGACAAATCCGTCGGGAAGTATGACTTGTGTTATATTTTACAGGCTATCAAAATAAATCCGAAGTTAAAGCAGAAGAAAGTGTTTATTTCCCTTTCAAGCAATCTGGATGCATCTTCCCGGAAAAAATGGCATGTAACATATGATCTCCAAGCGGATGAGCATGGCGAGACTGCCGAAGGCATCGGTTATGATCCGCAAACCGGAATATCTTTCAATGCCCCACATGGGTTTGAAACAATGCCCGACAGGTCAAAAGGCCCAGACCCTCAACAACGGCCAGGCTATCCGGGAGGGTTTGAAAAAATGACAATCGATTTAAGGAACCGTTTGTCTATCCCCCGGGATTCATTGATAAATGAGCGGGCTATAGTGACATTTGAAGCAAATACCCAAGGAGTAATAAGTAATGTTCATGTACAAGGGAACATTACCGAGTATATAAAATCGTCAATCCTCCGTGAAATGAAAAAAATGCCGAATTTAACCCCTTCTGCCAATACAACCGGTTTCGTATTCGGCCAGAAGCCATATACTTTTGCGCTTATTGTGCCTTTGCGGATATTTGAGTAAAATCAATCTACTTCTGCGACAAATTTTCCTTTTCCGTTTTTCCCGCATTTTGTGGCTAAGCACTTCCATAAACTCTTTGTACGGAAGAAAAGTTTCCTCTTCGGTCATATCATACTTGGCTGAACAAATGTAATCGTCGAAGGTAAATTCGAATGCATAATATTCATTGATGTATTCGAAAAGATCGATATCCGTGTGGGAACCGTCCTCGAATGCGAGAAAGTGCCCAAAGCCGATAAGCTTCTCCGCTTTTTGCTGGACGACGGCTTGCAGAAACGCACCATCTTGTCGGGGATTTCCAAATGGTATCCGCAACCGCAAGAGTTGGTCGGAAAACAAGTTTGTTTTATCGCGAACCTCGAGCCCCGTAAATTGCGCGGCATCCTCTCCGAAGGGATGATTCTCTCGGCCGAAAATGTCGATGGTCGCTCTCTTTAATCGAGCCGTCGGTGAATGTGGCGCCGGGAAGCGAAGTCAAATAAACCTTCTTTTAAATTTCTGTTTGGTTATTTTAAGAATTTGTTGCGTCACATTTTTGTAGCTGCATCATCTTATACATGTATTTACATTAAAAAACTACACTTATGAAAAGAACAGGGATTTTGTTAGTCGTGTTGGCCGTTAGTTTGGCTGCCTTTCCGCAGAAGAGCCGGAAAAGAGTGGTACTGGAATGGGGCGGAGATAAAGAATACGCAAAGCTGAACGAAGTAAAGCTTAATTTGGTAACCACTATCTTCGGGGCTTATCCCGAAATATCGTACGAGCGCATTTTGGATAGTGATATCAGTGTGGGAGTTGCGGCCGGGATTGGCTTTGATGAGGATCTGTACGACATGCGTTTTGCCCTTACGCCGCATTTCCGTTGGTTTTTCGGCGGAGCGTATAAATCTCTTGAAAAAATCGGTTCGGGATTCTTTATCGAAGCCAATGGAGCCGTATTTTCGAGAGAGTATGATGATTCTGATTACAACAGCGATGTGTGGAACAACACGACTGATACCAAAACAGGCGCCGGTTTGGGATTGGCTATCGGTTGGAAGTATCTTTCGAAGAACAATTGGGTCGGCGAAGTATTTTTAGGCGCCGGCCGTGACTTTGTGAATGATGGGGCTTATCCCCGAACGGGAATTACCATCGGCAAACGATTTTAACAGAATAAGGAGGGTATCGCTTGAAGCGATACCCTTATATTATTGTTCTTGGCAAGATTTTCTTACATCTGCGATAGCTTTTTCTTTTCCATCTTTTCCCCTACTTTGCGGCTAAGCACTTCCATGAACTCTTTATACGGAAGGAATGTTTCCTCTTCCGTCATATCATACTTGGCTGCACAAATATAATGGTCGAAAGTAAATTCGAACTGGTAATATTCGTTGATAAGAAGGCTGTAAAAGACCACCCATGTCTCCTTGTCGAAATCGCCAAGAGAAGGATAATATTGGACCAAGACATTGACCAACATATCGGTAAACATTTTCTCCCGGCCATATTTCCAATCAAATGCTTTTTTTTCTTCCCGGTAACTCTCTTCTTCCAATTGTTGCCTCTGTTCGGAAGTCAACCACGGAGCGCTTTTTTCATAATCGAACGGATAAGGAGTAAACGTGCCTCGTTCATCGAAACTTTTTTCCATCTTATCGAAATTCTCATATACTTCGCGCAGGTTATAGCCGTATTTCAAGTGCATGAGCAGTTGGAAAAAAAACATCAAAAACGTATCGCCCACCCGATAAAAATCGGCATCCATCCTTTCCAGTATGCGGGGACGGACCAGCCGGTTCATCACCGGATACAGAGTGTACAACACACGCCGCGCCTCCCGCCGGTAATCCTGCATCGCTTTTTTGTATACATTATAATAGAACGGATACATGTCCGTATCCGGCCAGCATTCCCATTTTCCTTTTTCTTTCAACAAAAAACCGGTATGGTTATCGTACCAATCGTCATAATCCGACCGTACATATTCGTACAGTTCATCATCATCATCATCATCATCAAATAAATCCTCTAAATCGTCTAACATTCTTTTATGCCGTTAAAAATTTGACTTATCACCAGCGCCGTTTGAAGAAACGCGCCTTTGCAAAAAGCAAATCCATCCCGAATGAGGTCGGAATGGATTTCGCTAATTACTGTCTCCTCCGGAAATAAAAAATCAATGTTTATCTTCTATTCCGAATTCTTTCCACTGAGCTTCCGGAAATTCCAGCTTCACCACCTTTTTGGCTTCACCGTACTTATCCTGAAGTTCATCCGTTTTAGCTTCTAACGCATCGGTTTGGACTTTTAAATCCGCTTTCAACTTCTCCTGCAAATCATTCGCTGCGATAGATTCACTGGTTAAACCGTCGAATCCGGTGATGAAAGCTTCATCGATACCGCGTTTTGCTACACGCTCTGTGTTATTTTTCAAGCCGGCACTCATAACCTGAGCTTTAGAAATAACATCTGCGTAACTCGAGTTTCTTTTTCTTTTCCCCATGGGCATTTTATTTTAATTAATAATTGAAACATGGGGGATAGCACAAGGTGTATATCAGGTTGGTTATCCCTCGTTATGATAAAGATACTATACTTGCCGTTCGTCATTCTTGCGAATGTTTTTATCAAAAGACCGTTCCTGCACTCCTTTCCGACTGTTGAGCAAACCGTGCGCCATGTTGAGCAAGGCCCGCTCATGATGAAGTAACTTGTGCGCAATGTGGAGCGGAACGTGCGCAATATTGAGCGCTTCCTGCTCAACGTTGAGCGAAGAATGCGCGACATTGAGCAACCCTTGCGCAACATTGAGCAACTCTTGCGCGACATTGAGCGCCTTTTGCTCATGATGAAAGGCACCGGGCATAAAGACCTTTTCAGGATGCTTCAGAGCCATACATCTGTTGTAAAAGAACGATGTAGAGGCAAAATTATGTATTATTTCGGACAAAAGCAATAAAAAACAAAAAAATCATATTTTTTCATCAATCTTCTTCCATTCTTCCATCAATTAGTGGTTTTCCGATAAGATATAATCGCCAGAGCATTCAATACGACAACAAAAACGAAGATGCGGTATAATTGGGGTAATATATCGCGAAACCCGCTACCTTTCAGATATACCAAACGGATGACTTCCACAAAATAGCGGATCGGGTTGATTATCGTAATCTTTTGCGCCCATTCGGGCATGCTCGATATGGGTGTAAACAATCCGCTAAGCATGATAAAGATGATTAAGAAAAATATCAGCATGTATATCGCTTGCGGTTGTGTTTTGGCGAAATTCGATATCATTAACCCCAACCCCGTAAAAGCCAACAGATAGAAAAAAGCGAAGATGTATATATTCAGTATGTTTCCCAATGGGAACAAGCCGAAAATAATCCAGCCGATGATCATTCCGATGGTCAGGTTAAACAGTCCCAAAACCCAAAAAGGAATGAGTTTTCCCAAAATAAACATTGTTTTGGAGACCGGCGTTACGTTGATTTGCTCGATGGTACCCATTTCTTTTTCCCGAACGATGTTTAAGGCGGACAACATTCCTCCCATCATGGTTACTAATATCACCAAAACGCCGGGAACCATATAGTCTTGATAACGCATGGAGGCATTATACCGGAAATCCGGCTTGACTTCTATAATGCCGGGGATCCGCCCTCCCCGTTCCGTTATGATTTGGCGGCTATAATTATTGATAATTTGAGAAAGATAAGACGTTCCAAGCCCTGCTTTTTGCCCGTCGACGGCATCGATCGTCAGCAACAAATTTACGGGCCGGTTGTTGATAAAATCTTTTTCAAAATTACGCGGGATTTCCAATATCAAGCTGGCCCGGGAATTATCCAGGCAGGCTAATCCCTTATCATAATTCAACTCGTAACCGGCTAATCGGAAATAGCCTGACGACAACACTTTTGCCGTCAGTTTTTGCGACAAACTGCTGTGGTCGCCATCCACGACACACAGCGAAATGTTCTTCTGTTCAAAAGTGGCGGCCCACGGTAATACGGCAAGCTCGAACAACGGTAGCACGATGATGATGGCTAACAGAAACTTGTTACGCAAAATCTGTAAAAATTCCTTTTTCAGTAAATATCGTATTCTCATAATCTGTTCTTGAATTTTTTTATGCTGACAAACAGGAGTATCGCACTCATGGAACCCAATATCAGGAACTCCACCCATATCGCACTTAATCCGACGCCTTTTATCATGATATCCCGCAGGGGATCGATAAACCAGCGCGCCGGAACGATATAAGACAATAGTTGCAATAGAACGGGCATACTATCAATCGGGAAAATCAGGTTTGACAATAGTATGCTCGGAAGCAACAGTCCGACGCCGGCGGTCACCATGGCTTCCTGTTGCGTTTTTGCCACCGCCGAAATAAGAAGTCCCAAAGCGACGGCCGAAAGGGTGTAGATGAAAGACAACAGAAGGATTAAACCGATATTCCCACGAATGGGAACAGCTAACACATAATGCGATAAAAGCAGGCACGAAACCATATCTATCAATGAAATAACGAGGTAAGGAACCGCCTTTGCCAACACGATAAGGACGGGTTTTAACGGCGAGACCAACAGTATTTCCATCGTCCCCAATTCTTTTTCCCGGGCAATGGAAATAGATGTCATCGAGGTGCATATCAATAACATGATCATTCCGATAAGTCCCGGTACGATACTGTATGTGCCTTTCATTTGCGGATTATACAGTAGCTTTATTTCCGTATTTATCGCACCTCCCGCATGAGGGTATTGCGCCAGCTCCTTCTGATATTGAGCTACTATCAATTGCAGATAATTATACAGGTTAGAACCTTCGTTCGGGTCGGAAGCGTCGATGAGTACCTGAATATCGACTTTTTCCCTGTATAATAACCCGTTTGCAAAATCCGGCGGGATAACAACGGCCAGTTTGCATTTCCCTTTCCGGAAAGCCTGCTTCACCTCCGATGGCGAAAAGACGGCATCGACCAGCGTAAAATAGGCGTTCCCGTCTATTTTTTCGATCAATTTTTGAGATTCTATCGTTCGGCATTGATCCAGCGCCACAAACGGGGTATTTCTTATCTCCGTCGTAATGGCAAAACCGAGTATCAATACAAGCACTACCGGCAATATCAACATGATCGACAATGTCAGGGGATCGCGAATAATGTGATATATTTCTTTCTTTATAAAACAGATAAATTGTTTCATTTTTTTGAATAGTTGGATGGCCTTGCCAATAGTTGAAAAACAGTATCCATCGAATCGACTCCGAAATTTTCCTTTAAGATTTTTGGAGAGTCCAATGCCTTTATTTTCCCGTCTACCATAATGGATATCCGGTTGCAATACTCTGCTTCATCCATATAGTGGGTGGTAACAAATATCGTCATCCCTTTTGAGGATGCTTTATATATCATTTCCCAGAAAATCCTTCTGCTAATGGGGTCTACACCGCTTGTAGGTTCATCCAGAAATACGATTTTGGGAGAATGAAACGTCGATACGGCAAAGGAGACTTTTTGCTTTACCCCTAATGGTAGAGAGCCTACCAATCGATGCTTTTCATCTTCCAATTCTAAATCATCGATTACTTCCCGTGTCTTTGCCCGTATCGCTTTTGGACGCATTCCATAAATGCCCCCAAATAATTCCATATTTTCCGTTACCTTCAAATCTTCATACAAAGAGAATTTTTGACTCATGTATCCGATATTCATCTTCACCTTATCAGCCTGTTTAAATAAATCGTATCCGGCCACCCGGCCCGTCCCGGATGTGGGTGACAACAACCCGCAAAGCATCTTTATTGCGGTCGTCTTTCCGGTGCCGTTTGCGCCAAGAAACCCGAAAATCTCGCTTTCTTTCACTTCGAACGAAAGGCGGTCGACAGCCGTAAAAGCGCCGAATCGTTTTGTCAGGTCATTTACCTGTATCACTGTTTTCTCCATTCTCCACTCTCCACTCTCTATCCTCTATCCTCCATTAATTGCATGAAACAATCTTCTATGGTCGGTTGCATTTCTTTTTTTTCAATAACCGCAACGCTTATATGTTCATCCCTGTCATTGAAAACAACGTGCAGGTATTCTCCGAAGATATAGCAACTGCGTACATTCTGCTGCGTTCTTAATTTTTCCAGCAATGCGTAATTATCGTTTGACTTGACGGCATATAATTTAAACGGATAAGCCGATATGATTTTTTCGGGAGAATCTATCGACATGATTTGGCCCGATTGAATCAAAGCTATCCGGTCGCATAATCCGGCTTCGTCCATATAAGGCGTGGAAACCAATATCGTAATGCCTTGTTTCTTGAGTTGTTTAAGGATATCCCAAAACTCTTTTCTCGACACCGGGTCGACGCCTGTTGTCGGCTCATCTAAAATCAACACATCCGGCTTGTGGATAAGGGCGCAACATAGCGCCAGTTTTTGTTTCATTCCTCCGGATAGTTTGCCGGCCCTTCGTCTTTTAAACGGCTCTAACCGGGTGTAGATGTTTTCTATGGTCTGGTAATTGCTTTCTATTGTGGTATTGAACACATCAGCAAAGAATTTTAGGTTTTCTTCTACGGTCAAGTCCTGATAAAGCGAAAAACGGCCGGGCATATAACCGATGATTTTCCTTATTTCACGATAGTCGGCCACCACATGACGGTTGTGAATGCGAGCAGTTCCTTCATCGGGAAGGAGAAGCGTTGCAAGAATTCGGAACAGCGAAGTTTTTCCTGCCCCGTCAGGCCCAATCAATCCGAATAATTCTCCTTCATTTACCTGAAAACTTACATGATGGAGAGCTTGCAGCATTTGGTATTTTTTACTTATATTTTCTACTACGATACTTGTCATTATATTCAAAACTCCTTTTTATTGAACCGTTCTGTTACCTGTCATAAAAAACGACTGCGGTTAGGCATGGTGTACTTTCCTTCGGTTCCTTGTTCTCCCATTACTTAAACCCCACATCCCCATACATTCCAATTTTAATAAGACCGTCGGTGTTTTCTACGCCGAGTTTCACGGCATACACTAAGTTTTGGCGTTCATCTTTTGTCTGTATCGTTTTTGGGGTAAATTCCGCTTTATCCGATATCCATGTGATTTTTGCCGGATAGGAACGGTAGTCGCCTTTGGATACATGCACGAAAATGGTTGCCCCTTGTCCTATTTTAAGATTCTGAAGTTGTGTCGACACCACATACGCCCTTAAAAACAGATGTTGTGTATCGGCTATTTTGTAAAGGGCTTTACCCGAAACGGCCATTTCGTTTTCTGTTGTATATTTGCTTAGTACGGTTCCCGTAACGGGGTTGATGATTCGGCTTTTTTTCAAGGCGTCTTCCATCTGTTTTATTTGCATCCGATAGGCGAGGGCCTCTTCATTCATGCTGCTGACGGACTTCGAGAGCGTGTTCGATTGGGCGGAAAACGTATCGTTCAAAACGGCTATTTGCGAATTGATATCATCCAATTGCTTTTGAGTTGCCGCGCTGTCTTTTAGCAGGCTCACTATCCGGCTCCTTTCAAACTCCGCTTTTTGTATTTGTTTTTTCAATGCCGACAGTTGTACTTCGGGATCCGGCTTTTTATTTTCAATGGCCTTTACCGTCGCCTCCAGTTGGCATTTTTTCAAATAAAGTTGCGTCGTATCGATATATCCCACCACCGAACCTGTGGCGAGATGATCCCCTTCATGGATATCCAGCCTTTCTATTCTGCCTGTCGCCTCTGCCGAAATAATGGTTTCGGTCGCTTCGAACATTCCGGATGCATCGTATTCGAATTCTTTATTATGACAAGATAAGAGAGGCAATAAAACCGCCAATCTAAGAATTGTTGAACTTTTCATAATGCTCTTTTTATTGTTGTTTATTAGTTATCTCCGTGCAAGTGATTATAATGATATATCTTCATGCGATACTGAATGTCATGCAACTCTTTATTTTGCATTGCCTGGCTTTCGGCGTTTATGTCACGAATCAGTTCATTGATTTGATAAATGCCGTTACGGTATTTACTTTCCGCAACTTTCTTAATGCGTGTCCTCAGTAGAGCAATCTCATTTTCTTTTTTGATAAGTTCCTCCAGTTTTTGAATTTCAGCTTCGTCCCTCGTGAGTTCCAAATGGGTATTGAACAGAAAAGTTTCTCTTTGTACCTGCGTGGAATACCTTTTCTGTTCTATTAACCGGAGATCATTTTTCCGCGTATAGAACGGGTTGATATTCCATGTGAATTTAATTCCTCCTAATGCGAAAAATTTAAAGTCGTCGTTAAGAAGATTTAATCCGGGACGCCCATATCCACCTTGTACAAACAAACCGATTCGAGGCCTGTTTTGCGCGTCGATAAGCTTGCGCTTCATATCGAATACCGAATTTTGAGCATGAAAGTAATTTAATTCGGGACGTTTGATTTCTTTCGAAAAAGAATGATCGACAGTCGGTATTTGCAGGGGTGTTTCTTCCGATAGAGATTGTCCGATAAATAATCCGAGCATCCGGATACAGGCTTTCCTCATAGAAGCCTGTTCTATCTTTTTTTTCTCTACATTCAAAAGCTCGACCTCTATCAGGTCTAAATCCTCTTGTGTCGCCGTTCCGTTATTGATCATAGACAGGACAAGATGCTTGCTGTTTTCCAGATTTTCTTTCGTCAGTTTCAACAGCGTTACGCGTTTATCGGTTGCCAAAATCCCAAAATAAAGTTGAATAATCCGTTCTTTTACAGCATACAAACTTACTGCGAGATTTTGTTTTTCCACTTCGCTGTTTCCTTTGACCAACCGACGTTGTGCTTCGACGACTCCCCCGTCCCAAACTTGTTGCGAGATGGCAATCGTTGCCTGATATTGGTCTTTACTTATGCTCGGGATAACTATGCCATAGGACGATAAGTCCACAGGAAGCTCCGTTACATCCGATTGATACGTAGCCTGTGCATTAAAAGAAGCCTGCGGCAAATAGCTCTTTAACAGGTTGCCGGTAGAATACGCCCGGGATTGTTCAATTAAATGATATTGTCGAATCAACGGATAATTCGTGACGGCATCTTGCATGCAGTCCTCTATGGTTAATGTCTGCGCGTTGACAATGCCGAAAAAAGACAACAAAGTCACCATCATCAAAAAGTATCTGTTTCTTACATATCTATTTTTCATCTTGAATTTGAATTTTTTAATTAGATGCTGCAAAGATACCGGCGAATCATGACAGGTTTGTTATCGAATCCCCTTCAAAAATGTGCAAATAGTTTGTTTCTTGAATGATATTGTTTTTATATCGGCCGATTTATGTGTAAATTTGTTCGGCTATTCGAATAAAAGATATAGATATGGAAAAAAACAATCGTATTCTAAACTTTTCGGTGAAAGATATTACAACCTTGGCGGACTTCTCGCTGCTCGACGGGTTTATTATTTCAGGAGGAAATCGTCGAATACCGGATTTATTTCTTGAATATCCGCATTCGGTAGAAGGGCTTGCCGTTTCGATTTGCACAGAAGGTCATAAAAAAGTTAAAATCGGCTTAAGGGAACAGGAAATAACTCCCGGCACATTAATCGTATTGATCCCGGACTTGATTATCGAACCGTTGGAAAAATCAAAAGACATATCGTTGAAAACAATCTTCTTTTTTTATGATTTTATTTCCGAATTGCAACTGCCGTCTCAGTTCAATATCATTGAAAAGATAATGGCCTCCCCGTGTATTCGATTATCGGATAAAGATTATGCCACGTTGCTCCGTTACTATGCTTTCATAGAGGAACAATATGTTCGCTACATTCCGGACTTCAAACCGACTGTTATCCGGAACTTGTTGTTTGCGTTATTGGGCGAAATACTCTCTTTGTACTCCATTAGAGAAACAAAATTCCTATCTACCGGGCATGCTGAGAAATTGGTAAACCTGTTTATCGAGGTCTTGCTCAAAAACTATAAATCGGAACATACTGTGTCGTTTTATGCAGACAAGTTATGTGTCACGCCCAAATATCTGACGACAGTGATAAAGCAAAATACAGGAAAATCCATGTCGACATGGATAAACAATGCCTTAATCGCTCATTCGAAAAGAGAACTTAAAACTACGGACAATAGTATCCTTCTGATTTCGGAAGAATTGGACTTTTCATCTTCTTCGCAATTTTGTCGCTATTTTAAAAAGCATACCGGCTTCACACCAAAACAGTATAGGGATTCGGAGGATAATTTATAAGTTCCGGCGAAAACTACACTTCATCCCCGAACAAAGGGAGTACGAAAATTCATCGTTTAAAATGTTGTACAGAAGGCTCTCATTATTTCCCCTGTCCGAAGAAGAAGTGATAGCATGGAAAAAGACTTTCCTGAAACTTGAATCATAAAGAATGAAATTTAAATATCTCGCCCGAATTTGACTTAATTTTCACTGTCAGCGGATTTTCCGGTGAAAAGAATATTTCTTTCGTATTTTCATCCAATAATGGACGGATAATTCCTGTTTCCAATCGGTCTATTCCGAAAAATGAATACACGTGATCGGGAATACACACCCGGATATTTTTTTCAACGCGGTCGAAATTAACGACAATCAGAATTATATCTTTCTCATCGCTTCGAACAAAGGCAAATTGTCGAGCCGAATCGAATTCGGAATTCTCATAATTGGCCGGCATAAGGTCATAGAATAATCCTTGAGACAACGCCCGTTCGTGATTGCATAAAGTCATGAGTTTCGAGTAGAATTTGTGTAATCTTTTTTCTTCTTCTTCCAATAATTCATCATCCCATTTGCCATGGTTGTTCCATCGGCGCAGCGTATCTACCGACCAGTAATCGAAAAGAGTTGTTCGCCCGTTTTTTCCGCTGTAACCTTCTTCATCCATTCCCCTTTCGCCGAATTCCTGTCCGGAATAGATCATTACAGGATTTCTATTGATGCAAGCAGTAACAATGATAGAAGCTATTCCTGCTTTACCGCTTTTCAAAAAATAGTCTGACGCAATGCGTTGTTCTTGATTATTTTCCATAAAGTTAACCATCTTGTGTTGTATATCCCCGACATTATATAGTGTGAAAGTAAGATCCGATGCGGGACGGTAACCACACGATACATCTCGCAGTACATCGTACAGTCCCACTTTATCATATAGGTAATCGAAGGTATTATCCGCCAGAAAATCCCTGTAAACGGTAGGGTTGTATATTTCCGTTAAAAAAATGATTCCTGAATATTTTTTTTTATTTGAGGAATACACCACTGCCAAAATTCCAGCGGAACCATTTCTGCCATGTCGCAATGGAAGCCGTCTATTTTTTTATTTGCCCAAAATAATAGGATTTCATTCATTTTTTTCCAAGTGTCGGGTACAGGCGAAAACAAACGTTGATGTCCGTTCGTATAATCGATTCCATAATTCAATTTTACAGTGTCGTACCAATCATATTGCGTAGGCCTATTGGTAAAGCAATCATTGCCGGTGACCTTCGCCGGCTCTTCACGGTAAGTAGCATGCATTAATTTAGCCGGAGGAAGTTTTAATTCCAGTGATTGCCCCGGGAGGTAATAAAAATTATTCAAAGGCGAGAATGTCACCGATGTATCATCGTGCTTTCCGAAATCCTCCGTCCCTTGCGGTTTGCCTATTGATTTGTAGTTTCTTGCTATATGATTGAAAACAAGGTTTATTATGACTTTGAGTCCTGCCTTATGAGTACGAACAATCAGAGCTTCAAATTCCTGCATTCGCTTTTCTACATTTACCGCTAAATCAGGATCCACGTCATAATAATCACGTATAGCGTAAAGCGATCCGGCATTGCCTTTGATAATTTCGGGATACTCTTTCGGAATACCGTATGCAGTATAATCAGTCGTTGACGCATGAGCTAGAATGCCCGTATACCATACATGCGTATATCCGCTGCGTTTTAGTTCACGCAATATTTTACCGATGATATCTACAAATTTTCCACAGCCATTTTCTTTAATCGTTCCATTACATAGATTATGAGAGAGAGTATTCCCGAATAATCGGGGTAATAGTTGATAAATGAATATTTTTTGACTTTGCATTTTTATTTGGTACTTCCTTTAAACAATTTCTTTATTACTGTTTTCGGTAACCGTCAACAATGCTGTCGTATAAGAGAAACGTCCACTTTCTGGAATAAAAAGAAAAATTTTCTGGTTCTCTTTTAATTTTCCGCTTCTACCGCTTCATTCGGTAAAAACTTTGCAACATTTGTGATGTAAACATTTATATTTTCCATAAAAATCAATTATATTATTTATAAGTTGTGTCCTTTCTTTTTTATATTGGATATAATTGGAAATCGCAAATTTCCCATAACCTTTTGATGTAAATTTTTTTCATATAGAATATTATTGACAATATATTTATTTTGTTCTGTAGTTGAACACAAAGTTCATTATAAATTGATTGCTGATTGGTGTGGAAAAATGTGCAAAAGGTTTTATAAGTGCCGAATTAACAGTCATCAAACATTCCTATAGCTGATCAATTCATATCTGCATCTTTTTTAAAACATATATCAAGTGTATTTTAAATACATATAAATAAATACTTTGCAAGCAATTACAATGAAATATTGATTGAATACTAATTTTATTTTAATTGATTGCCTAGCAAAAGTATCATTGGGCAAAATGAAAAAACTCTTTGTTGGCCAGAATATATCGGTTATTTTGCGTAAGTTTGCAGTTGCGGCGGACATACCGCCGGCTTCAAGAAAACAAGTACGGAGCAAACCAATAACACGCGAAATGAAAAATTCCGATTCATTCAAAAAATTCTTTCAATAGTTTTAATTACCAAGTAAAGTAATATGTTACCTGAAAAATCGAATAGCGAGATATTATTATATCAATCGGAGGACGGACAAATAAAAATAGAAGTCCGCTTGGAAGACAACACGGTTTGGCTTAGTCAGGCTGATATGGTAGAGTTATTCCGATCTTCGAAATCAAATATCAGCGAACATATCAAACATATTTTTGACGAAGGCGAACTGAAAAGGGAACTGGTTGTTCGGAAATTCCGAACAACCACTAAACACGGCGCTATTGAAGGTAAGACTCAGGAGAATTGGACAAACTTCTACAACCTTGATGTGATTATTTCTGTAGGCTATAGGGTGAAATCGTTACGAGGCACCCAATTCCGTATCTGGGCTACAGAGCGTTTACGCGAGTATCTTATTAAAGGCTTCACGATGAATGATGACCTGCTAAAACAAGGCGGAGGTTATTTTGAAGAGTTGTTGGAGCGTATCCGAGATATTCGTTCTTCTGAAAAGGTTTTTTATCGCAAGGTGTTGGAAATTTATGCTACGAGCATCGATTATGACCCGAGGGCGGAAATAACGCAGAAATTTTTTCAAACGGTTCAAAATAAACTTCATTGGGCCGCCCATGGCCATACCGCTGCTGAAATTATTTATCAAAGAGCCAATGCACAATTACCTTTTATGGGTTTAACCTCTTTCAAAGGTAAAAAACCGACAAAAAAGGAAATCGGTATTGCAAAAAATTATTTATCAGAACAGGAATTATCACTATTAAACCGTTTGGTCTCGGCTTATTTAGATATTGCGGAAATAAATGCTATTCAACGGCGCCCAATGTATATGATAGATTGGATTGAAGTGCTGGACGGATTCATTAATATGAGCAGACAGGAGGTCCTTACGCATGCAGGAAAAATATCAGCGGAATTAGCCCATGAGAAAGCGCTGGATGAATATGATATTTACAAGCATAAATCCGATAATGAGTTATCGGAAGTAGAAAAACACTTTATTGCCAGCATAGAAGAGACCGGTAAAAAACTGAAAACATTAAAATAGGAAAAGAGAATAGAGTTTATTTTTTACATCCGTTAATAAGAAAAATGGTCTACCGATCGATATATCGGTTATTTTGCGTAAGTTTGCAGTCCCGGCTGTCAGACGGCCGGCTTCAAAGAAAACAAGTACGGAGCAAACCCAATAACACGCGAAATGAAAAATTCCGACTCATTCAAAAAATTCCTTCCCGATCTGATCGTTATCGGGACTTTCATTCTGGTTTCATTTATCTACTTCGCTCCTGCCGTCATGGACGGACGGGTGATTAATCAAAACGACTCGCTGGCCGCCATCGGGCAAGGGCAGGAGCAACGCGACTACATGTCGCGCCACGACGGCGAACGCTCGCGCTGGAACCTCTCGATGTTCGGCGGCATGCCTACCTATCAGATGAGTCCCACGTACGATTCGACTCATCCGCAGGATCTGCTGAAAAAAGCCTATTCGCTGTTCCTTCCCAATTATGTGGGATTGGTATTCATCATGCTGCTCGGTTTTTACATCTTGATGCGGGCGCTGAAAGCCTCGCCGTTACTCAGCGCATTGGGTGCCGTGATATGGGCCTTTTCATCATACTTTTTCATCCTTATTGCCGCCGGGCATATCTGGAAGTTCATTACGCTGGCCTATATTCCGCCCACGATCGCCGGACTCCTCTTCGCCTATCGCGGCCGCTACTGGTTGGGCGGATTGCTGTTTGCGCTGTTCACGGCTTTTCAGATATCGGCAAACCATATACAGATGAGCTACTACTTCCTGTTCGTCATGCTCTTTATCGTGATTGCCTTTGCCGTCGACGCGGTGCACAACCATACGCTGCCGGCGTTTCTTAAGTCTTCGGCCGTGTTGGTCATCGCGGGCCTTCTCGGCGTGATGGCGAATGCGTCGAGCCTCTATCATACCTACGAATATTCGAAAGAGACCATGCGCGGCAAGTCGGAATTGTCGCATCATGGCGCCGAAAATAAAACCTCGAACGGCCTCGAACGCGATTACATCACGGCGTGGAGTTACGGAGTGGGAGAGACCTGGACATTGCTTGTGCCGAATACAAAAGGCGGGGCGTCGGTGCCGTTGGCCGACAATACGAAAGCGATGGAAAAAGCCCGCCCCGAGTATCGCGAATTGTTTTCGCAGATCGGGCAATATTGGGGCGAGCAACCCGGTACCTCCGGCCCGGTATACGTGGGCGCTTTTGTATTGATGTTGTTCATATTGGGACTGTTTATCGTGAAGGGCCCTCTGAAATGGGCGTTGCTGGCGGGAACGGTCTTTTCCATCCTGCTCTCGTGGGGAAAGAATTTTATGGGACCGACCGATTTCTTCATCGATTACGTGCCGATGTATAACAAGTTCCGAGCCGTATCGTCCATATTGGTCGTGGCGGAGTTTTGCATCCCTCTGTTGGCGGCGCTTGCGCTGAAAGAAATTATTTTGAAGCCGGAGGTGCTGAAAGAAAAGAAAAACGCTCTTTATATCAGCCTCGGACTGACGGGCGGCATCGCCCTGTTGTTTGCCGTGGCGCCCAAGCTTTTCTTTTCGTCCTTTGTCTCGACCAGCGAAATGCAGGCCTTGCAGTCGTTACCACCCGAACATATTACGGCGGTGATGGATAACCTGACTGCCATCCGCGTGTCGATATTCACCGCCGATGCCTGGCGGAGTGTGTTTGTCGTCCTTATCGGGACGGTGCTGTTAGCGCTTTTTGCGGGAAAGAAGATCAAAGCCGAATGGGCCGTAGCCGGTATCCTCGTGCTCTGTCTGGTCGATATGTGGAGCGTGAACAAACGTTATCTGAACGATAGCGATTTTGTGCCGAAAAGCAATCAACAACAGCTTTTCATCCAATCGCCCACCGACCAGTTCATTCTGCAAGATTCCACCCCGTATTACCGGGTGCTGAATACCGCTACCAGTACCTTCAACGATGGTGTAACGCCTTACTATCATAAGACGATCGGCGGATACCATGCGGCGAAACTGCGCCGTTACCAGGATCTGATCGATGTGCATCTGAGCAAAGAGATCCCCGAGTTGCAACGGAGCATCATCCAAACGCAAGGCGCTCTTGATTCGGTCGATACCGAACGTTTTAAAGTATTGAACATGCTCAATACCAAATGGGTGATCATGCCCGCTCAAAACGGGGGGACGCTTCCCGTCGAAAACCCCTATCATCAGGGCAACGCTTGGTTTGTGGACGGGATTGAGTTCGTAAACAACGCCGATGAAGAAATCGATGCTCTCGGACGCATCGACCTGCACCGGCAGGCTGTCGCCGACAAACAGTTCGAACCGGTGCTGGCGGGTTTTAACGTAAGCCCGCGCGATTCGCTTTCGACGATCCGGCTCACCGGGTACGATTCCGATTTCGTTACCTACCGGGTCGATGCGAAAAAAAATGAATTAGCAGTCTTTTCCGAAATTTATTATCCCAAGGGATGGCAGATCACTATCGACGGACAACCGGCCCAAATGCTTCGGGCGAACTATACGTTGCGGGCGCTGCCCATCCCGGCCGGCGCACACGAAGTGACGTTCCGTTTCGATCCGCCGAGCATCCGCACGACCGATACCATTGCGTATGCGGCGCTCTTGGTGATGTTGCTGGCGGCAGGTCTTTTGATCTATCGATCGGTAAAAAAATCGCGTAAATGAACACACGCTGTCCAATTTGTGGAAACGACACCTTTCATGAGGAATTTTGCTGTCGCGATCATTTGGTGGGCGGCAAGACTTTCCCGCTGATAAAATGTTCGGAATGCGGCTTTCTTATGACGGATCATCCGCCCCAAGGAGACGCGCTG
>ENA-UOOK01002075-UOOK01002075.1-fermentation-metagenome-genome-assembly--contig:-NODE-2075-length-25306-cov-4.891291_pt1 | contig 25306 bp, 20 predicted proteins | sample MGYA00245777_ERZ724023 | MGnify/ENA primary metagenome ERZ724023 (study PRJEB28704, sample SAMN03018312) | fermentation metagenome | biome: anthropogenic terrestrial biome; feature: soil; material... | reverse complement strand
ACTATATATTCTGCTAAATCTGATGGTGTATAATACTTATCATTTATAATTTTACTCATTTTTACTCCTTAATTATTTATTTTATTAGTTTTATTGTTGTAAAACGTCAATTCATGATCATGTACAGAGTCGCTAATACTTTGAAACTTACAACCAAATATTTTTTTTGCACTCCATCTTTGGAATCGGTGATATGGATAACTATAAAAATGAGACGGGAAGACACTATGGAAAGTAAAAACTGATTGTTTTTTTGCCAAACGAGCAGCAAAAGCCATTTCCCACATCAAAGAATGGCTGTGGATGTGGATCACGTCAAAAGCTTCGTTTTTAATTAAACGGATAAAACTCAACCAGTATCGTAATCTTCCAATAAAGTTCCATCGCGCAGGATAAGATTTATGGATTATATTATATCCCGCTTGTTCGAAATGAGAAATATAATCACCCACATTTGATCCTGTTGCCATAGCTGTCAATTCGCAACCTTTTTCACGTAAAAAAGATGCGGCATCAACATACATTATTTCAGCTCCAGAGAATTTAAGCTCATGGAATATTTCTAATACTTTCATTGTGTTGTTTAATAATATCTTCATAAATATGACAATACTGTTCTGATGTCTGTTTCACATCATGTCTTCTCAGTGCTATTTGTCTTGCATTTTTACTTAATTTCAAGGCCAATATATCGTTAGAGAATAATCTACCTATTTGAAAAGCCAGAGAATAGGAATCTCCCGAAGGAAAGAGTAGAGCGCTCTCATTATCACTCACAATGGATGTGATTCCTCCCATTATTGAGACCACAGCAGGTGTTCCAACCAGCATACTCTCACCCAAAGAATTAGGACTATTTTCAATCAATGATGGCAGCACGAAAAGATGCGCTTTTCGGAACTCCTTTGCCATCTCATAAGCAGATAAACTATCTCTCATTATAATATTATCTTCAAGATCATATTTTATAATTAATCTTTTTAGAAAATTACTATAATCTTCTCCAATCATCCAATCTTTGATTTTAGAAGATTTCATGTTAATTGATGGTAGTGGTGCTACTATTTTAATATCAGGGAAATCATCTTTTAGGAAAGCTACAGCTTTCAATAATATATGGAAACCCTTAATTGGATGTAGAGCCGATGAAACAAATATCCTATGACGTTCGCACTGATTCAAATCCCATTGAGTATCGTAAAATGGTGATCGTAGGAGTTCCTCTCCATGGAAGTATAATGTATTCGGATTCAGAATTTGCAATTGATTCTTATCCCACGAAGTCCTGCCAATGAAATACTTATTTATTTTGAATATTTCTTTTTCAACAGAACTATATTTATTCCATCTTCTCAAGGCATTATTTATCCCACCTCTTCCGAGTCTATTTTTTACAGATCTATATTTCGAGAGTTTAAGAGTAGCGGCAGACTTTTTCATATAGTCACGATAAGGTACTATAATACTTTGTATAGAGCAGACAATAGGAATTCTAGGGGATACATATTTTCGTAGAAGTCCGAAGTTGTGTTCGGTACCATGAATATGGATGATATCCGGTTTGAAATCATTGATGACAGAAAGATATTTTTCGGCAAGTGACTTGTTCATATTTGAAATATTCTCCTTTTCATTTATTCTAATTGCATAATAAGAGATATTATCAATATTTATTTTTTGCTCCATTCCATCTAAAATAGGAGTTACAGATCCCATTGTCAATTCTGATTGGTTTTTCAGAGCATAAAATAATGGAGCAATCCACGATCCACTTGTTGTAGGAGTTCCGACCACAAAAGGATGAAAATCCGGAAGTACATCATTAATGATCCATAGAATACGCATTGTTTTTATAGATTTATCCAATTGAAATAATTGCTCTTGACGTTCCATACGGCCTATTTGTTTTTGAATTTTGATCTATAATTATTCAGAATCTCTTTAAGTCCTATTCTTTTATCCAATTCTTTGTATGAATACCATCCTGAAATACCAATTAATACAGAACCCACCACATAAGGATAAGGCTGACAAAGAAGTTTGACCACTATAAACCCCATCAGTGCCAAAGTAAACTGAAACAGAAAGATTTTTTGAAAAGAAGGACTGAATGAGAATTTGTATTTTACTTTTGCGATAATGAACACTTGAATCATATAGATTACATATGTTATTAAAAATGATATTCCTAAACCAGTCAACCCACCCAAATGATATCCCAGAAGATTAAAGCCCAAAGTGTATGATTCTCCAATAAGTTCATTCCAAAAGAATAGTAAGCTTGCCCCTTTTGCCAGAAAGACAAAAGCAATTGACCAGCTTATAGCTTTGAAAAACATACCCAATGCCGCCCAATACACCATATCTTTAACGGCCAAGAACTTAGTAGAATAGAGCAAAATAACTGCCCAATTAACAAATACAAGAAATATAATCAATATCGGAGCTAGTATAAGCAATGCTATTTCAGCTTGTTGGTTGATGTTCTGTCTACATTTTTCATCATCATTTGCAACAGCCGACAGTCGTGGATAATAATCCGTTCCCATTGCACTAAAAATCATTCCCACGTAACTACCAATAATAGTAAAACCTGCGTTATACAAACCCACATCCGAAAGGTTTCCGGTTCGGTTTATGAAAATACGTAAAAGATAAGCACCTGCCAGGGAAATTAATCCACTCAGACTAATCGCAAAGCCCATTTTGAGCATGTTTTTACCCTCAATAAACGTAAATTCATTAGTTACCTTTATCGATTTCATTTTGGTAGTACGTGTAAAGTACCAAGAGAAAAAGAGTGTGATAACAGCAGTAATAATCATTACAGGTACAATCCCCTTTTCGCCAAATTTATAATAGAGAGGAATAGTTATAATTAATGCCACTAAACTACCATATACATTTGCTTGTGCCAACTGTTTTAACTTGCGTAATCCCTGTAATAGAACTAATTGTCCACTTGTTAGTTGGTTTAAAAGTAAGGTGATTGATAACCAGATAAAAGCGAAAACGTAATTCTTGTTTCCGAAAGTGATCTCGCTAAGCCAAGGAGAGAAAAACAATGTTACAATACTTCCCAAAGCACCGGTAATCCAAACCAGTCGTCTTAACACAGAAATAACCGTCAGTATGCGATTTTCATCCCCAGTACTATTTGCTTCCGATATATTTTTTACAGCGCTGGTACCCAGTCCAAAATTAGTAAGAGCCCCCACTAATCCTGTCGTTGAGGTAAGCAAGCCAACAATACCCATACCAGTAGGTCCCAATAATACTGCTATAAATTTGGAGCGTATAATTGAGATGATTATCTGAAAGAGTTGAACTCCTCCAAATAGAGAAGTCGCTTTCATTATTTGCCGATATGATGATTGTTGTTCTTTCATTATTTCAACATATATTATTTGAGTGGAATGAGTTCACTATATCTACTACGGTTTTCACTTCTTCATCTGTGATGACCTGGCTAATTGGTAAACTCAATACTTCATTATGAATTTTCTCAGTAATAGGAAAGTGCAAATCGTTCCATTCTTTGTAAGCCTTCTGTTTATGTGGTGGCACAGGATAGTGAATCAGCACTTGAACAAGATTGTCTGCAAGATATTGCATCAGTTCATCGCGTTTAGTAGTACGAATCACGTACAAATGAAAAACATGTGAATCCCTTTCTTTAGTTACAGGTAGAATAATTTCCGGATTCTTTATATTATCAAAATAATATTGAGCCACCACTTTTCTGCGTTCATTATCTTCGTCCAAATGTTTGAGTTTTACATCCAAGATAGCAGCCTGAATTTCATCCAGTCGGCTGTTTAGTCCCTTATACTCAAAAATATATTTAGTGTTTGATCCATAATTAGCCAAAGTTCGTGCTGTATCTGCCAGCCTTTTATCGTTTGTAGTTATAGCACCGCCATCTCCAAAAGCCCCAAGATTTTTTCCCGGATAGAAGCTATGACCAGCTGCATTACCAAGAGAACCAGTTACTCTATCATGGAATTTGCAACCAGCAGATTGTGCATTGTCTTCAATTAGTAATAAATCATGTTTCTTACATATTTTCGCAATATTATCAGTATATGAACATTGACCATAAAGATGCACAATCATAATTCCCTTAGTTTTCGGAGTAATAGCTTCTTCTATCTTCGACACATCAATTAAATACGTATTAATATCAGGTTCAACTAAAACAGGAACCAGTCCGTTATCATTTACAGCCAAGATAGAAGCGATAAAAGTGTTAGCCGGAACAATTATTTCGTCACCTTTTGTAATGGAACCCAGTTCAATATAAGCCCTAAGAATAATTCTAAGAGCATCCAGTCCGTTAGCGACTGCAATACAATATTGGGTGCCTATATAATCAGCATAATCCTTTTCAAACTGTTTTGTTTCGTTTCCAAGAAGATACCATCCGGCATCTATTACACGAGAAGCAGCCTGATGAATTTCATTATCATACTTATGCGTAATTTTTTCCAAGTCAAGAAATTTAATCATGGCAATTCCTTATTGAGCTCATGTTCCACACCCCATTTATCCCTTTTATTCATATCCAGTATGATGCCATCTTCGGTAATATACCCTTTTTGAACTGCCGGATTTCCATACCATAATGAATAATCTTCAACATCTTTAGTGATTACGCTTCCAGCCCCAATAAAAGCATAAGCCCCAATCACGATTCCCGGTAAAACAGTTGCGTTTGCCCCAATCGAAGCACCGTTTTTTATCAATGTTCTTTTAAATTTCGATGAGTCATGAGCTTTAGATCTTGGAACCAATTCATTGGTAAATGTCGCATTAGGTCCGATGAACACATTATCCTCAATCGTTATTCCATCCCATAGTTGTACTCCACTTTTGATGGTAACATTATTGCCAATAATAACATCATTTTCAATAAACACATGAGCACAAATATTGCAGTTGCAACCAATTTTTGCCCCCTGTAAAACCACACTAAATTGCCAAATATTTGTATTCTCACCAATGTGTGGGCTCTGCACATCTGTATTTTGGTTAATCATTTTTTATACTCTTTAAATGTGTTATAATCTCTTATATAATCATTTTCATCATATTCCTTAGAAGCGAGTACCAGGCAAACTGAGCCAGATGAGAAGTTGTCCAATTCCCTCCATATACCCGGAACAACAAGAAGTCCGTGATACGGTCTGTTTATTGTAAAAGTTCTTTTCAGTACACCATCATCCAGTGTGACATCGAAGCTTCCACTAGCCGCAACTATAAACTGATGTAACTCTTTATGAGCATGTCCACCTCTTGATTCACCACCCGGCACATCATATAGGTAATAAACCCTTTTTACATTAAAAGGAATTGTTTTACCATTTTCAATTACGCTGATGTTTCCTTTTTCGTGGTGATGCTTATCTATTTCAATTATAGAGCAATCATAAATGTTCGTTTTTTTCATTCGTCAATTCTTTAAACAGTGTATAATCATAAATATAATCTGTAACATCAAATTTTGTAGAAGCTAGTATGAGAGCCAGAGAATTTGTCGAAAAATTCTGCATTTGTCTCCATACCCCCCTTGGAACAAACAACCCATAATACGAACGATTCAGAGAAAAAACCTCTCTCTCTTTTCCATTATCAAGAACAACATCGAAACTACCTGAAAGAGCAACAATAAATTCCTGATTTCTTTTATAAGCATGACCACCTCTAATTTCTCCCCCTGGTACATCATAAATCCAATAAGTTCTTTTTATCTTAAATGGAATATGTTGTATTTCCTCAATTACAGAAAGGTTTCCTCTTCTATCCAACGTTTTAGGGAGATTTATTATTCTTGCGCCATTTAGTTTCATTGTCATAATTATTTTTGTATAAAGAATTCATTAAGAAGACGACCTATATCCATATTCGTATTTTTTACCATACCCATATCTGTGCGATACCGAATTTAAATCAACCCCATTTAAGATGAAATACATTTTTTTGAGTCTATTCTCTTTGAAATAGCGGTCGGCATCCAGAATATACCTCTTTGGTGTATAATCAGCGCGTACGATATACAGGTTGATATCAACCAGTCGATTCAGCAAAAAGCTGTCCGACACAACCCCTATTGGAGCAGTATCAATTAATATATAATCATATTCATTACGCAATTCGTTCATCAACTCATCCAACATTGGTTTTGCCAAGAGTTCATTAGGATTAGGAGGAATTTTACCCGCGGGGATAACCGATAAGTTAGGATGAAAAGGAGTCGGCTTGATAATCTCTTCTTTTGTTAAGTATCCCGACAAATAAAGCGTTATTCCCTGTTCCTTTTCGAGTTGCATATATTTCGACAATTTTGGTTTTCTGATATCCAGTTCAACGATAAGCACTTTTTTATCAAGCATTGCCAGGCTTGTAGCCAGGTTGATAGTTATATAAGTCTTACCCTCTCCGCTGATGCTTGACAGCATATTAATAACCTTCTTATTATTATTGTCACTAATAAAGAGTAGATTAGCCCTGAGTAGTCTTACCATTTCGCTAAAGCTGCCATTATCATTCTCTTTTATAACCGTGAATTCCATTTGTTGTATTAAAGGAATCTCTCCTAAGACAGGTACCGAAGATATATTTTCAATTTCATCTTTAGTGCTAATCTTATATCGTAATAAATCTTTGATCTTAATTATGCTTATTGGTATAATCAATCCGATAGCCAAGAAAAGCAAACCTATCAATTTCAGGCTTGGAGAAACAACCCCCAATATTCTTATTTGATCAATCAATTTGCTACTCGGTTCCGCCGTAGCCATATTCATATATTTTTCCTCTTTCTTTTGTAGTAGATATAAGAATAGTTCCTCTTTCACATTCTGCTGTCGTTTTATGTCAGAGTACACACGTTCTTGTCTTGGTATAGCCCTAATTCTTGCATTATTTTGATAATACATTGCTGAAATATCGTTCAGCTGTATTTCAAGGTTGTTTTTTTCGTTTTGTAATCCAGTTTTAACTGAGTTAAAAGCCGATTCAATTTGGTTGTTTAAAGCAATCATCGACTGATTACTGCTAGATGCAATTCTAGAGAGTTTATTACGTTCCATTACCAAGTTATTGTACAGATTGATCTGCTCATTTAATACCGTGTTATTGATACCTGAATTAGCGGGAAGCATCTCGTCATGACTATTTTTTTGTTGTACATAATTGTTTAGGTTAGATGCAATTGCATATTGAGATTCCACTTCGACTTTTCTTTGTCCAACGTTAGCTGATTGTGTATTGAATATATCAGCCTGAGAAGCTATATCAGTCAATCCTTGAGATTGTTTATAGTTTTGAACTTGTGTTTCCACCAAGCTAAGTTCATCATTCAATTGTGAGAGATGGTCGTCAATGAGCTGCGACATTTTATCCGCCAGTTCAATCTGTCCTCTAATTCCCTCCTCATTATATGTATCAATAAAACCCTCTATAAAAACCTTTCCCAATTCCCCATTAATGCAAATCAGTGAAAGGTCGGCCACAGATGTAGTTTTTGACGTCAGTTTTACATCCAGGTTGCCCAAATATTGTTCAGCCACACTTTGCGGGTTTTGTAATTCCACCCTCACTATCATGTCCTCGTTTAAAATTCGTTTACCCTTTACTAGATTTACTTTCCCAAAAGGTAGATTCACTATACTATCAGAAGAAGAAGCGTTTATATTAAAATGTTTCTCAGAAAAGACACCAGAAAAAAGATAACTTCCATTTGTTTTAGCAATCACATCAAAAAGGATTTTCCCTTTCAATTTATCCTGCAAATTCACTGGTAGTTCAATCAAGAATGGGCATTCGTCGCCATACAGCACCACAGTTTTTTTCAGAGCCAATTTAGGGAAAAGTTTGTGTAAGCCCACTTTCCTTACAAATGCTGCAGGTCTCATCTCTGTATAAGAAGCATAGATTCCCATGTTTCTTACCACCTTTTCAACAATCAATGATTTTGTAAGAATTTCAATTTCGTTATCAACATTGTTTTTCTGTGTAACCAAACCTATTTCTTTGAACAGGTTCATTTCTGAAGAACCTCCTCCTCTTTGATCATCCTTAAATAAGATTGACGTTTGTACTTTATATTTCGGCAGTTTATATGAGTAATATATTAAGCCAATTGTTATACAAACAATAAGAGATATAAGAAACCATTTCCAATAGGAAAGATATTTCATTAGTATGCTTCTAATGTCAATTGGTTTTTGAGAGAGCATACTGAATTCCTCTTCAGCTTCTGAAAAGTTGTTCATAGTTTAACATTTTAATAATTATACGACTATCTTACGAGTCCCACTATTGCAGCAGCCATGGTTGCCAGTGATATTAAAACCGAAATTGTAGATATTCTATATGTCTCTGCCGCTCCATATTTTGAAGAGTTAGCCCTAGACTGATTTGGTTCGACGTACACCACATCATTTTGTTCAAGAAAATACGCAGGAGAAGAAAAGATATTACTATCGTTGAGATTAAGCGTGTAAATATTCCTTTCTCCGTTAGCATCCTCACGCAATACTTTTACGTTATCTCGTCTACCGTAAATTGTCATATCACCTGCCAGTGCCAGTCCCTCAAAAATCGTAATCCGTTCATTTGTTGTTTCGTACTTTCCCGGATGTAGAACTTCCCCTAGAACATTCACTGAATAATTCATAAATCGAATAGTAATTACAGGCATTTCGTCTGTAAAGAAAGGTCTTAATTCCTTTTCAATGTGTTGTCCCAGTTCTATTTTATTCATACCTTGCACATTAATTACCCCTAATATTGGGAAATCGATGTTACCATTTTTATCCACAAGATAATTTTGCAGAGTTGGTTGTGTAATCATAGAGCTTACTTCATCTTCCAGTTGAGGTGTAATTAAATTATATCTTCTGGAAGCTTCCGGTTCGCTACTCACAACCGTAATTGAAAGTATGTCTCCCGGTTTTATACGAGCTTCAAAAGAACTTTTATTTATGAATGTCTTTTCCCCTTGAATATTTTGGAAATAAGCTATGTTTTTTACTTGTGAACAAGAAGTAATACATATAATAATCACAGTCAATAAGTAGATTTTTTTCATTTTAGTATACTTAGTAATAGTAGAATTCGATAATAGTTCAATTGACTATTTGTATCAGGCAACTAATGATAACCAATGTTTAGAAGCCATTCCTTTTAGAGCTAGTGATTCACTAAGGAGTAAATCAATTACGTTTGATTTTAACCTAAAATCCAATCAAAAGATATTTATTACACTATGAATAAAGAATATTTACAGTGTCAAAGATAAAAACACATCATTCAAAATGTTATAACCAATTCGATTTTCTTTTGTATTATATATGAAAACCGGTTTGTTAAATTATAATCACGTGCGCATTTTAACATTTTAACTATTTGATATGCAATGATATATAGTATAAATGTCCATTTGTATTAAAAAACTGAAAGAAAAAGGCGGCGTTTTGTTTCAATTTTTAAGTTAATTGACCATAAATGATATTAAATTCCATTTCTTGAGCTATTTTTTAAGATATTCGTGTAGAAAAAACAGGTATTTTTGTAAACATCATTTTATGAAACAAACAATGAAAAGAACAAGTATTTACATGGTACTTAGCGTACTACTATTATTCTTAACTGTTCATCAATCTTACGGACAAGGAGCTCGATATACCGGTTCCTATTCACCATCCTCACCTGTCAAATATGTAGGGATGAGTAATCTTGTTATTGAAGGTTTAGAATTTGTGAACGGCAATGCAGACCTCATTGCCCTGTACAATTGTGAAAATGTAATTATCAGGAACAACCGATTCGCATCAACTCCAACCAAAAGAGGGATCTATCTGTATAATTGCAAGAATGTTACAATTATCGACAACACATTTGAGAATGTGCAATCCGGCATGGTAGCTTCCACTTCTACTGGAGTAAAGTTTGAGTATAACGACCTTTACAACATAGTAGGTCCTCTAAAAGGAGGCGATAAAACAGGTGTAATGGCCCAATTTATCGAAGTATACGGCGAAGGCAACAGCATCAGCTACAATGCCTGTGATAACATTTTTGGAGAGAGTTCTCCAGAAGACCTTGTCAATGTTTACAACTCCAATGGAACCCCCCAGAGTCCAATTATTATAAAAGGAAACTGGATTAGAGGAGGAGGTCCTTCTTTAAGTGGAGGTGGCATTAATATTGGCGATTTCGGTGGATCATATCAGATTGCAGAAGACAATATTCTTGTAAACCCCGGTCAGTATGGAATGGGTATTTCCGGTGGACACGATATGATTGTTCGAAACAATAAAGTGTATGGTCGTCAGAATTACTTCACCAACGTTGGTGTAACTGCAAGCAACTGGTATGTAGCCGACAAAGGCAACTCTTACAATATTACCGTAGCCAACAACGAGATCAACTATATGCACAAGGACGGTTTTTTGAATAACGTTTGGTTTAACGATAACGTATTACCCGTAACCGGTAGTGAAACAAACAAATACAATTCAAATTTAACTGCATCGATCCTTTCCGACCAATTAGTAGGAAGAGCCAGAGTAGGTCAGACCCCCCCACCAGTAGAAGATCCTGTTACTCCACCAGTAGAAGATCCCGTTACTCCTCCGACAGAAAACCCCGTTACTCCTCCCGGTGCAGATTCAACTGAAAATACTGAAACTCCTCCAACTGTTGAGATAAACGATCCAAGCATTGTTATCTATTTAGACAGATACAGTAGAATTTGCATCAACATTAAAGGTCCATTATCTCCTTCGGCAAATGTGACCATTACAGATGTAGGCGGAAATGAGATATTTTCAAGAAGAATTATAAGTTTTCATACATCAATTAGAATGAGAGTTAGAAAAGGAACATATACTGTATATGTTGTAAACGGTGATAAAACAAATAAAAAAGAATTAACAATTAAATAAATATGAGCAAGTTTAATAATATTTTAATTTATCTATTATCCATTCTAGGTATAGCATTCATGCTTGCATCTTGCGAAAGCGAAGAAAAAGTTAACCTACAAGAAGCCACTGAACATCCTTTAGTAGGAGAATGGAAAGTTGACGCATACATTGGAAATGAAGTCATTTTTAAGAACGTCATTCTTAATGCAGATCAAATTTCATCAACTCGTAATGATTCAATAGTATTAAGAGATACCGTGAATTATTTCTGGGACTTTCAAGTTAAAGTTGCTGTAATAAATAAAAACAGTTTATTTCAGACACAGCATTCAGTAAGTGAAGTTGCAGACCACAATATTGGTGTTAAAATTTCCAATGGAAAAATAATCAACAACGACAGTATTTACTTTGAAGTAGCCTTTGAAGATGATGAGACCCCTTATGGAACCATTTATCAGATGAAGGGCAGTCGTTTAAATTAACACCCAAAGTGTGTAACATGAATCATTGTTTCTAAAAGCAATTAAGAAGTATTCATAAATTTGAGTGATAAGCATCCGGAGAAAACTTCATGTATTGAAGTTTTCTCCAAATGCCACTCGACTCCAATTGCTATTAACTGCATGATCAATTTTTTACCTAAACCAGTAATCCATATAAACCAAAGACATTTTAAAAATCCAGTCTCCATTTACTCCTAAAACATCTAATTACCTTAAACCAGTAATCTATATTACCCTAAAACATTTTTAAAAAACCAGTCATCATACTAACCACAAACAACTTATTACCTAAACCAGTATCATATTAACCAAAGACCACCTAAAAACTCTCTGCCGATAAACCTTCAAACTTCACGCTCATGTATCACATTAACCAAAGACCACCTAAAACCAGTAACCATATTAACCAATCATCCTAAAACTATACCCTTAAATAATAATTGGGACCATAATCTATATAGAAAGTATTAAAGAAGAAGTTCAACCACGTGCTAAATATAAAAGAACAAATCATAATCATTTTAATTATTGTTTAAATTATTATTATTAGTTTTTATTGAGGAAAACATTTGCTTCCCTTCACCAACTAATTAACACGAGGTTGAAAATATTCGTCACAAAGGGCAGTTAAATTTAGTTAAACCATATAGATTTGAGCCTAAAAACCTCAATATTCTTGATTTGGATGTTATTTCCCCAAAAATTGAAGCCCTTATTTTGGTCGTTTATTTTTCTTTCGAAAGAGTAAGAATAAGCCCCATTATCGATAAAAACTTCAACAGATGTTTTGTCGATAAAGATATCAGCAGAAATTTCCATGCTTGTCATGTCGACAGGCGAATAAAACACTCCATTCACCGTATTGTTGTTCATGTCATAATTCAGCAACGATTGCCCTTTAAAATCCAGGCCAGCACTTGTAGCATGTGAAAGTTTTATTGTTGTTTTAATACGCAAAAGCTGTTCATCTTTATACATATTCAAGTTTTTATCAGCCTCTTCCACATTCAAGTTTTCCCATTTATTACAATTATCCGTCAGCAAATTTGTTTCATCGATAGGAGTACTAAATAATCTAACTCCATTATTCGTTGATATCAATTTAAGTTCAGTAGGCAACAACATAAGCATATTAAAAGGCATATTTTTAGAAGTGATGCGTCCCCAGCTGATTTGTATTCTTCTGCCATCCGAATTAGGAATATTATTGAACGTTTGTCCCGCATAAGCAGAACCAGTTGTGTAATAATGTTTACCAGATTCAGGAGTAAAAACCTTCCCGTTAAAATCCCCAATCATATAAGTTCCCGAAGCCCCATACATAACCCATTTTTTATTATTAGGATTATTATCAACCGGCAGTTCAAATAATTCCGGGCATTCCCAAAAACCCGTAATATGACTTTCGAAAGTCCAATCTTTCAAATTATTTGAGTTATAGATAGAATGTCCATCCCTTTCGTTCAAGACCATCACCCAATTTTTGTCAGGTTCGTACCAAAACACTTTTGGGTCTCGTGTGTCTTTACTATTCCATTTCTCTTTAGAATCAATTACCGGGTTCTTGTCATATTTAGTCCACGTACGTCCTTTATCCAAGCTATATGCCACACATTGAATCTGTCTATCAGGATTATCGGCCGTATATAAAGCAACCATTGCCGGAGTTTTTCCTTTATTGAAACCAGTAGTATTTTCATAATCTATCACCACTGAGCCCGAGAACATTGTACCATGTTCATCCGGATACAGGGCAACCGGAAGCTCCTTCCAATGGATCATATCATTGCTGACAGCATGTCCCCAATGCATATTTCCCCATTCCCTTTCATACGGATTATGTTGATAAAACAAGTGATATTCACCTTCATAATAAATTAGTCCATTTGGGTCGTTGTTCCATCCCCTTCTGCTTGAAAAATGGAATTGCGGTCTGTTCTGTTCTTTATACAAGCTATCTTGTCCTGCAATTTCATCCGATTGATAGATTTTATTCAACCCATTATTCTTTGATGAGAATGAAATTTTTAGAGTTTTATTTTTGAACGCCGAAATGTCGCAGAACACCCAGTAATCAGGATTTTCAGAAGCCAGTCGAACATCAAAAACCCTTTCTTTAGTCCCATTCACTTCAATTGTCATAACTTCCCGATTTGCCTGATTTGAGATTGGGATATTCAAATAATTTTTTGTCGCTTTCATCGATACATTTTGAGCACACACGCATGCCATTAAAGCAAACGTAAAAAATAAGGAGATCAAGATTCTTTTCATTTTAAATTATACTTAAATATTAATTTTTAAAAGAGATAAAAGTTATACCCCTCTACTTATTTATAAATTTTATTTTTCACTGTTTAGTCAAGAGGTAGCGTTAATTATAGTTAACTTGGAGCAAAGATAAGTATTTCTGCTAAAAGCATTAAGTATAGGTGCTTTTTAGCAGAAATATGTTGTTGAGGTTGAATGTCCGCCACAAATCTAAAAGATGTTTGAAAAAGAAGGTGATTGTGAGATACCTTAAAATTGAAAGTCACCCGTTAATTTACGACAATTCTAATAGGCGGTGGTAAGAGTTTATCATAATCTATTGGCATTTCGACCGAGCTTGGTTTAGCATAAACCTCTTTCACATCTTTCATTTTGAAATCCTCAAAAGAGTACGTTTCACCAGCCAATCTTTTTATCCTCTTGACAATCAGTTCTCTGGCTGGAGCGTTTATATAAGCTATGTTGTTTATCATTAAGCTGTTAGGTTCGGACCTCCAGATGCCAAAAGCATAATATCTTGCCCCTTCGTAGGCGCCCACATACGAATATGCCGGTTCATCGATGAAATGTTTCCACAATATTTCAGATAAATTATTAGTCAAGTCGACATTAAGATCATATCCCCATTGTTGCCATTGTCTCAGATCGTTTTGTTGAGAAAGCGGAATAGTTGTAGTTCTAAACGAAACATATTCATCAGCAAGCTTTCCGAAACCGTGTCCCGCAGCCTCATGCTGCACCAAACCCCTAAAATCATTTGGGTAAGGTTCTGTTGAAACCGGAGCTACAGCGATTGCCTTACCATCAGAATAAGAATAAGTAGTTCCCGCGTACCTTGAGCTATTTGTGATAACGGTGATCAAAGTTTGAGTGAAGTCGGTGCTTAGCGGAGCCTTTTGTGCATATTCAAAACATTTATCATTATCCGTCGACATTATTGTAGAAGGAGGCGCATTCACATATTTAGAAGAAAACGCCGTATTTTTTGTGGTGATGTTATCGCTTATTCCGCTTTCTTGTGAGAACGCATAAACAATATAAATATCAAAATAGCTTCTATAAGACTTGTACGGTTCAACAGAAAAGAAATGTTCTATACCCTTGTTGAGGTCGTTCATATACTTACCTTTGTTGATATCATCAATTGTGTAACCATCCCCAAGAAAAACGAGATCAATTCCATCGCCAGAAGTAGAGCTCTGTACTTTTACAACTTCACCATCCTTGAAAGGGAGCGATTGCTCCTCTATGAAGTTAGCTGTCAGTATTATATTCTGTGCAGGCATTGTCAGCGTTGAAGCAGCATTTTCAGTATTAGAAATAAATTGCGTATCTCCAGTCCAGTTTTTAAAAACATAGCCACTATTTGCAGTAGCAGAGATATTTACAACAGTACCCTCCTGATAATTTCCAGAACCATTGACCATTCCCCCAATTGTAGGTGTAACCCCCAAGTTAAGACTATAAGAAATTCCACTTGCCTGTTCAAAAGCAATAGTTCTCAAAATCACCCCCGCCTTATTTTTCAGTGAGACAGAAGCATATCGAGTAGGACCCGCATTCTCTTTCAAGTTGAAAGTAATTTTTTCGTATCGCATGGTTGAACGCGTAGAGATTTTTGCAACCGACAACCATGATTTAGCATCATCAGGAATATCCACCACATAATCAATGTTAGTATCGACAGATAAATCCGCTGTTGAAGCCCCTTTCGGCAATAAGAAATACTGTTCAGCGACAGTAATTATTCCAGTAATGAAATTGATGCTACTCATTATCGTTTTAGAATTTCCATCGTAAACCCAAACCAAGACCTCATCTTCAACCAATGGATTTGGGGCAGTTACAGATATGGTGCCTGTCGAAATATTCGCAGGAGCTACTTTTGCTCTCCATCCATTTTGTCCCAAAGCCTTAACGATTGTTTTGTCGGTCGCCCCCGTAATAACATAATTCAGTGATTTTGTATCCCCTGGAGTAATTGAAATATCCGCAGATTCATCAAAAGAAATAGACAATGGTTTTTCTTTTGGCAGCGTTATTACCGTTCCGTTCGTCAAAGTCAAGAAGACATTATTCTCGTCATACGTAACATTTTGGAAAAAGCTGTTTGCGCCGTCCTTTCCATCTATGCCATCTTTTCCATCCTCCCCAGTCGCTTTACCCAAGTTAGTCCACGTTATCCCGTTATCCGTTGACAGCATCCAGTACCCATTATCAATTTTAAGTTGCGGAGTAATTCCATCATTCCCGTTTGCCCCGTTTGTCCCATCTTTAGCGACAGCCCTCACCTTATTACCCGAATCGTCTGTCATCCACTTCCCGTTGACCGTCCAATAATATAAACCATCAGAGAAAATATTAACCCCAATCACAGGAGTTGCTCCATCTTTACCATCTGCTCCATTCTTACCATCAAGTCCATTTGTTCCATGATAAATTGTTGCACTTCCACTTTTTGCAAACGAAAGCGAGTAACCAATAACTTTATCACCCTCTTTTATTTCCGAGATAGAAGTCACATAATCATTGTTTTGTAAAGCCGTTACAGCCGTTTGGAGAGAAGCAATGTTGGTATTTATTTGCGCGGTTAACTTTTCAATAGCCGCCAATCTTGTTTCGAGAGAATCCACTTGATTTTTTAGATCAGAATCATCATAACACGACCAGAAAGCAGGCAAGGCCAAAAGTATAGTCAAAGCAATCCTTATTAAATTTTTCATATTAAAGGTTTTCTATCAATAAATTGTGAAGTTCTGTATAAACTATTAAAGTTATATATTATTTTAAAACCACAGCTGCTTAGTCACTAATTTTTCTGAGGATTCAAGTTTTAATTAACTCAGTTTGTTCTTCTGATTATGTTTTTCAAAGAAAATCCAGTGGACTTTTGATCTTCACTTGAGAAATATCCGCGAGATGAGTATAAATTTCGGTTGTTTTAATGGATTGATGCCCCAAAAGATTTTGAATATAACGAATATCCGTACCATTTTCCAACAAATGAACAGCGAAGCTATGTCTTAAGATCTGAGGGGTAACATGTTTGTTAATTCCCGCTTTCTGTGCATAGTTTTTTACTATTGTTTGTACGCTTTTTGGAGAATACATCCTGCCAGACTGCCCCTCAAATAGAAAGTCCTTCGGTATATATTGTTTAGCATACATTCTGATTTCATCCAATAATATTCGCGAAAGCATTACAATATGGTCCTTATATCCTTTTGCATTTCTGATCATAATCATCATACGCGTATGATCAATATCTTTAATTTTCAGATTTAAAAGTTCAGATAATCTCAAGCCACACCCATATAAAAGCATAATTATGCATTTATGCTTTAGGTTTTCTACCGTACCAATTAAACTTTTTACTTCGCTTTGAGTTAAATAATTTGGCAAAGATTTTTGTTTTTGTGCAGGATAAAGATGTTTTATGTTTAAATCTTTACCAAAAACAAAGTTGTAAAATTTTTCAATAGAAGCCACAATCATGTGTTGATGAGAACTACTTATTTCGTACCTTTCAATTTTCCATAGTACATACATTTCAATGTCAATTACACCTAATTCATTTGGATCGTTAAATTTTTTCTCTGCAAATTGCAGAAAACTCTTAACCGCGCTGCTATAATTTTTAATAGTGCTTGCGCTATATCTCTGAATTATTAAATTTAGTTTAAATTCAGTTATTAATCTATCTGTTTCCATGATTAGCAACTTTTATTGCACAATTATAACATCCAAAAGATGATTTTATCCCATTGTTTTTGAATTAATTTAGCTTTGAAACATACTCGATTGATTATTTATCTGTTCAAAATTTACGAATAAACAATAAAACATTCGTAAATGCGATTTCACTTGTAAAAGTATACTTTATATACTTATATACAATAATTTAAATATGTGTTTTAGGAAACAATAACAATATAGATAACGAATGTTTTGTGTTTCGTATTAATGAATAAAATATATTTCTCATGCAAACAGCGAATTTTGTTTTGGTAATATTAATTAATAGCAATATTAATTAAAAGTAAACGTGGAAATTATAAATTCATTTTTAGAGTTATGAAAGTAAAAAGATTAATTCCGTTACTTTTCATTTGTATTCTTTCCCTTATGTTTTCTTGCGAAGAGGATGAGCCTGTGATTAAAGTGAAAAGTGTAACACTCAGTAAAACAAGCCTTGTGCTTTATGTAGGAAGTTCAGAAATTTTGACCACCACAATAACTCCATCCGATGCAACGATTAAAAATGTTGAGTGGAAGTCAAATAACACATCTGTTGCCACAGTAAATTCAAACGGTATGGTAGTTGCCATTAAAGTCGGCGATGCAACAATAACCGCAACTACATTTGATGGTAACAAAACCGCAACTTGTGCTATAACCGCACAGCAAAAGAATACTTTCACCGATACCCGCGATGGAAATGTGTATGACTATGTAACCATTGGCACCCAAGTCTGGATGGCCGAAAACCTGAGTTATCTACCCATAGTTGTAGGTCCTGAAGATGGTTCAATTACCGAGCCATACTATTATGTTTACAACTACGATGGTAATGTTGTAGCAGATGCAAAAATCACTAATGAATATGTTGCATATGGTGTTCTTTATAATTGGCCCGCAGCCCTGACAGCATGTCCCGCAGGCTGGCATTTGCCAAGCGATGTCGAATGGGCAACACTAACCGATTATGTTGGAATATCAACAGCCGGCATATTTCTAAAAACTATTGACGGTTGGAATATAGAAAATAATGGTACTGATAAATACGGTTTTTCTGCTATGCCTGGAGGTTCACGTTTCTTTTCTGAGGTTTACGGTCCCTACGGTTTTTTCGATTCCCAGGGTTCTTATGGTTTTTGGTGGAGTAAAAATGAGTCAAACAATGTTTTCGCCAACCGTCTGCTTATGGGTTACCATTTAACTGTTACCTACAGTGACGACATCAAAAAAGACTTTGGTCTTTCCGTACGTTGTTTGAAAGATTAGGACTGTTGTCGGAAAGCGTGATGTTTTTGAGAATGTGATTATTTATTGTAAAAAATAAAAGGTTGTTATATAGCAACCTTTTTTAGTTTTAATATGATAACATGTCGAGTTTTTGTATCAATTTTCTGTGGGAGGATAGTCGGACCATAGTCGGAGGTGTAACGGAGCATCCTCGGAGCATCCTCGGAGGTGACTCGGACCATCCTCGGACCATCCTCGGAGCATCCTCGGAGGTCACTCGGAGCATAGTCGGAGGTGAGTCGTCCTGAAATAGCTTTCCAAAAAGCGAATCTAAGCAGGACAATGAAAACAAAATTAAACAAATTTCCGGACGATACATAAGAAAAATATCAATAACTAATTGATGAAGGTGAGCTCTCTTAAAACGCGACAATTTCCAAAATGGAAATAGTCGTAAACTGGGACTTTATGGGTTAAAGAAGTTTACTTGAAATTTAAAACAGGATAAAAATGAATTATATTGGTAAAAGTCAGATATATAGATGATTATTTAATACAAAACCAATTTGATAAAAATGTTAATATATTTATATTTATATTTGATTAAAAATCTGTATATTTGTAAAAATCTGTATATTGAGCTCAAAAATAATGGTAAAAAAACAAATAAAATCTAAAGTAATAGAAGTAACTTTATGGGAGTCGGCAAATAAATTGCGAGGCAGTGTTGAACCTTCGGAATATAAGCACGTGGTGTTGGCGTTGATATTCTTGAAATTTGTAAGTGATAAATTTGAGGAGCATCGTCAAAAATTGATTGACGATGGTAAAGAGAAATATATAGAAATGGCTGTATTTTACAATCAGAACAATGTTTTTTTCTTAGAAGAAAATTCTCGTTGGAATTACATTGTTCAAAAAGCCCGTCAGAATGATATTGCATTGATAATTGATACCGCCCTTCATACCATTGAAAAGGACAATAAAGCATTGAAAGGAGCATTACCCGACAATTACTTTTCTCGTTTGGGTCTTGATACATCTAAATTGGCAGCGTTAATCAGTGAAATAGACAGTATAGATACGTTGAAAGACAAGCAAGAAGACGTTATTGGTCGCATCTACGAATATTTCCTAAGTAAATTTGCCATAGCTGAAGGAAAAGGGAAAGGTGAATTTTACACACCCAAAAGTATTGTAAATCTGATTGCAGAGATGATAGAGCCATACAAAGGAATTATTTACGACCCTTGTTGTGGTTCGGGAGGTATGTTTGTTCAGTCCATTAAGTTCATTGAAGCACATCACGGGAATAAGAAAGAAGTTTCCATCTATGGGCAAGAATACACCAATACCACCTACAAACTAGCAAAAATGAACCTAGCTATTCGAGGGATTTCTGCTAATTTGGGTGAAAGAGCCGCCAATACATTCAGTAACGATTTGCATAAAGATTTGAAAGCCGACTTTATAATGGCGAATCCACCATTCAATCAAAAAGATTGGCGAGCAGAGAACGAACTTTTGCATGATGCCCGATGGCAAGGTTATTTTGTACCACCCAAAAGCAATGCCAACTACGGATGGATACTCAATATGGCATCCAAACTTTCGGATAATGGAATTGCTGGATTTTTGTTAGCAAATGGTGCATTGAGTGGCGGTGGAGTAGAGTATGAAATTCGCAAACAACTAATTGAAAAAAATATAGTTGAAGCCATTTTGATTTTACCGCAAAATATGTTTTACACAACCAATATTAGTGTTACGCTTTGGATATTGAATAAAAACAAGAAAGCCGGTAATCGGAATATCGGTGATGAAGTCAGAAATTACCGTAACCGTGAAACCGAAATCCTATTTATGGATTTACGTGAAATGGGTGAACCATTTGAGAAAAAGTATATTCAATTTTCTGAGAAGGAAATTATAAAGATAGCCAAAACCTATCATACATGGCAAACTCAAAAGATTAAAAACATCCCCGAGTATTGCTATTCAGCACAAAAAGATGAAATAGAAAAAAAAGATTATTCTCTTGTTCCGAGCAAATATATTGAGTTTGTAAATCGGGATGAAAATGTAGATTTCGATGATAAAATGAGAACACTTCAAAGTGAAATAAAAGAACTGTTGAAACAAGAAGAACAATCGAGGAGTGAGCTGAAAGACGTTTTTAAGAAATTAGGATATCAGATAGAAAAATAAATAACAACAAAGATGAGCGACACTCAACTTCAACTATTTGAATTTTATGATGATCCGTTATTAAGAATAATTGAAAACGGATTTCCTGAAAACGAATTTTATGATTTAGAATATAAATCGGCACAGGGGGGATTTCCTAAAGAAATGTGGAAAACCTACTCGGCATTTGCCAATACCAATACCGGTATTATTGTTTTAGGAATAAGTGAGAAGAAAGGAAAAATCTCCATTGATGGGCTGAATGAAGAACAAATTGTTGCCTACCAGAAACAATTTTGGGATGATTGTAATAATCCCAATACAATTAGCGCAAATCTGCTAACCAAAAATGATGTCAGAGAAATTATTTACAAAGAAAAAAAACTTCTTGTCATTCGTGTCCCTTTTGCAGAAAGAACAAAGCGCCCCGTTCATTTAACAAAAAATCCTTTTGGTAATACATATAAACGTAATCATGAAGGTGATTATCGGTGTACAGATGATGAAGTAAAAAGAATGATTGCCGATTCAAGTGCCGAACTTAAAAGAGACAGTTATATTCTTGAACATTATACTTTAGATGATATAGATAAAGGGACCTTAGCTAAATACCGGCAATTATTTTCCATCTCAAAATCGGGCCATCCATGGAACGCCTTGAATGATAGTGATTTTTTAATTAAATTAGGAGCATATAGAAAAGATCGAACCACAAAACAAGAAGGAATTACTCTTGCCGGATTGCTGATGTTTGGCAAAGAAGATAGTATTCAAGAACATGAACTTCTTCCCAATTTTTTTCCTGAATTCCGTGAAAAATTATCAAAAGACAAAGCCATTCGCTGGACCGACAGAATTTATCCTGATGGTACCTGGGAGTCAAATCTATTGCAGTTTTATTTAAGAGTATGGCCCAAATTATCGTCCACACTTCCCGTACCTTTCAACATGGATAAAGACCAGCGTATTGACGAAACACCCGCCCACGAAGCCTTGCGCGAAGCATTTGTGAATGCTTTAATCCACACAGACTATTCATTAGACGGCAATATCATAATAGAGCAAGACGCCGATCGATTTGTTTTTTCAAATCCCGGTACAATGCTCGTTTCGCTCGAACAGTATTATGCCGGAGGTAAAAGTGAATGTAGAAATCCCTCATTACAAAAAATGTTTATGATGATAGGACGTGCAGAAAAAGCCGGCAGTGGTGTAGATAAAATTCTTACAGGATGGAATGACGCACATTGGCGCCGTCCATTTGTGCAGCAACAGCAAAAGCCGGATAGAGTAGAACTTACCATGCCTTTGTTTAGCGTGCTTCCTGAAGACATGACCACTCAGTTAAACGATATTTTTGAAGATATTTCCAATTTGACTTCAGACGAACTTACTGTGCTTTATTACTGCCTGGTAGAGGGATCTGTAACCAATCACCGTTTGCAATATGTGTTGGATATGCACAGAACAGACATTACCGAATTACTAAAAAGAATGTGCAATAGCGGATATTTAGCTTCAGACAATAACGGTAGATGGACACTTTACACGATTAATGATAAGAGAAAGGTTGACACCTCAGGTCGAAAGGTTGCAACCTCGAAGTCAAAGGTTGACACCTCAGATCGAAAGGTTGCAACCTTGGAAGATAGCAACCTTGCAACCTCCAAGTCAAAGGTTGCAACCTCTGACATTAACCTTGCAACCTTATCAAAATTTCCTAAAAGAATGAAATCTTCTGATTTAGAGAGAAACATCATGATGATATGTAAAGATAAGTATTGTCAAAAAGAAGAAATTGCAACTTTATTAGGTCGTTCAGAAGATTATATTAGAAACAAGATTTTACCCACAATGTTGAAAGATAAGAAACTGGAAAAAAAATACCCATATACAATAAATCATCCGCAGCAAGCCTATAAAACCACCGATGAATATGCAGAGCAACTATAAACCGATAGGCGATTACATACAACTGATTGATAACCGGAATTCAGATTTGGCTATTAAAAAATTGCTGGGGATAAATATCGATAAATTCTTTATGCCATCTGTGGCTAATATAGTTGATACCGATTTAAGTAAATATAAAATCGTCAAAAAAAACCAATTTGCATGTAATAGAATGCATGTTGGTAGGGATTATAGAATTCCGATTGCAAAATCCGAAAATGATAGCGATTTTATTGTATCACCTGCTTATGATGTTTTTGAAATTATTGATCAAGATGTTTTACTTTCTGAATATCTGATGATGTGGTTTAAACGAGCCGAGTTTGATAGAAATGCATGGTTTTATACTGATGGCGATGTGCGTGGAGGATTAAGTTGGAACGACTTCTGTAATATTAAACTTCCCATACCTTCACTCACAAAACAGCAAGAAGCAGTTTATGAATATAATATTATTCAACGCCGAATTGACCTTAATAAACAGCTTTGTGAAAAATTGGAAGAAACAGCACAAACTCTTTATCGAAAATACTTTGTAGATGATATAGATGTGGAAAATCTGCCGGAAGGGTGGAATGTGTCTTCACTTGACAAAATTGCAAATTATTTAAATGGATTACCATGTCAGAAATTTCAAACAAATTCAATAGATTTCTTATCTGTGATAAAAATAAAAGAATTAAACCAGGGATTTACAAATAAAGAGAGTGATAGGGTGAGCAAAAAAATTCCACGAAATTTCATTATTCAAGATGGTGATGTCGTCTTTTCTTGGTCAGGAACTTTGATAATAGATTTTTGGTGTGGAGGAATTGGAGCATTAAATCAACATTTATTTAAAGTAACATCTACTAAATATGCAAAATGGTTTTATTATCTTTGGACAAAATCTTATATCGAAGATTTTAATAATCTAATTTCTGCAAAAGCTACTTCAATGGGACACATAAAAAGAGAGGACTTGTCAAATGCAGAAGTTTTATTACCTTCTAAGACAGATTTGGAAGAAATGCACAAGGATATGAACCCAATCTTTAATGAATTGATAATCAGAAAAAGAGAAACATTTAAATTGTTAGAACTTCAATCTTTGTTATTGGCGAAGTTGGGGGGAAGGGAGAGATTATGAATTTTATTTTAAGACTTTTTTTAACTTTTAGTTCAGTATCATTTTTTGTAATTGTTTATTTGGTTCAAAATGAAATCAATCCCCTAGCTAGTATTCTTGGTAAATTTGATTGGATAATATATTTAGGTTATGTACTCATACCTTTTATTCTGACATTCGTATCGTTAAAAATATGTAAGTTGTTAGCTATGAATTCAATCAGTAAAATTATATCAATAGAAACATCTAATAATGATTTTTTAGCTAATTATCTTGCATTCTTTTTTGTAGCATTGAGTGTCAATGGTTTAATTGCATTTTGGGTGGTTTTTGGAATGACAATTGTTTTTACTTTCTTTTCAAGAGTGTCATATTTTAATCCTGTTTTTTTGATATTCGGATTCAATTTTTATTACATATATACCGATGAGAATGTGAAAGTAATGTTAATTAGTAAGCGAAAGTTGAAAAATCCTAAATCTTTTAATAAAAAATTTGTGAGACGTATTAACGATTATACCTTTATAGATATTTAAAATTATGGTAGAACTAATAGCTAAACTAAAATCTGAATATAAGAATGTATTAAGTCAAGTAGATGATATAATTCCAAATCTTGACTTAACGGAGATTGAGCAAATAGACTTTACAACAAGTCATAAACTAGAAGATGACGAATGGTTCAAAATTACAAATTTTACTAATAAAAACTTTTTCATTAACGAGTGCAATAGATGTTTTAGTACTGTAAGCCTTCATCAAATATCAAATGGTGATTATAAGGATATAGAAGGTATTGCAATTTTACAACAAAATCAAATCCTTTTTCAAAGAATTACGCCTTCTCTTTATATAAGACAAAAAACATTTTTAGATTATTCTGATGATCCAAAAATAGTTAAACAACGAAATCAGATAGAAATTAGAGAAGAAGCCGATGCCGCATATGTATATGATGATGATACACTTTATTTTAAGAGCATTTCTAAAATTAAAATTCTTTTTCCCGGAATAGAAGTTTTACAAAGAGAAGCAACCCAACAAGAAGTTAATAATTTTATGGATAATGATTTTATCTCTTCATCAAGTTTTGATTCAACACTTGTTGGGGTTCAAAACAGAAAAAGAATTGCCGATATAGGAACAAAATATCTTAATCTTTCAGAAGATAAACAACAAAGACTTATTATTTATGCAAGAGAAAAGACAGGAATAAATTTGGAAAACGATAAATTTGAAATAAAAAATGACAATGATTTAAAGAGTCTGTTATATGCAATTGATCAACGTTATTATTACGCTGACATTTATGAAGAAAATAGAATTGGAAATCGTGGCTTTATCGCATAGCATTACCCAGACACATTCCTATGCAGTGGTGTTGG
>ENA-UOOK01002072-UOOK01002072.1-fermentation-metagenome-genome-assembly--contig:-NODE-2072-length-25319-cov-4.435323_pt1 | contig 25319 bp, 21 predicted proteins | sample MGYA00245777_ERZ724023 | MGnify/ENA primary metagenome ERZ724023 (study PRJEB28704, sample SAMN03018312) | fermentation metagenome | biome: anthropogenic terrestrial biome; feature: soil; material... | reverse complement strand
TGCCATAGCTGTTCCGCAGGGATGCCCTGGTCACATCCCGGATATCGGTTCCCGCAATGGTAATACGCCCTTCGTCCACGTCGTAAAACCGCATCAGCAGGTTAATCAGCGTTGTCTTGCCGCAGCCTGTGGGGCCGACAATGGCAATCCGCTGTCCCGGCTTTACATCCAGACAAAAACCTTTGATCAGCTCCCGTTCCGGGGTATAGGAAAACGCAACGTCCTCAATCGCCACATGCCCGTCGCTGACCAAGGCAACGGCGTTTGTTTTTTCCGGCGTCTGGTTTGCCTCGTCCAGCAGCTCGAACACCCGGGCGGCGCAGGCCAGAGCATTCTGCAGCTCGGTCACCACGCCGGATATTTCGTTAAAGGGCTTGGTATACTGGTTTGCATAGTTTAGAAATACGCTGAGCTGGCCGATGGAAACGCTGCCGCCAATGGCAAACAGCGACCCCACCAGCCCCACGCCTGCATACACCAGATTATTGACAAACCGCGTAGCCGGATTGGTCAGGCTGCTGTAAAAAATGGACCGGAGCGTCACCTTCTGCAGCCCGGCATTTAATTTATCAAAATCAGCCTGGCTTTTCTTTTCATATCCGAAGGCCTGCACCACCTTCTGTCCGTCCACCATCTCGCTGATAAAGGCGGTCTGCTCCCCCCGCACCTTGGTCTGCCGCTGAAAATGCTGATAGCTGCGCTTGGCAATAAAGGCGGCCACCACCAGGCTTAAAGGGGTCAGCAGCACTACCACCAGCGTGATGGGGATATTGATAGACAGCATAAAGCCGATAATTCCCACAATGGTGACTACCCCGGTAAAAAGCTGGGTAAACAGCATTAAAATCCCGTCGGAAAAGGTATCCACGTCGGCCACCATGCGGCTGACAAGGTCACCGGACGCATGGGAATCCAGATAGGAAAGGGGCAGCGACTGGATTTTTTGGATCATCCGGTTTCGTAAATCCCGGGATAAGCTGAAGGTGATCCGATTGTTGGACAAGCTTAAAATCCACTGAAACGCGGAGGACAGCGCCGCCGTTACTCCTAAAATGATCAGGACCCGAACAATGGATTGAAAATTCACATCTCCTGGCCCCAGCATGTCGTCGATGGCCTGCCCGGACAGAATGGGGATATAGAGCTGGGCGGCCACACTGATAATTGCCAGCAGAATACTGAAGACCACCAGGCCCCGATATGGCTTTAAATAACACAATACCCTTTTCAGCGTATACTTATTCAGCCGGTCTGACGGTTTGGCGGATTTGTTCTTCATGCTTTTTCACCGCCCTTCGCATACTGGCTTTCATAGATTTCCTGATAGACCGGGCAGCTTTCCAGAAGCTCCCCGTGGGTGCCGGAACCCGCCAGTTCCCCGTTGTCCAGCACCAGAATCAGGTCGGCGTGGCGGATACTGGAGGCCCGCTGGCTTACAATAAACACCGTGGCAGGCCAGGAAAGCTCCCGCAGGGATTTGCGCAAAGCCGCGTCGGTGGCAAAATCCAGCGCGCTGGAGCTGTCGTCCAAAATTAAAATCGGCGGCTTCTTTACCAGCGCCCGGGCAATGGTAAGCCGCTGCTTCTGCCCGCCGGACAAATTGCGTCCCCCCTGCTCCACCGGCTCGTCCAGTCCCCGTGTTTTTTCCTTTGCAAAGCTTTCCGCCTGCGCCGAGCGCAGGCTTTGCCAAAGCTCCTCCTCCGAGGCGTTTCCATTTCCCCATAAAAGGTTCGAGCGAATCGTCCCCTGAAACAGCGCCGCCTTTTGCAGTACCATTCCCACCAGGCTTCGCAACTCCTCCCGGGAATACTCCTTCACCGGACGGCCGAAAATCTGCACCTCGCCGGCGGTAGCATCGTAAAACCGGGGAATCAGGTTTACCAGGCTGGATTTCCCGCTGCCCGTTCCGCCGATGATGCCGATGGTCTGCCCCTTTTGAGCGCAGAAGCTGATGTTATGAAGGCTTGGCCCGCCCGCTCCTCCATAGGTAAGGGAAACCCCTTCGAACCGTACCGCTTCTCCGCTGCCGTCTGCCGGTCCCTCTTTCTTTTGCATGCCAAACTCCATAGTCGGCCGCGTTTCCAAAACGGCGCGGACCCGTCCGCCGCAGGCGACCCCCTTGGTGATCTGTACGATCAGGTTGGCAAACTTCACAAGCTCAATCAGAATCTGCCCCATATAGCTGATGAGGGCGATAACATCGCCCTGCTGAAGATCCCCGATATTGACGCTGACAGCGCCGGAATACAGCACGGCAATCAGAGCAAGATTAATGATGACGTAAGTAACGGGATTCATAAAGCCGGAAATGCGGCCCACCCGGCGCTGCAGACGGGCCAGCAGATCGTTGGTCGACTCAAAGCGGTCCACCTCGCTCTGTTCCTTGTTAAAGGCGCGAACCACGCGGACACCGGACAGGTTTTCCCGCGTGATTCCCAGCACCAGATCCAGCTTTTCCTGCGTCTTCCGGTATAGGGGCATGGAAAGCATCATCAGACCGAAAACCGCCAGCGCCAGCACGGGAATCACCACGGCAAAGATCACGGCGGCCCTGATATTGATCTGAAACGCCATAATCAGGCTCCCGAATACAATAAAGGGGCTTCTTAAAAACAGACGGAGAAACAGGTTCAGGCCGTTTTGCACCTGATTGACGTCGCTGGTCATCCGGGTAATCAGGGTACTGGTCCCCAGCGTATCCATCTCCGAAAAGCCAAGGGACTGGATATGCCGAAACAGCGCGCTGCGCAGACCTGTCGCATACCCTACGGCGGCCTTGGAGGCAAAATACTGGGCAGTCACGCTGCAGCAAAGCCCGATTAACGCAAGCAGCACCAGAACGCCGCAGCGCAGCAGAATATAGTGGGTATCCTTGCTTTCTATCCCCACATTGATAATGGACGCCATAACCAGAGGCACGAACAGGTCAAAGGACGCCTCCAGCATTTTAAACAGCGGCGCCAATATACTTTCTTTGATATATCCTTTCAGGTATTTTAGCATGACGGTAACAAAATTCCCCTTTCCGGTTTCAAAGCGGCAGGCATAAAAGTATGTTAATATCATAGCAGATTTCATACCGCTTATGCAATTCTTTCCCGCCTGTACAACTCTGTCTTTATAGATTATAATAAAAAAAACAACAAGAAACGGAGAGAAAATGATGAAAACTCTGCCTTTGCCTCTGGCCGGATACGGACAATCCCTGTCAAAAATTATTCTGGGCACCGCGGGCTTCGGCACCCGCATTCCCGAAAGCACCTCGATGAAGCTGATGGACGCTTACGCCGAGGCGGGCGGAACCTGTCTGGATACGGCCCGGGTCTATGGAAAAAACGCTGACGGTCTGCCCGTCAGCGAGCAGGTGATCGGAACATGGCTGAAAACCGCCGGGATGCGGGATAAAATGACCATCATCTCCAAAGGCGCTCATTTTGATCCTGGTAAACCCCATATTTCCCGGGTAACCCCCTCCTGCATTGAGGAAGATATAGAAAAGAGTCTGGAAAACCTCAGGGCAGACACCGTCGATCTGTATTTTCTCCACCGGGATAATCCCCGGGAAGCGGTAGAAAACATCATGCCGGTGCTGCACCGCTACGTAAAAGCCGGGCATATTAAAATGCTGGGCGCATCTAACTGGAGCACGGAGCGGATTTTAAAAGCAAACTGCTTTGCCAGGGAAAACGGTATGACTCCGTTTTGCACCTCCGAGATTCAGTGGACGCTGGCGGATATCAACCCGGAAGAGGATGTCTTTTCCGATCTTCCCCGCATGACCGGCCCGGAATATTTAAAATACCGGGGGATGCAGATTCCGGTGCTGGCCTGGTCGCCCCAGGCGGGCGGCATTTTTTCGTCGATCCTTGCCGGGGAAACGGACAGCATCCGGGAAAAGACCCGGCTGAAATATTACACTCCCCTGACCCTGAAAAGGGCGGAAAATGTCCGCAGAGTGTGCCGCCAATACGGCATAACCCCCACCCAGGCGGTTTTAGGCTATGTTCTCTGCAATCCGCTGCCCGCCGCCGCCATCGTCGGCCCTTCTACCCTGGAACACCTGGCGGACTCCCTGACAGCCGCCGACCTTGAACTGCCCCCGGAGGCTGTCTCCATGCTGACGGAATAAGCGAATCCTTGCCTGCGTTTCGTTTTTCCGCTTAAAAACTCCGGCACAGGGAAAACCCTGTGCCGGAGTTTTTATATTGCATAGATTGTATGAAATTACCCTCTGCTCTTATATTTTCGGCATTTCCGTCATGCGGAGCGTTGTGCAGCCATAGGGAATCAAAAACAGCTCCTCCGGGTCCGACACAGCGGAAAGACTTTGGGGAACCTTTGCGCAGACGGTTTCGTAGCCGTCTTCGAAGCCCCAGTCTATTTTCCGCATTCTCATTCTAAGTTTTACCGGAGGATTTTTCTCGGAGAAAGGGATTGCGCCCACCGCATTTTCCAAAACCTCGGGGCGCTCTGCCGCAAAAGCATAGTTCCAGTCCGCCCGGCGGTGAACCTGATAATCGCAGTACGGAAATTTTCGTTCCACCCCGTCCCGGACATACTCCAGCTTCTCCCACTCGCCGGCAATGGGCAGGGAAAACACCAGCGGACCGTACGAAACGGCTTTTAGCCCGTTCGGGCGCTCTTCCCATTCCGGCTCTCTGCCAAAACAAACCTCGACTACTCTCGTCCCGCTCCACTGACCGGCTATGGAATACCAGCCGGTTTCCTTTACCGGTACGCCGTCCACCGTCATGCCCTTTGCCCAGAAAGGCACCCGGATTTTCAGGATAAACCCGGTTTCCTGCGGAGCGGTCACGATATAGCGGAGAGTGTTTTTAAACGGGTATTCGGTGTCCAGCTCCACGCTGACAGGTTTCCCCTCGATTTGCGTGGTGACGGCAGAGGGAGCAAACACGGCGCTTATAATGGTATCCTCCGTGCGTAAAAAGGTGCTCCGGGCAAATTTAGGCCATCCCTGGCTGAAATTTGCGGTACAGCACCCGAAATTCGGCTCGAGCCCGAACAAATAGCCCTCCGGCCCGTTGGTGCGGAAAACCGGCTTTCCGGGAAATTTCACGCATTCTATCTGATTGACTGCCTGATCGTACTGATGCGTCCACATGTCCTCACTGCAGGTGGCGGGCAACGCATTGAAGGTGATTTTTTCAAGCCGGTCCGCCCATTTTTCGTCGCCGGATTCTGCCAGCAGCAATTCATAGGAATACATCTGCTCCACTACCGCGCAAAGCTCGGTTCCCTGAATGGGGCTTAATCCGGAGAGGCATTCGTCTCCGGTAAACAGCCCCACGGCTGTTCCGTTATATTCATCCAGAAGACCGACGAGTTTTTCAGCGGCGTCGGTGTAGCCTTTATCCAGCAGATCGTAAGACACCGCCTCCGCCTTCAGCGCCATGCAGATATTGACGATATGCCGGTCAAATGCCCAGGAATTCAGGGGCTGCTTCCACTTTCCCAGAAAGGACGGATAATCGGCACCTTCTTTTTCAAGCAGCCGGGCCAAATCCTTCAGCCATTTCTTCCCTGTCATTTCGTACAGCCACGAGATGCTGATCATACACTCGAACCAACGGAATTTTCCCCAGTTAAAAAGCCTGATTTTGTTTTCCTTCAGCAGGGTATAGCAGTTAAAAAGGGCTTTTTCCACGGCGCCGGCTATCCGTTCATCCCCGGTGCACTCGTAATAGCCTACCAATACCTTGCAAATAAGAAACAGCGGCCAAATATCATAGACGTCTCTTTCGCTGTCCTTGCTGGGGCAGATCCAGCCGTCCTCCCCCTGGCGGGAAAGAATCGCGTCGACACAGCGTCCCGCCCTCTGCTGCATTCCCTCGTCCCGAAGCAGAAACGCCAGCGGAACAAAGCCGTCCAGCCAATAGGGAAGACGTTCCCAGCCATCCCGGTTTCCTCCTGTCCAGGCGCTTTCCCGGATATCCGGCCATATCTCGTCCAGATGCCCCGACAGACCCTCGGCCTGGATTTCCAGCTGCCTTTTAAGCCAGCCCTTCGGCTCGATTTCCTTCATTCTTAAAAACTGATACTCTTTCATCGTCCACACTCCTTTGTTATCCAAAGCATAGCATAAGCGGTGCTTTTCCTCTATGAAAAAGGCACCCGAAACATTGCAAAAACAATACAGTTTTATTATAATGAAGCTATCACCGTAACGGAGGTTTATGATGGAACTGAATGCCGGAGTTCTTCCCCAATACCGCCTTTCCTCCTTTCGCCGCTTTGAAAAAGGGGAAAGTCATGTTTCCCGCATCTGCCCGGACGATGTGCTGGTGCTGGTGTTTGACGGGGTGCTGCGTTTTTCAGAAAACAGCACTCCGGTCGAAACCGCAAAGGACGAATACTATATCCAGAAGTCAGGGCTTTGGCAGCAGGGGGTCGTGCCAAGCGACAGCCCGCAATACTTCTATATCCACTTTCACGGCGATTTTTCCCCTTCCTCCAACGCGATCCCTTTAAGCGGCCATTTCGACTCTGCCGCATTCATGCCGCTGTTCTGCCGTCTGGAGGCTCTTGAACAGGATGTTACCGCCAGTCTGCTTGAAAAAACCGCCGTATTCTATACGATTCTAAACGCCTTAAATCAAAAAAACATTAAGAAAAGCACTAAAAGCGAGCTGGCTGAAAAACTGCTGGACGACCTGATACAAAGCAGCCGTTCCGGCCTTACCATCGGAACGCTCAGTGAAAAATACCACTACAGCGCCAATTATATTACCAGAGTGTTCCGAAGCCATTATCATATTACGCCTTATCAGTATCTTCTGCTGCTCCGCCTGCAGAAGGCGCATCAGCTTCTTTTATCCTCCGAAAAGCCTATTCAGCAAATCTGTGACGAATGCGGATTTACCGAATATTCCGTTTTCTATAAGCAGTTCGTTGAAAAATACCATGTTTCTCCTTCCGCTCTGCGAAAAAGCCATCGGATATTATAGCGTCCTCTCTGGATGAAGAAACCTCCGATTTAAGGGTGTATTATCGCAAAAAGAAGTCCATAGACAGCCTTTTCAAAAGTGTCGGCTGTCTATGGACTTCTTTTATCCTGCACAAAAATCTCAAAATTAATTTAATTTTTCAATGTTTTTCACGTTATTTGGCCCGATATCTTTAAAACTGAGATCATCTTTTTCAATCCCCATAATCTTTTTACCGTCTAAAGACATTGAAAGCGGCTTTCAAATCCTACATCAGGCTTGCTCTTGTGAATCATTCCGAATAATACGCGCATACCGCTTCAGCAGCAGCCGGATCACGCTTTTATGCGGGGATCATTCTTTATTCGCGAATTTTGCGCCACAAGGTACTGCGGCTGATACCAAGCCTTTTTGCTGCCAGTGACTGGTTGAAATTCTCCTGGGCCAGAACCTGCATAATTACGTCTTTCTCTATTTTATCCAAGGTCTTTGAAAAATCCAGGGCAGGCAGTCTGGCGTCTGTCTTATATCTGCCATATGTAAGAAGAGCAGATTGTACATTTTTCAATGAAATAAGAGAAGATTCGGTTGTCAAGACGAGCTCCTGCAGCACCTTTTTTATTTGATCAATATTATTTGGCCAAGAGAAGCTGCATAAAAGTTCCAGCGCCCCTTCTTCAAATCCTATTACCTGCCGGCCGAATTGTGTATTGAATTTATTAATGCAAATACTTGCCAGATTGGGTATGTCGTCTTTGCGCTCCCGTAAGGGCAAAAGAAACAGTTCGTGAAGTGAAAGCTGCTTATATGAAAAGTCTGTCAGGCCGCCGGCTTTAATCAGCTCGTCAACGGAAACCGTTGAGGAAAAAATCAGGCGGTTACGTGTTTGGAGCGACGTTGATTGAATGTATTTTTCTATTTCCTTCTGCATGCCGGGAGCCAATAAACCTATATCCTTAAAAAATATGGTATCCCCTACATCGTTAAAGGGAGATTCCGTTCTTTCTGTAAGCGAATTCCATAAGCGGCCGTCAAGTTTGCTGCAGTCGATCATAATAAAAGGTTTTGAACTCAGACTGCTTTCCGAATATATTGCATGGGCGAGCGTGCTTTTTCCTGTACCACGCTCTCCTTCTATCCAGACAGATAGCTCTGTACGGCTTATTTGCCTGGCTCTGTTTAAAACATCTTTCAAAGCCGGTGTGTTGGCAATAAGGCCGTCAAAGGACAAGTAGTTGCCTTCGCCGGGATTATATATCGTTATCGTGGAACATTCGCCGCCGGCAACCAGGGCCGGTCTGACTTCAAACAAAACAAAGGTCTTTTCTTTAAAACGAATAACCTGTCCTTCAATATTCAGACTGGCTTCATTGTATTTCCGTATTTCACGTAAAAAACCGGTGCCTAAGACCTTGGGAACCAAACACCCCAAAGACGGAAGAGATCTGTCGGGCCTATTGTCATACAAAAGACTGCCCAATTCGTCATAAGCCTGAAAATGACCGGAGGAGTGCTGCAGAATAAGCTCGAGACTGGCTGCGCCTTGTTTAATTGACGTCTGGTTAAAGTAAATTTTCCTGGCCGCTTCGATTGCTTTAATGACACTTTCCCTGCCTGATGTGATTAATATTCCGTTTATCCCCAGCTTTTTGGCCTCTGCAACCGTTACCACATCGCCGATTACCAGCCCAAAACCCTGATCCTTCATACGCCTGATGCAAATAGGAACATCTTCAGCATTTTCATAAGTAATGATCTGCGCTTTAAACTGAAGAAGACTGCACACAAGATTAGCTTCCGATGTAATTCCGGGGAATCCGGCTATGGCCAGCTTGCCTGTATAATTATGGGCAAGATGAATCACTCTCAGTAAATCATAGCCCGAAAGTTCGATTGGCACTACCGGAATACTAACCACTTTTTCAATCAGTTCCGCGGTACCGCCGCGCGAAAGGATGACATCATACTGCTTTTGCAGCTGACGTGCCTTTTCAGCGCCCTCCTCCATATCCCCTGTAACAATATCCATTTTAACGTCCGGATATTGCTTTGCGGATTCCAGCATCATGTCGCCAAGCCCTTCATAGGGCGCTATACCCAGCATGTTAATTTGTTTCATTTTTTTGCACCCGATCATCCTGATGTTTTGTTCTATTATCAATAAAATACACCATTATCTCTGTAAGGTCAATCATTATTTCAATATATTTTATGAAATATGTGCTTATTTTTTAAAAAATGGTTTTATTTTAAAACATATTTTGTGTTGCATAAATATATTTATGCAACTATAATTAAAGCGCAATAACAAAATGAACAAATTTTGTAAGACAAGGCAGGCTGATTATGTTACCATTTATAGGAATCACTCAAGGGGATCCTGCAGGAATTGGTGCGGAAATAGCGGTAAAAGCACTTTCTCACAGGGATATTGTTTCAAAATGCAACCCTGTTATAATCGGTGACCGTGCTGTAATTCAGGACGCTGTAGATTTTACACACTCGCCTTTAAAAATACACAGGATTTCGGACGTCTCAGAAGCGGTTATGGAGTACGGCACTATAAACCTGATGGATCAAAAGCTTTTGAATCCTGGCGATTGGGAGTATAAACAAATCAGCGCCATTGCCGGCAATGCTGCTTTTCATTATATCAAAAAAGCAATTGATCTGGCTCTTTCAAATGAAATTCAGGCAGTAGTAACCGGCCCAATCAGCAAGGAATCTTTAAACCTGGCCGGCTATCACTACGCCGGTCATACGGAAATTTTTGCACATTTTACCCATTCCGAAAATGTTGCTATGCTTTTAACCGGCCCTGGTCTCAGGGTTATCCATGTGAGCACTCATGTTTCTATGAGGCGCGCCTGTGAACTTGTGACAAAAGAAAGGGTGTATTCCGTTATACGGCATGCGGTAAAAGCATGCAGAATGCTGGGAATAGATCGGCCCCGCATTGGTGTAGCCGGATTAAATGCTCACTGTTCTGAAAACGGCCTTTTTGGAAGTGAAGAAGCTGACGCTATCATACCGGCCATTTACAAGGCGCAATCCGAAGGCATATGCGTCGCGGGCCCTGTTCCGCCGGATACAATCTTTGTAAAAGCAATGGCAGACGATTTTGATATTGTTGTCGCTATGTATCATGATCAGGGCCATATTCCATTAAAGCTTTGTGGATTTAAGAAAAACCCGGATACAGGACAATTTACGCAGTTAAATGGGGTCAACGCAACAATCGGATTACCGATCATCAGGACATCCGTCGACCATGGCACCGCCTTTGACAAAGCCGGGGATGGCTGTGCAAATGAGCAGAGTATGGTGGAGGCAATACAAATGGCAGCATTTATGGCGGGGAGGATGTATGGTAAAGCTTTATGAAACTGCTTGTTATTGCCGATGATTTTACAGGCGCCATGGACACCGGGGTTCAGTTTTCAGGCTGGCAGATATCTACTCTTGTTACTGCCAAGCTTGTAACAGACACAGATGTTGTGGTGGTGGATACCGGTACGCGTCATGCAAGCGCGCGGGATTCGTACCAAAAGGTGTACGAACTGGTTAGCGAGGCGAAAAAACAGGGATTCACCCATTTCTATAAAAAAGTGGATTCCACGTTGAGGGGAAATATAGGCGCCGAGATAGCGGCGCTGATGGATGCAACCGGATGTAAGGAAATGCCGCTGCTTCCGGCTTACCCGGAAAACGGCCGGATCACGGTGGGAGGAATTCAATATGTAGATGGGATATCGCTTGACAAAAGTCCATCTGCAAGGGATCCGTTTGAACCAATACGGAAATCAAGAGTCATGGACATTGTACGGGAACAATGTGCCCGTGAAGGAATTGTCGTTTATGACGCCAGTACCGACGAAGATCTTATTCGCACCGCGCAGACGATTGACTTACATATCGTATCCGGATGCGCCGGTCTGGCCAAGCACCTTCCGCAGATTCTTAATTTAAAAAAGCTGACGGAATCCAGGCCGGTCATTTTCCCGGAAGAATTTGTCGTGATTTCCGGAAGCATTCATCCGCAAACTCTGGAACAGCTGCAATATGCCAAAGAACGCGGATTTCAGCTTTATGTGCTCAACGAGGCTCAGAAAACGGGCGGCAGAAATGCAACAACTCCGCCATACAGTAAGCGTATGATCGTTGCGGCGGCAAATCAGGAAGAAAATATAGTCGCCCCCGACGGCGACCAAATACGGCAGCATATCGCCTCTGTCTTAGGCAAAATTGCGGCTGATTATGCGCATCAGAATAAAACTCTGATCATATTCGGAGGAGATACGTTTCGGGAAGTGGTCGATCAGCTCGGCTGCTGCAAAATCAGGCCTCTCAGGGAATTGCTCCCCGGTATTGTTCTGTCGCAGTCAGTGGATGGAAAATATACGTTTGTAAGCAAGTCGGGCGGGTTTGGCAATCGGGATGTTCTGATACAAATCGAAAAATCTCTGCAGGATATAAACAGATTAAGCTTGAATAGATAGGGGGTATGTTTCTTGTGTTTATCTATGGAATTGAGTATGCCTGGAAAAACGCTTGCAGGTAGCGGCTGTATTTTAAAAATCGGTTCGCTCGCAGAAGAACTGGGATGTAAAAATGCCTGCCTGATCCTTGACGCCGCTCTGGAAAACCCCGAGTTCAAGAGCATCATTATCAAAAACCTCGAAGATTTCGGAATAGGGATTAATTATTCCACCGTAATAACTTCGGAGCCAACATTAAAACTTCTTCAGGAATTGTCAGGCAATGACAGCATCCTGGACTGCGATTTAATCATTGCAATCGGCGGCGGAAGTACGCTGGATACCGGAAAACTTCTGCCTGCGGCAGCGACAAATCCTGTGTTTGCACGGGATATCCGGAACAGTTCTGCAATCGAAAAGGATCCTCTTCCGTTTATTGCGGTGCCCACCACCGCAGGCACCGGAGCAGAAGCAACACCCAACGCGATCCTGCTGGATGAGCTGACGCATGAAAAAACAGGGATTATCAGTACCAAAATGATACCCGATATCGTGTTGCTGGACGGTGATTTAACCAGGAGGCTTCCATTCCCCGTAGCGGTCTCCACAGGTTTTGATGCGCTGTCGCATGCATTGGAAAGCTGCACCTCAAAAAGAAAAAACGATTTTACATCATTATTTGCTTTGGAATTTATCCGTATCATTTTTTCCCATTTAGAGGATGCCTGTATCAATAACTGCGGCGCATCCCGTCAAAAAATGCTTGAAGCTTCCTTTTATGCCGGCGTCTGTCTGACGACGTCATCGACCCATGTGGTACACGCCATGGCATATCCGCTATCCGCCAGATATGGCATAAGGCATGGTTCGAGTATCTCAACCTTGCTGCCGCCTGTTATGAAGGCGCTGCGCCCCCGCTGCGTTGAATATTTTTCCGAAGTGGGAAAACGCTGCCTGGACTTACAGCCTGGCATTTCAGACGAACAGGCTTCTGTCAGCCTTATAAATAAAATTTACGATATGGCAGAGCACCTGTCGGTTCCCGCCGATTTTTCACGCTTTGGAGTAAAGCGTAAAGATATCGGAGCTTTGTCCAGGGAAGCGGTCAAAATCAAAAGGCTGTTTGACAACAGTCCGGCATGCCTGTCAGGTGAAGAGATCCAAAAGATTTATAAGGAGGTGATATGATGAACAGTGTGGTGAAGAGGGACTCAGGCAGACAGGGCAAAATGAAAAATTTCTGGAAAAGATGCAGGGATTCAAAATTTTTATTGCTTTTTCTCCTTCCGGCAGTGATCTGGTATGTTATTTTCTGTTATACGCCTATGTACGGCCTGGTTATCGCATTTAAGGATTATACCATTTCTGAGGGAATCTTGGGCAGCAAATGGGTGGGGCTGAAATATTTCAATAAAATGTTCAACTCTCCGGACTTCCTTAACGTTTTGAGAAATACTCTCGTAATCAGCGGGTTGAAAATGATTTTTGTGTATACGTCAGGATTGGCTCTTGCCCTTATTTTCAACGAAGTAAGAATAAAAAGCCTGAAGAGTTTATATCAGGACATCAGTACCATCCCGAAATTTTTGTCCTGGGTTATTATCGGTTCGTTTATGACGCAGATATTATCGCCGTCGACCGGTATTGTGAATGCGATTATCAAATTATGCGGCGGAGAGTCAATCTACTTTTTGGCAAATCCAAAATGGTTTGTTTTTACTCTTATCATATCGGATATGTGGCAGAGCGCCGGCTGGAATGCAATTATCTATACTTCGGCGATTGCCGTAATTGACGTCGCGCTTTATGAGGCTGCCGTAATTGACGGCGCCAGCAGGTGGAGCAGGATGTGGCATATTACTTTGCCGGGAATCATTCCTGTAGTCATTGTTATGATGATTATGAATGTAGGCTCGATTTTAAACGCGGGATTCGATCAGATCTTCAATCTTTACAATCCTGCTGTGTATAGTGTAGGCGATATTATCGACACCTATGTGTACAGGCAGGGCATCGGAAGTCTGAATTACAGTTATTCTACGGCTGTGGGGCTGTTTAAAAATGTTGTCGGGCTTATTCTTGTTATGGGATGCAACAAAATCGCGCAAAAATTCCAACAGGTCGGGTTCTGGTAATACGCCGGAAACTAATGAATGCCGGACCGAAACAACTTGGATTTCACAATTTGGTCAAAGGGTCTATTTTTAAGTGGAGAGGCAGGTGCGCAACATGCGATATGATAAATTTTCAGTGGCGGATATACTGATTCATGTTTTTTTGGTTATTTTTTCTATCTCCATTCTGTATCCGATATACAATGTGATCGTATTATCGTTCTGTTCGTACGACGGTTTGCTTCAGGCGGGAACAACGCTTGTTTTCAGGCCCTACGGTTTTACGCTAAACGGCTACATAACGTTTCTTACACAGGATAATGTGCTTGCAGGCTATTATCAGACAATATTCCGCACTTTTGCAGGGACGTTTGCATCCATTATTCTGATGAGTATGGCAGCCTACGCAATCTCAAAGAAAAAGCTGATTTTCAATAAATTTTTTACTTTGATGTTTGTTATTACCATGTTTTTTTCAGGCGGCTTAATTCCGGGGTATCTTCTGATAAAAAATCTTCATTTGCTGGATAATACCCTTGTGTACATTTTGGGGCCTTTATACAATACCTTTTACGTTCTCATCCTCAGAAACTTTTTCATGAATATCCCGGAAAGCCTTGAAGAATCCTGCCGCATTGACGGAGGGAATGACATCCAGATATTTTGGCATGTTATTCTGCCGCTTTCAAAGCCCGCTCTTGCAACCGTCTGTATCTGGCAGATGGTAAATCATTGGAACGCATGGTTTGATTCCATGCTGTATATCCAGACACCAACAAAACAGGTCCTCCAGATGGTTGTAAGAAGAGTGGTTTATGAGCAGTCGGATTTATCTGCCCGGGAAGGAATCAGTTTTATTCAGAAAGGAAGTATGCCTACGGCCGAAACCCTGAGTGCCGTCGCCATTATTGTGGCAATCCTTCCGATCATGATCGCATTCCCGTTTTTTAAAAAGTATTTCAATCAGGGAATTATGCTTGGCGCCGTTAAAGAATAAAAGAACCAAGCGGTGCAGTTGCCTTAGCATGGAAGCCTATTTCGCTGCAAATCCCGGATACAGGACTTCAGGAAGGAGGCGTCACGCAAAGGTCCGCGGAAACCGGGTTTAAAAAATAAGGAGGAAACAGATATGAAAGTTCATCGGTTCAGTACCCGCCGTGCAGTTGCCGTTTTGATGGCATTCACACTGCTGATAACACTATTAAACGGGTGTCAAGGCGGCAGCAGCATGTCATCGGCGTCTTCATCACCAGGATCATCGACGGCAACATCGGCGGCAAGCGACGACCCAAATCAAAAATATACAATCACTTGGCTCTCCGGCGCTTCTCCCACAACCGAAAATTCCATTGGAGAACAGTACCTTGAAGAAACGTTCAATGTTGACATTCAGCCAATCATAGTGGAAGCCGCAGACTATGACCAGAAGATCGGCGTGCTCCTGGCAAGCGGAAACATCCCCGATTATATCAGGGTTGGAAGCATCAATACCTTGAGCGATTACACAAAACAGGGTATATTAAAAGAAATACCTGTCAGCGATATCCAGCAGTATATGCCGAAATATTATGATTTATCAATTAAGGTGGATCCCAATATTTTCACATATAGCGTTTTTAATGGTAAAAATATGGGGGCAGCGATTGTAAACGCCGGCGGCGTGTATCCTGTTACCGTAGCCATCAGGGCGGATTGGCTTACCAACGTTGGTATTACAAAAGTACCGACGACCCTTGAGGAACTGGAAGACGCTTTTTATAAATTCAGAAACAACGATCCTGACCAGGACGGGAAAAAGGACACCTATGCCATGTCCATGGGCGCTGATTGCGTAAATGGAAGAAAATTTCAGTCCATTTTCGGAGCATATGGAGTCAATCCATTCTGCTGGCGTGTCGGCGATGACGGAAAGCTTGAATACGGCTTTGTAACGGAAGATTTCAAGAATGCCCTTAAACTGCTGCAGAAGTGGTATAATGACGGCCTTATTGACCCTGAATTTATAACCGACAACTACAGAACAAGCGGAGATGATATCTGTTCGAAGTTCTGCCAGGGGATCACCGGATACCTTGATTCTTATTCGTTTGACGACCATCATTGGGATAACGACGGAAACCTCAGTGCAAAGTGGATTGCAAACAATGAAGGATGGAAACAGTATTACGCTGATAACATCGAGAACCCCGATTTGCTCTATTCCAGAGATAATTTTTACAGCATGGACGACGTTAAGCCTGATTTGCCCGGCCCTGTCTATATTAATATGGCACCGGTTACCGGACCTGAAGGAAATTCGGGCTATGTCCGCGAAGGGATCGTGGCAACCTTTGCTGCCGTGGGAAAACAGGTGGCGGATGATCCCGGAAAGTACCACAGAATTCTGACCATACTGGAAACCCTAGCAACCGACGAAGACGTCTATGTCAACGCTCAATATGGTCCCGAGGGGATGGCGTGGGAAATCGACTCTAATGGCGATAAAGTGTTTAAGGCCGACTGGCCGCAAAACGAACTTTATCATCCGCAGTGGCTTAAAACCGGTAACGGAACCTGGGCCAACACAATGTTCCAAAGCAACCCCGATTTTATGGCGGTTGTCGGGGGAGCCAGAACAAAGCAGAGATATAGACTGGGAGATGTCGCTATGACTTATCCATATGTGGAAAACATCGTGAAAATTTCTCTGCCAAGCTTAGAAGATGACAACACGCTAACGGACTCTATGGTTAATGAGTTTATGATCAAGGCGATATCTCAAAATATAGATATTGATGCTGAATTCCCCAAAATCGTGGAACAATGGAACAAGCAGGGCGGTTCAAAATTAACACAAGAGGCAAACGACTGGTATACCAGCATTAAACAACAGTAATTGAAAAAGGGGAACAAGCTGAATCCTGTTCCCCTTTTCGTTGTATTTGTCAGAAAAGGAAGAATATCTATGATGTTTGAAAAGGTTACCGACCTCAGCACAATGACAGAACCGGGCAGGCTGTACAGGACAAAGGGAAGAAAAAATTTCGCCGAAGCCGAAATACCGACTTCATTTAAAAGCAACCATGCTTCCAATCTTGTCGAATTAGATAACGGGGATCTGCTGTGCACATGGTTTGCCGGCACTTCCGAGGGTTCTTCCGACGTCAAAATCGTTCTTTCGAGAATGGAGGCAGGCTCTGATAAATGGTCGCCGTGTGTGAGAATCAGCGAGGATTTTGCTTGTTCGGAGCAAAACCCGTTTCTCTTTGATTTTGGCAAAGGCCGCCTATGGCTGGTTCATACGGCACAAAAGGCGCGCCGTTGCACAAGAGAGGAATGGGAAAGCCTGGTCAGAAGCGGCCAGGGCAGCGGCGATTATACCATGCAGGAAACCGCTGAAATAAGGGTTCTTGAATCTGCGGACTACGGCCATACCTTTAAAAAAAGAAGACCGCTTAACAGCAGAAACGGAGCGTTCTGCCGTCAGCCGTTTATCAGACTGTCAAACGGGGAGCTTCTCATGGGCATGTGGTACAGTGTGAACGAAGAAGGCGATTTTGAAAAGGGCGCGCTATATGGAAAGGATTATTCCGTCTGCCTGATTTCAGGGGACGACGGGGAAACATGGAAGGAATACCCCTTGCCCGAAAGTATCGGTCGGGTACATATGCAGCCAATTGAGCTGGAACCCGGAAAACTGCTGGCTCTTTTCAGAAGCAGATATGCCGACCGGATATATAAAAGCGATTCCTATGATTACGGAAGGACCTGGAGCAAACCTGTTCCGACAGTACTGCCCAATAATAACGCTTCCATACAGGCCAAAAAGCTGCAAAACGGGCATATTGCGCTTATTTACAACCATACCCGTTACCTGTATAACGATGCTTCAGCCGTACGCTGGCCCGCAAATTCCAGAAATCACATTTCCGTGGCGATATCCGAAGACGGCGGGGAAACATGGCCTTATATCCGGGTTATCGAACCTGGAGAAGAGTTTTACGGAAAGAAAAATATCTTTAGAAATCTTGAATATTCTTATCCGTCCATTATACAGACAGCTGACGGGAAACTGCATGCGTCTTATACTTGCAGTGGGAGAAAATGCATTAAGCATGTTGTAATGGATGAAAACTGGGTGAAAGGAGAAGCAATGGATTGAAACATTTGCAGGGAATCATTCCGGCCATGATTACCCCCATCACGCCGGAGCAGGATATAAATGAAAAAGCTCTTCGCCAGCTGACAAATCGATTAATCGAATCCGGCGTACAGGCATTATTTGTACTTGGCACAAACGGAGAGTTCTTTTCCCTAAGTACAGACGAACGGCTAAAGGTGGCTTCGACCGTTATTGATGAAGCGGCCGGCCGGATTCAGGTTATGATCGGTGCCGGTGCCTCAGGCACCCGGGAAGCCGTTTATTTGTCCCGAAAATCAGAAGAACTGGGAGCGGACTGCCTGTCAGTGATAACACCCTACTTCAATCGCGTGAGCCAGCGTGAAGTGATTGACCACTACAGGCATATCGCGGATGCGGTTTCCATTCCCATTATACTGTATAACATCCCGGCTCGGACAGGTATAAATCTTGATCCTGCCACTGTCAGAAAACTCGCGGAGATACCAAATATCACGGGCATAAAGGACAGCAGCGGGAATTTTGATAATATCCTCGCCTATATTGAGCAAACCCGGGACATGGATTTTTCCGTTTACGCGGGAACCGATTCGCTTATCCTAAAAACGCTGACAGCGGGAGGGCAGGGCGCGGTGGCCGCAACCGCCAACGTTTTTCCTGAGCTTGTCGTTTCCATTTATCATTTTTGGCAAAACGGAAATCTGAAGGCTGCTCAGGCTGCTCAGGAAAGGCTTGAAGCGATAAGAAGGTTCAGCGCTGGTTTCAGTATCCCGGCGGTTTACAAAGCTGCTGTGGAGCTGCTTGGAATCCCGGCAGGTCCGCCGGTTCTTCCGGCAGAACCGTTGAGTTCCGATGAAACAGCTCGGCTAAAAGAACTTTTAGACAGCTACGACTTTAACACACTTTAATTTCCCCCATAACAATCTGACCTCTGGTGGATGTTATCTGCACTTTCAGCAATTTTTCTGACTCCTCGACTGTAGGAAAACAGGGTTGCAGGATCATTGGGTGTTATAAGGCAAAAAAGATTTCTGGAATGGATGACAGTGGCTGTAATGTTGCCCTGATAAATTGGAATTTGTCATAATGCCGAATCGATGTTTATTTGGCTCTCGATGAATGCTTTGGAAATAAGCATAACTTGGATTGTAGGTTCAAAGCGATTGAAATGTGAAGTTCCTTTTTCATATTTACTTTGTGCTTTTGTAGTTTTATTTATGATTGAAATCACAGGAGGCAGTGCCTCTCTCAATTCTTTGCTTGTATAATTTATTGTTTTATCACCCATAAGAAGTGCCCTGGAAATATAAAGTGCTTTAATTCTGTTTTTTAAGAGTGAATGTTGAGATGCTCCCTCCGAAAACTTAAGCTGCATTTTTTCGCATTTAGTAATGGTAGAAAATAGGAAGGATGTGGCCTTTTCCAATTCTTCTTTGCTAAATTCCATCATGATACCTCCTTATCAAATTTCTGTTTATCTATATAACACCGCAAGCTTTTATTCCATAATAACACAGCTTTGCACATATAAAAAGACATACCTTCCTGGAAGAAGGTATGTCTTTTTTGGTGCGCCAAGAGGGACTCGAACCCCCGACCTTTTGGTTCGTAGCCAAACACTCTATCCAGCTGAGCTATTGGCGCACATATGCACTTTTCAACGCCTAACTATCATAGCACTTTACAGTGAGCTTGTCAACCTTTTCCCGATTGTTTCTGTAGAGTATTTTTGAAATATTATTGACATATGCCATTAACTATACTATAATTTAATGGTAAAAGACATATGCCGGTTACTGTTTACACAAGGAGGAAAAGTAATGCCCAGACCAAAAAAATGGCGGCGTGTCTGCTGTATGCCGGGCAGCCAAAGTTTTGGCCCGCTGGACGATGGCAGATATACCCGGCAGGCCATTGTAATGACGGTAGATGAATATGAGACAATCCGCCTGATAGATTTTGAAGGGCTGAATCAGGAGGAATGCGCAGAACGGATGGGTGTTGCAAGGACCACTGCTCAGGCAATTTATAGCAGTGCCCGCACCAAGCTGGCCGAATGTCTTGTAAAAGGAACGGCGCTTTCTATCAGGGGCGGCGAATATGTTCTCTGTGAAAGGGAGCCTTTCAGCTGTGGATGCAGCCGCTGCCGCAAAAAGAAAAGCGGCATGGAGGAAGATAAAGAGTAAATAAAACAAAATAATAAAAAGAAGGCAAAATATTATGAAAATTGCAGTAACTTATGAAAACGGCCGGATCTTTCAGCATTTTGGGCATACGGAGTCTTTCAAGCTGTTTGATATCGAAAACAGTAAAGTAACAGCGACGGCAGTTGTCAGCACAAACGGCAGCGGTCACGGTGCACTGGCAGACCTACTGAAAAGGCTCCAGGCGGACACCCTGATTTGCGGAGGAATCGGCGATGGAGCCAAAAAAACTCTGGCAGAGGCAAATATCCGGCTTTACGGCGGAGTTACAGGCGATGCGGATAAAGCTGTGGATGATCTCCTTGCAGGAAAGCTGAATTTTGATCCGGCTGTCACCTGTACTCAACACGAAGAACACCACAACGGCAACTGCGGTGAGCATGGATGCGGCGAACACGGCCGTCAGGATGAAAAATAACAGCCGAATTCCATTTAATTCTGTTCGTTCTGTTTTTTAAACTGCGTTAATGTCCGGATACCCGGTTATTCTCCCCGATAAATAAAAATACCGTCCAAGGCAACTGCCCTGGACGGTATTTTTATTTGCTAAGACTGTTTTTGCCACCCATCAGCTTGACCATCACGGCCTTCTGAGCATGAAGCCGGTTTTCGGCTTCTTCAAAAATTTCAGCGGCATGAGCCTCAAACACCTTTTCGGTAATTTCCTCTTCCCGGTGTGCGGGCAGGCAGTGCTGAACCATAGCGTCCGGCTTGGCGACCGCCATCAGGGAATCATTGACGCAGTAGTCTTTAAAGGCTTCCCGGCGCTTCGCCGCCTCCTGCTCCTGCCCCATGGAGGCCCATACATCGGTAAAGATAACATCAGCGTCCTTTGCAGCTTCCAAAACATCGTCGGTCAGCTTGAAATTCGGATATGCCTCGGCAAACTCCAGAACCTCCGGCCAGGGCTGATAATCCCTCGGGCAGGCAACCGATACCTCCATCCCGGTTTTCAGGCCGCCTACAATCAGGGAGTTAGCCATATTGTTTCCGTCGCCGATAAAACACAGTTTAAGGCCGCTTAAGCGTCCCTTAAACTCCCGTACCGTCATCAGGTCAGCCAGCACCTGACAGGGGTGGCTGAAATCAGTCAGCCCGTTGATGACCGGAATAGAACCGTACTTTGCCAGATCCTCCACTTCCCTCTGCTCAAAGGTACGGATCATAATGCCGTCCAAAAAACGGGAAAGCACCCGGGCGGTATCCTGTACCGGCTCGCCCCGCCCGATCTGCAGATCATTGGCGCTTAAAAATAATGCATGGCCTCCCAGCTGATACATGCCCGCCTCAAAGGAAACGCGGGTCCTGGTGGAAGCCTTCTGAAAGATCATGCCCAGGGTTTTTCCCTGCAAAACGGGATGCTTAATTCCATGCTTGTTTTCATACTTCAGCTGGTCTGCCAGATTCAGCAGCTCGGTGATTTCTTCTGTGGATAAATCCAGCATTTTCAGCAGATGCTTCATGTTTGATCTTCCTTTCCCGCGCCGATCACGCTTTCAAAAATAGCCATCGCCTTGTCGATTTCTCCGTATGTGACGGTAAGCGGCGGCAGGAAACGCACCGACGTTTTGGCGGTCAGCACCATCAGGCCGTTTGCCACACAGTCCTTGGCAATGGTTTTGGCGTCTTTCCCGTCCACGTCGATTCCCAGCATCAGCCCGTAACCGCGAACCTCCTTTACTTTGTCCATCCTGGCAAGCTTTTCCCGGATATACTGCCCCTTTTTCTCCACTTCACTAAGGAACCCATCGTTTGCTACCACGCCCAGCACTGTTTCCGCACAGGCGCAGGCCAACGGGTTTCCGCCGAAGGTGGTCCCGTGGTCGGACGGTCCCAGCACATCCCGGGTCTTTTCGTTAAACAGCACCGCTCCGATGGGGAAGCCGCCTCCTAATCCTTTTGCCGCCGTAATAATGTCCGGCTTTACCCCGTAATGCTCACAGCAGAACAGCCTGCCTGTCCGTCCGATACCGGTCTGCACCTCGTCGGCGATAAACAGCAGGTCCTTTTCTCTGCACAGCTGCTCCGCCGCAGCGACAAATTCCTTTGTCAGCGGCAGAACGCCGCCTTCGCCCTGCACAAATTCCAGCATGATGGCACAGGTATTTTCGTCCACCGCATTTTTCAGGTTTTCAATATTGTTTGCCTCGGCAAAAACAAATCCTTCAGTAAAAGGCATGAAGTTTTTATGAAACACCGCCTGGCCGGTGGCCGCTAATGTCGTCACGGTTCTTCCGTGAAAGGAATTAACCAGGGTCACGATTTTATTGCGCTGCTCGCCGTATTGGTTGATGCTGTATTTTCTGGCGGTTTTAATGGCCCCTTCGTTGGCCTCGGCCCCGGAATTTGCCCAGAAAACCTTCTGATAACCGCTTTTCTCGCAGAGGAGCTTCGCAGCGGCGGGAGTATGCTCATTGTAAAACAGATTGCAGACATGCCAAACCTTCTGCGCCTGCTCCGTCAGGGTTCTCACCAGCCGTTCGTCGCAGAAGCCCAGGGAGTTGACCCCGATACCGCTGGTTAAATCAATGTATTCCTTGCCCTCAAAATCATGGCAGGTGGCGTTTTTTCCGCTTTGAATGGCTAAATCAAACCGCCCGTAGGTGTTGGCCACATACTGCTGATCGGTTTGCTTAATAGTGTTAAAATCCATAAGGATTCCCCTTTCTGATTAAAGGCCGGGAGCTTACATAAACATGGTGCCGATCCCTTCGTCGGACAAAATTTCAATGAGAATGGAATGAGGCGTGCGGCCATCGATAATAACCGCTTTTTTCACGCCTCGTCGCACCGCTTCCACACAGCACTCAATTTTGGGGATCATCCCACCGGAAATAATGCCCTGATTGATCAGATACGGCACCTCGCTGACCTGTACAAAGGGGATTAAGGTGTTCTCATCGTTTTTATCCCGCAACAAACCTTTAATGTCGGTCATAAGGATCACGTTTTCCGCCCCCAGCTCCGCGGCAATGCGGGCGGCTGCCGTGTCAGCGTTGATGTTGTATAGCTGGCCGTTATCATCGCTGCCCACGGTAGCGATGACCGGGATAAAGCCGTTGTTTAAAGCATCCAGAATCGGTTTGGTATTGATTTCGGTAATATCGCCCACAAAGCCCAGGTCAACGTCCCCCTGCATTTTCTGCGCCTGTATCATGCCCCCGTCCACGCCGCAAAGCCCCAACGCCTTTCCCTTATGCTGATGCAGCAGGGATACCAGCCCTTTATTTACCTTGCCGCAAAGCACCATGTTGACAATCTCCATGGTTTCTTCGTCGGTATAGCGAAGGCCGCCCATAAACCTGCTTTCCTTGCCGGTTTTCTTAAGCATCTCGTTGATTTCAGGGCCGCCGCCGTGAACCAGCACCACCTTGATGCCCACCAGGGACAGCAGCACGATATCGCTCATCACCGCCTGCTTTAAGTTCCCGTTAATCATGGCGTTGCCGCCGTACTTGATGACCACAACTTTATTGTAATATTTCTGGATATAAGGCAGCGCCTGAATCAGGATCTGCGCCTTGTCGGTATTGGCGATTTCCACGGCCGCCACAGCTCCCCTCTGAATTTTAAGTCCGGTAATCCCCGTTGATCTTTACGTAATCATAAGTCAGGTCGCAGCCCCAGGCGGTAGCTGCCGCATCGCCGTCGTACAGCGTGATGTTGATTTCAATTTCGTCCTGCAGAAGTATTTCCTTGGCAATTTCCTCGGAAAAACTTAAACCCACTCCGTTTTGGCAAACCAGAATCGTTCCTTTGGAACTTTTATAAGAAACATCCGCTTTTTCAACGGTGACAAAAGCATCGGCGTAGCCCATGGCACACAGCACCCGGCCACAGTTGGCGTCGGCGCCGAACATGGCGGCTTTTACAAGGCTGGAACCAATCACGGACTTGGCAATCGTCTTGGCATCCTGCACTGTTTTTGCCCCCATAACGTTGCATTCCAGCAGTTTGGTAGCTCCTTCTCCGTCCTTGGCGATATCCCGGCTTAAGGCGACACACAGCATTTTCAGCGCCTGTAAAAAGGCATTATAATCCTCGCTTTGCCCGGTAATGGTTTGATTCCCAGCAAGGCCGGAGGCTAAAATGCTCACCATGTCGTTAGTGGAGGTGTCCCCATCAATACTGATCATGTTAAAAGTAAAATTCACAGCTTCCGTCAAAGCCTGCTGCAGCAGCGCCGAACCGATGGATACATCGGTAGTGATAAAGCACAGCATGGTGGCCATGTTGGGGTGGATCATGCCGGAGCCTTTCGCCATTCCCCCGACCGCACAGGTTTTACCGCCTGCTTCAAAGGAAATGGCATATTCTTTTTTTTTGGTGTCGGTCGTCATAATGGCGACCGCCGCATCACTGCCGCCGTCATAGGAAAGCCCAGCCGCAAGCTCTTCCACATGCTCCGCGATCGGCTCAATGGGCAGGGGCTGGCCGATCACACCGGTGGAGGCGACAATCACATCCTCCGCGCTGATGTTTAAAACCTTGGCGGCCAGCTCGCACATCAGCTGCGCTTTCTGTTCACCGTCGGCGTTGCAGGTGTTGGCGTTGCCGCTGTTGCAGATGACAGCCCTTGCGTAACCGTCCGCGAGGCTCTTTTTCGTTACAGGTATGTGCGCGCCCTGGACGAGGTTTTTAGTGTAAACAGCTGCGGCCGAACATGGCACCTCACTGTATATCATGGCAAGGTCAGGCTTGCTGCGGCTTTTTCTTATGCCGCAGTGAACCCCTGCCGCCTTGAAGCCTTCCGGAGCGGTAACGCCGCCTTTTATAAATTTATAATCCATCTTTACCCTCCGCTGCTACGGAATGTTTCTGAAGAATTTCTCTTGCATATCCGTAATCTTTTTTATTGACGTAAATATAATACATCTTCTTTTCGTCAGGCACCGCCCCATACCGCCCTGCGAGCGGGGCATCGCCTCTGAAAAGCGGGCTTCTGCTTTTTATTTTAAAATCGTACTTTATCTTGTTTTCGGACAGTATATCACGTATTTTATCAAATTTATTCCATGAATCCGTCACGTATACTTCCTGCCGCTGCCGAGGATATATAATACAGCCCTCAGGTTTATACGGCATCTTTTAAAATGCCGGAGGCATAGCCGTAAGCCCTGCCGTTTCATCCAGCCCGAAAATTATGTCATATTTTGGATTGCCTGCCCCGCGGCGCCCTTAACCATATTGTCTATTGCTGAAACGGCAATAAAAGTATTCGTTCTTTTATCCGTGTGGAGTGATATATCGCAGAAATTTGACATGCGCACGTTTTTGATATCAGCTGCGCGCCCGTGCGGCAAAAGCCGTATAAATGTTTCCCCGCCGTACATATCTTTGTAAGCTTTTGCAATATCGCTTTCTGCTGCGCCGCTTTTCAGTTTAGCATAACATGTGGCTAAGATACCGCGGTTTACAGGGAGAAGGTGGGGAACAAAAGTCAGCTTTATATCGTCACC
>ENA-UOOK01002071-UOOK01002071.1-fermentation-metagenome-genome-assembly--contig:-NODE-2071-length-25323-cov-5.329310_pt1 | contig 25323 bp, 18 predicted proteins | sample MGYA00245777_ERZ724023 | MGnify/ENA primary metagenome ERZ724023 (study PRJEB28704, sample SAMN03018312) | fermentation metagenome | biome: anthropogenic terrestrial biome; feature: soil; material... | reverse complement strand
GATCCAAAGCTCCGTTTGCCAAAACATAGGTAGAAACATATGCGTTTGTCATAACGGCCATATCACAGGTGCCAATCTGCATTCCTTCCCACATTTCCGGTTCCGAACCAAGCTGACTGCTCGGATAATCGTTGACGGTAATGCGGCCCTGCGTTTTTTCTTCCACGACTTCTTTAAACTTCTGCGCAGTGAGCGCATAAGGATCATTTGGATTCGAAGCAGTGGTATAACCGATGCTGAGCACTGTTTTCGGAGCAGAACTTGTTTCTCCACATCCGACCAGACTAAGCACCATAGCAGATGCCACCACTGCGGCAATCAAACGTTTCATTTTTGACTTTTCCCCCATTTCTACTCTAACCCTAAAATAACCTCCGGAACATTATGAATTAAATCCCGGATCTCAGAATCCTTCAAGCCTTGTTCCAGCAGCGCACAAACAAACCGATGCATTTCGATCGTAGGATGCGGACTTCCTTTTTGTCCACGATCTGTTGTAATAAATGCACTGCCCGAACCAATTCGGCGAATGGTACTTACCATTTGCTCGATCGATACGGATTTCTGAACGACATTAAGCCAAACTTTTTCAATAAAAACCCCTTCTTTGGCAAGTTCCTCCTGAATCTCCGCCGGAACGATCGTACGGGAAAACTCCGGATGTGTCAAAACCATGCGAACCCCTCTGTGTCTTCCTTCTTTGCAGAGAATAACGGATTCTTTCGGACTTAAATGTCCGCTTGCCAGCGTTGCATCATACCGTTTAACAACATCCATAATCTCATAGACACAATTCTTAAAATGACCTTTCTGGTCAAGAATTGTAATTCCTGGGCGATCAAAAAAATCCCCCGACATATTTCCAAAAGTCAAACTGTTGGCCGCATCCTGTGTTGGCATCCAGATAATCTTCGCACCAAATCTGAGCGCATTTTCCACCGCGTAAACATTTAACCCTCCTACGGGCCAGTTTAACGCAACGGCACCATACGCCTTTGCTCCAGCGTGTGCATACTGATTCACCAAGATAGCACGGGCAACTGTTGATTCGTAGTGACTCTTTAAAACAACTCCTTTCATTCCCACTTGGCTGGCTTCTGCTACCAACTGAAAACAATCCAGCGACCGCGGAAACACCGAGGGTAATGTATGAATATGTAAGTCATACCCTCCCTTCATTAGTTCACTTGCTTTATCATCAAAATTTTTCACACCTATCTGCTTCCTCCATTATGGAATCTATTTCCAAAGAAGCAGGAGGTCGGCCTGATTTTTGCTTTGTTGGCTAAAGTATATCATCGTGTTTTAACAAGGTAAAACAAGTATTTTCAGAATATCCATATTTTATATAATAAATAGTAAATATAGGACTTTTGTGAAATTTATTTTCAAGGCTTTCGTATAATATTACTGTAATCTTCTAAGGATATTTATTGATTGTTTTTTTTAACGCATGTCATTTTCCATTTATAAAAAATAATTGTCCAATAAACAGCATAAATATTTGTATATTATTATTAATTTACTCTCAGATCATTTTAAAAACTCTTTTTATTAACAGTTACCACTTTCTGCGGGAGATCTTTTTGGGACAGAAAATCACATTTTTTTCTAATATTTAAAAAAATGTCAAAAACCATTGACATCACATTTGAATATACTTATAATAAGTAAGATTCGGTAGGTGAGGTTTTTGCAGGGATATGGATTGTTGCCGCAGAGTGGTGGAGACACCATGGAGAAGGTTGGAGCAGGCTATATCGAACTTAAGGTGTAGCATAATACAGTTTCACTGCCCTGCAAAACTAAAGCTCAAACGAAGAAGTCAGAAGTGCTTTTTTACACTCCCATATATTCTTGACCGAATATATGGGAGCTTTTTATTTTTTAGCATATTTTGACAACTTTAAAATCGAAAATAATTTTTGATTCAAACGGAGGTGAGAAGAATGGACTCTGGGAGTAGCAGCGGCACAGTCCCCGACGGATGGCCTACATCAGAAATGGAAACAATGAAAAAATCAAACCATGATTTCATTCTTCTCTGTATCTGATCCTCCGTCCTATAAAAAGTGCCATACTTCCTCCTTTTAGCACAATGCCAATCTAAAGAAATGGAGGTACGAGCGATGAAAAAAAATCCAAAAACAGTTTTAACCAAAAAAAGTCTCTCCATGGCAGATTCGTGTAGTACAGAAGTTAAAAATCGTCTTTTATTTGCTTCGACTCACGATGAAGCAGAAGTCCTGCAAACACTTGGTACCGGGGCTGCTGGATTAAACGAAGAAGAGGTTGAAGCCGCAAGAAAATCTTTTGGCAGCAACATCGTCATGCATAAAAAGAAACAATCTCTTTTTAAAAGAATTTGCAGCGCTTTTATCAATCCTTTTACAGCGATTTTGTTTGCGCTTGCCATTATCTCGGTGTTTACTGATATTCTTTTTACAGAACCCAGTGAACAAAATTATACAACCGTCATTATTATCGTAACGATGGTAATGATTTCCGGAGTTCTGCGCTTCATCCAAGAAACGAAAAGTGGAAACGCAGCTGCAAGCCTTTCCAAAATGATTCATACAACGACTTGCGTCGAGCGTCAGGAATCCGGCAAACAGGAAATCCCCCTGGAAGATGTGGTCGTCGGCGACTTCGTTTACCTTTCCGCCGGTGATATGATTCCAGCCGATTTGCGGATTCTTTCCGCAAAAGACCTTTTTATCAGCCAATCCGCGCTAACCGGCGAAAGCCAGCCGGTTGAAAAATACAGCGCTCCTGCAAGCGAGCAGAACTCCTTGACAGAAATTTCGAATCTTGCTTTTATGGGAAGCACCGTGATTGGTGGGAGTTCCAAAGCTGTCGTGGTCGCTACCGGGAACGATACCATGCTCGGGCACATCGCAAAAAGCCTGACAGAAAAACCACCAAAAACCAGTTTTGAAAAAGGGGTCAACTCTGTTTCATGGGTCCTTCTTCGGTTTATGCTGGTTATGGTACCGATTGTCCTTTTCATTAATGGATTTACAAAAGGTGACTGGCTTAAGGCATTTTTATTCGCAATTTCCGTTGCCGTAGGTCTTACACCAGAAATGCTTCCCATGATTGTGACTACCTGCCTTGCAAAAGGTGCTGTCGCAATGAGTCAAAAAAAGGTAATCATCAAAAGTCTTAATTCCATTCAGAATTTAGGCTCTATCGATTTGCTCTGCACTGATAAAACCGGAACTCTTACACAGGACCGCGTGATTTTAGAGTCCCATCTGGATGTCGAGGGCAATGAAGACTCCCGCGTACTGCGCCATGCTTTTTTAAACAGCTATTTTCAAACAGGGCTTAAAAATCTAATTGATCTTGCAATTATCTCAAAACAGAATGAATTAGAGCCTGTCCCCATTGAAAAAGACTATCGAAAAGTGGATGAAATTCCATTTGACTTTAACCGTCGTAGAATGAGCGTTGTGGTCTCGGATAAAAATGGCAAAACGCAAATGATTACAAAGGGTGCCATTGAAGAAATGCTCAAATGCTGTTCCTATGCTGAACTTAACGGGACAGTGAAGCCGCTGACGAAAGAAGTCCGTTCCTTCGTCATTTCCAAATCTGATGAACTAAACGCTTCCGGCATGCGTGTTATTGCGGTCGCACACAAAACAAATCCTGCCCCAGTCGGTGAATTTTCAGTAGCAGACGAAGACAACATGGTCTTGATTGGCTTTCTCGCCTTTTTGGATCCTCCGAAAAAGACGACAGCCAAAGCAATCCGCGCATTGAATGAACACGGTGTTGCTGTTAAAATTCTGACCGGAGACAATGAAAAAGTCACCTGCAGCATCTGCCGTCAAGTAGGGATTCCAGACAATCGTATGCTTTTAGGAGAAGACCTCGAAAACATGACGGATGCTGAGCTCGCCAAAGAAGCAGAAAATACAATGGTCTTTGCAAAGCTGTCTCCCACTCAAAAAGCGCGTGTGATTCAAATTTTCCGGGATAATGGCCATGTCACCGGATATATGGGCGATGGCATCAACGATGCTGCCGCTATGAAAGTCGCCGACGTAGGCATTTCTGTTGATACTGCTGTAGATATCGCAAAAGAATCTGCGAATGTGATTATGTTGGAAAAAGACTTGATGGTTTTGGAAGACGGAATCATCGAGGGAAGAAAAACATACGCGAACATGATAAAGTATATCAAAATGACTGCTTCTTCTAATTTCGGAAACATGTTTTCCGTTTTGGTAGCCAGTGCATTTCTTCCTTTCCTTCCAATGGCTTCTATTCAGCTATTATTGCTGAACCTGATTTATGATATCTCCTGCACCGCCATTCCTTGGGATAATGTAGATCGGGAATATTTGCAAAAGCCGCGGAAATGGGATGCTTCTTCTATCAGCAAATTCATGCTCTGGATTGGCCCCACCAGCTCAGTATTTGATATTGTCACTTATCTTCTCATGTATTTTTTTATTTGCCCTATGGTCTGCGGCGGGCAGCTCTTCCAGCAGATCACGGACCCTTCTTTAAAATTACTTTATATCTCGACTTTTCAGTCCGGATGGTTTGTTGAATCCATGTGGAGCCAATCTTTAGTGGTCCATATGATTCGCACCCCTAAAATTCCATTTCTACAAAGCCGTGCTTCTGCGCCTGTGCTGTCTCTAACGGCATTTGCTATTTTAACGGCAACACTGATCGTGTGTACTCCTTTGGGAACATTTTTAGGATTTTCTCCTCTTCCTTCGATTTATTTTGCATGGCTTTCCGCGATTGTTATCGGTTATATGATACTCGCGACCATTGTCAAAAAATTATATATTAAAAAATATGGAGAACTACTTTAAAGTATTTAAGAATGAAAAAGCCCACGCGAAATTCGCGTGGGCTTTTTCATTCTTAATCAAACCAATCAAAACGAAATAAATTTTAAAAATATTATGCCAATACAATCAGCTGTTTTCTAAGACACAAAACTCTTTTAAGAATTCATCTCCCAGAGAAACTTCCGTCTTGTCTCCGTTTGCCATATTCTTAATCATGACCCGGCCGCTCTTGATTTCATTATCCCCTAAAACCAGACTGAACCGTGCCCCAATCTTATCGGCATACTTCATCTGTGCCTTGAGTCCGCGCCCAATCTCATCAAATTCTGCATAAAGGCCGGATTCTTTGCACTTCTGCGCCAAAAGGAATGATTTCTCCCGCGCCGCATCCCCAAGAGACGCTAAGAAAAGATCGCAGCGCTTTTTCGGCGGAAATTCAACCTTCTGCTCTTCCATCGCAAGGATTACGCGTTCGAGTCCCATCCCAAATCCCAATGCAGGCGTCGGAGTTCCTCCCATTTCTTCTACAAGTCCGTTATAACGGCCGCCGGCACAAATCGCCATTCCTTTATAGAGAAATTCAAAGACGGTATTTGTATAGTAATCTAATCCGCGGACAATAGACGGATCAATGGTATAAGAAATCCCCATTGCCTCCAGTGCATGCTTTACGCCATCAAAATGTTTCTGGCAATCCTCACAAAGAAAGTCTAAAATCTTTGGCGCATTTGCTGCAATCTCTTGGCATTTTTTCTCTTTGCAGTCCAAAATCCGCATCGGATTCCGTTCAAGACGAGACAAGCAGGTTTCACATAGTTCTTCTTTGCGGGCAGAAAAATATTCTTTCAGTGCCTTTGTATAAGCTGCCCGGCAAGTAGGGCAGCCAATAGAATTAATTGCAAGTGAAATACCGGCAATTCCAAGTCTTTGCAAAATAGAATATCCAACGCCGATCACTTCGGCATCCGAAAGAGGAGAATTGGAACCAAACATCTCGATTCCAAACTGATGGAATTCCCGCAGTCTGCCTTTCTGCGCTTTTTCATAGCGATAGCAGCTGGTCAAATAATAGAATTTTTGCGGCATTCCGGCAGAAAGTAAGCCATGCTCCAAAAAAGCACGCACCGCACCGGCTGTTCCCTCCGGGCGAAGTGTAATGCTGCGGTTGCCTTTATCTTTAAATGTATACATCTCTTTTTGTACCACATCGGTAGTTTCCCCAACACTGCGCAAAAAAAGTTCTGTATGTTCAAAAACCGGTGTTCGAATCTCCGAAAATCCATTCTTTTCAGCTTCGTTTCGTGCAGCCGATTCTACTATCTGCCATTTTTCACTCTGTCCCGGCAAGATATCTTCTGTTCCGCGAGGTGCCTGCGTAATCAGTTCCATAAGAATTTTCCTCCTGAATCATTTCAAAAGCCATCAAAGCTCTTGGGTCTTGATCTCAAATAAAAATGTTATTTTTTATTATACCATAAATTGACCGTTCCGAAAACTGCTTTTCTCTAAAAGAAAATCAGAAATCCCGCCCTGCCGGAGAGATACGGCAAAGGCGGGATTTTTTTAATGATTCGCACAAAGAGACCCACTGATAAAATCAGTGGGAAGGATTTACAATATTGCGCCAATCCAAATCGCCGCGCTCCAAACCATGAATCAAAACTTCCGCCGTTGCAATATTCGTAGCGACCGGAATATTATGGGTATCACAGAGACGAAGCATATTATTATCGTTGGGTTCATGCGGCTTTGCAGAGAGCGGATCTCTAAAAAACAACAGCATATCCACTTCATTGCAGGCAATTCGAGCAGAAATCTGCTGATCTCCACCCTGACTTCCGCTTAAAAAACGTTGTATTTTAAGGCCGGTCGCATCGCTGACCAGCTTTCCTGTTGTGCCAGTAGCACATAAATCATGACGGCTTAAAATCCCGCAGTATGCAATACAAAACTGGACCATCAATTCTTTTTTTGCATCGTGTGCGATCAATGCAATATTCATTTTTAACACTCTCCTATATCATTATTATTTTTTCGATATTTTTAAAACTTCTGCAGAGGCGGCAGTGGAACCTCATGTCCCTCTAGCCGCATGGCAAGTCGAGCAAAAGCTAACGCTGCAGGGCATTTCTGCGGAGGCAATTTCCGCACCGCTGCTGCACGAAGCTCCACATCTTCCGGAATGACTGCAATCAGCTGGATTCCAGTCTGGTCAATCAGATCATCTACATCAGTAAAAAATCCCGATTTTCGGAAAAAAGAAGATGAAAACCGATTGATTACAAGCCTTTGTTCCGTTATACCTGCTTCTAAAAGCTGCGCACGGGTTTTAAAAGAAGCCAATGTGCAAACTTTATCCGGTGTACTAACTACAAGGGCTCTGTCTGCCGCTGAAACGGCACTGCGAAAACCTGCCCCGATCCCCGCAGGGCAATCAATCAGCACATGATCAAAATAACATGCGATTGCGCCGATGAGCTCCCGCATGATTCCAGGGCTGACTAAGTCTTCTTCCCGAAATGGAGCCGGCATTAAATAAAGGCCGTCCTGATAAGAGCTGGGATAGATTGCCTGTGCAGGTGTCGCAGTACCGGAAACTACATCGGAAAGATCAAAGACCTGCTTCTGCGCAATATTGAGAAGCAAATCAAGACATCCTAGCCCTGCATCACAATCAACCAGAAGCACTCGACGCCCTCTTGCTGCCAATGCCAGACCAACATGCGCTGTTGTGGTGGATTTTCCTGCTCCACCTTTTCCCGATGTAATAACTGTTACTGCTCCCATATTAAAAACCTCATTTTCATAGTATCACAAGACTCTTAAATAGTCAATTTTTTTATCTAAAATCAACAGATATTTGTTAATACAAGCTAAAATACAGTCAAAATAACTGTTTTTAATTCTGTCTCCAGACTTTTTTTAACAAATTCATGATTGAAAGTATGCATCAAAAATATCTTTTGCGATATTTTGAGCATAACTGCCTGTTGCACCGTGCGGCAGCACCACAGCCACGGCAATTTGAGGATTATCATAAGGCGCATAGGCGATAAAAGTGACGTTATCGCTGCCGTTTGTTTCTGCCGTGCCGGTTTTTGCGGCAATCGCAATCTTATAATTAGAAAAGAGTGTTCTTGCAGTACCGGAGGTCACAACTTCTCTCATTCCCTCTTGTACTGTTTTCAGATTTTCTGCAGAAAGATAACTGTAATCAGAATTATCCACAAGTGTCTCGCCTTCTGTTGAAGAAACCGTATTCTGACGGCTATAATCGGTTACGTGATCAACCAAATGCACTTTTTTTCGAGTTCCGTTATTTGCAATCGTCGCAACATAATCGGCAAGCTGAGCAGGAGAAAACTGATTGTCGCTCTGCCCGATCGCCGCCTGCACCGTATCACCGTCATACCAAGTTCCACCCGCAGCGGTTCTGGATTCCGGGCCGGCAAGCGTTCCCTCTGTTTCATCGATCTCCACTCCGGTTTTTACCCCGAGTCCCAGTTTTTTCGCATACAGATCCATGCTTGTGATTCCCAAGCGATAGCCAGTCTCGCAGAAAAACACATTGCAAGACTGTGCTAAGGCAGAACGAACATCCATAGGGCCGTGCCAACCCATACAGGTCAAAATCAAACTCGGTTTAAAACGATCATAAACATGATTGCAGACAATTTTTGTCGTATCCGTAATGGCACCTTCCTGCAAAGCCGCCAGTGCAACACACGGTTTAAAAACAGAGCCAGGGGTAAATGCGCTTCCAAAAGCTCTGTCAACCTGTGGATTGGCAGCATCTTTTAAAAGAGAATCAAAATAAGAAGATTTGCTGTATTGAGAAAGATCATAAGTCGGATAGCTTGCAGCAGCCAGCACCGAAAAATCAGAAACTCTCAACGCTACCACTCCGCCGCCAACACAGTCTTTGACCGTCGCATGCGCCGCCTGTACATTCTTTGCAAGCGAATCGGCGGCAGCCTTCTGCACTTTGGAATCAACGGTAAGAAATACGGTATTTCCCGCTTGTGGCTCTTTGGTCACAGTCTCCTGCTGAACTTCTCCGCTGCTGTTATACTCAATTTTCTTTTCTCCTGCACAGCCCCGCAGTGTAGATTCCATCGCAGCCTCAATTCCAAATTTTCCAATTGTATCATTCAGCGTGTACCCTTCTGATTTTAAAGACTCATACTGCTTCTCAGAAAGCGCCCCCAGATTGCCTAAAATATGGGGCATCAAAGTTGGCTCCGGATATTGCCGGACCGACGTGATCTGTGTAGATACGCCGGGCAAATCATCGCTGTTTTCGCTGATGATTGCTACCGTTTCCTGACTGACCTTGCTGGAAAAAATATATGGAACCCCCAGCGAGAATCCGCTCATTGTCATGCCGTAACGCACCGACAAAATATCGCGCAATTGTTCAGGAGTATACTCTGAGGCATCATTTCCACTTCCCGCAAAATATCGTTTAGAAAGTGCGTCAATACAAGTCTGCGGATCGGCATCTTGTCCTACTTTCAAGAACTGATCGGATTTTAAATATGTAAGTGCATCTTCTGCGCCTGCTTGAAACTCGTATTTCCCATTTTGATATAAAATAGGCAGAGTATCATTCCAAGATTCTCCGCGCATTTTTAAAAGCGAAATCAATCTTCCAGTGATTTTATTAATTGACGCCGCCGACATTTCTCCCAGATTAAATCGGATTTCATAAGAAATTTGATTGGTTGCCAGCCCGACCCCATTAATATCCACAGTTTCTCCCCGGGCAGTGGGAATCGTTTGTGTTGTGCTGACCGACTGCTCCGCAAGGGCAGAAAGCTCTTGTCCATCCACAAACTGCCACTGTATCAACCGAACAGCAAAAATACCGCAGGCTAAAATAAGAAGTCCCATACATACTTTCTTTCTGGACAACTGCTTTTTCCACAACCTCAAGTGATCCCACTTCCTTTCCGAAATTTTTTGATTAAGTATCAGCCGGCGCTCTTAGCCTTGTCGCTAAAAATCGATTCAGATAATAAAGAGGCACTGCAAATACCGCCGTATAAAGAGTCCGCGGCAAAAGATGGTAAAGCAGCAGATACCCGCTCTCTGAACTTCCCGGAAAGAAGGCGGTAAAAATCCACTGTAAAAAGGACAAGATCCCTCCCAGCGCCAAAGTGGAAACGACGGCACTCAAAAGGTTTGTCTTTAAAAATTCACTGGCGAGAAAGCTCACGCAATATCCGCCAATCGCGATCTCCAAGGCTTTTGCTCCCAAAAAACTGCCGCTGCCAAAATCCATCAGCAATCCGCAAAAAAGGCCGCAGACCATTGCCGGCACTTCCTTTTCAAAGAAAGCCACCGTAACGACTGCCGGAATCAAAAGTACCGGCAAAGAATGAGATATTTCCGGAAAAAGTCCTGGGACCTGCTGCAGCAGATACAATAGCAAAAATTCGGCGCCATAAGCCATTCCCCGCAAAGCCCCTGCCCGCCTCATGAGTTTCCTCCTGAGGAAGCTGTATTCTGGTCGGCTGCACTTTTTCCTGCAAAATTGGTGATTACCATCACATCTTTTGGATTTTTTAAATCTACCGCAGGTTGTACAAGTGCATAAAGGGAGGCGTCTGATTCACTTCGACTGACAGACTTAACCGTTCCCACCGTCAGATTTCTGGGGAAAAGCCCGCCGAATCCGCTCTCTACTGCAAGACCACTGGTAACAACCAGGTCCCCTTCCTGCACTTTTGTGGTGGAATCCAGATAATTCATTCGAAGATATCCTTCGTCTGCCGATTGGACCGTACAACTCATAATTCCTGTTTCCTGCGTTTGGCTGTCGCGGGCTCCAAATTTTGCATCCGCATGGAACAGCGTTGTCACACGGCTGGAAGTGGGGAACACCTCGCTTACCCAACCGAGAAGCCCTGCATCTGTTATGACGGGGTCATTTTTTGAAACGCCGTCTCTAGACCCCTGATCAATCGTGATGCTTCCATACAGATCATCCGGATCTTTTGCAATCACTTCTGCCGCCAAAAGCTGATAATCCTGATTTTCTTCCTTGAGCCCCAGATATTTTTTATATTCTTCGTTTTCCCTTTTGAGCGTATCATAATTGATGAGCTGACGGTTCAAATCATTGACCTGTGCCTTGAGGCCTTCATTTTCGCTGAGAAGATCTTCTTTTGAAGTTGCTGTTTCCTCTGCATTTGCAGTAATCTGCTCCGACAAAGCGGCACTGACCCGCTGCATCGGCATTAAAAGCAAATTAACAGCACCTCCGAAGCCGCTGGAACTAAATGCGGCGGTAGAGAGCATCAAACAGCCCATTAAAACACATACCATCAGAAGTTTTCCGAGACTCTTTTTATGAGATCCTTTTTTCAACTCCACCGCCCCCTTTTTTTATCATAAAAGTCGGAAAAAAAAGCAGAAAAGATCAGCGGATCCTTTTTTGTCCGAAGTCTTTCTGCTTTTTCGAATTCTCATTCTTTCGAATCATTCGGCTCGCTTTTCTTCGGCTCCGGCTGCTGCTCCCGCCGTTCTGCCTGCTCAATTCCCTGCAAACGCATTCCCGCGCCCAGCGCCACACAATCCAAAGGGGCATCCGCAATCCGAACCGGCAGGGAAGTCTCTGTTTTAATTAGTTCGTCGATCCCCCGCAGCAGTGCGCCGCCGCCTGTAAGTGTGATTCCATGGTCAATGACATCTGCCGCAAGCTCCGGTTCCGTTTTCTGTAGCGTACTGCGAACCGCATCAACAATCTCAGAGAGCGGATCAGAGATCGCCTCGCGAATTTCAGGAGCTGTAATCGTGATATAAGAAGGCAGACCATCCGCAAGATTCCTCCCTTTGACCTTCAGCGAAAGGCCATTTGATTCCTCCGTAGGATAGGCCGAACCGATCTGCAATTTTAATTCTTCCGCTGTACGCTCGCCAATCAAAAGATTATATTTATTTTTAACATATTGGCTAATGGATTCATCAAATTTATTTCCTGCTACCCGAACACTGGTGCTTGTAACAATATCTCCGAGAGAAATCATCGCAACCTCACTTGTCCCACCGCCGATATCCACTACCATAGAGCCGATAGGGTTCATCACCGGCAGCCCTGCACCCATCGCAGCAGCCATCGGTTCCGTCATAATTTCCACCTGACGCACACCGGCATCCGCCATCGCATCTTCCACTGCACGGCGCTCTACCTCGGTAACGCCGGAAGGCACACAAATCACGATTTTAGGCTTGGAAAAATGAGAAGGCTTCCCCAAAGTCTCCTGAATAAAATGTTTGAGCATGGTCGCGGTAATGTCAAAATCCGCGATGACACCGTCATGAAGCGGACAAACAGCCTCAATAGTATCCGGCGTGCGGCCGATCATCTCCCGTGCTTTTTCTCCGACTGCCAGCACAACGTCACTCTCGACGTCCACTGCAACAACGGACGGCTCTCTTAATATAATTCCCTTGCCTTTTCCATAAACAAGCGTATTGACCGTACCAAGATCAATCGCAATATTCTTCAAGCGCATAATTTGGAGAAGCTCCTTTCCCTTATTCTACTTTTCCGGATGGATTCCAACCTTTTTCAGAATCCTATGAATTTTCCCAAGCGGAAGTCCAACCACGCTGGTAAAACTTCCATCAATTCGTTTGACAAAAATGGCGCCGCGCCCCTGAATTCCATATCCGCCCGCTTTATCCATGGGCTCGCCCGAAGCGACATAAGCTTCGATTTCTTCCGGTTCAATCCGATAAAATTCCACACTCGTACAATCTTTATCTTCATAAACCTCGTTGTTTGCAACCAAGCAAAAACCCGTATAGACCTGATGTACCTGCCCGGAAAGCAGCTCGAGCATCTTTTTTGCCATTTCGGGGGTTTGGGGCTTCCCGAGAATTCTTCCTTTAAAAGCCACCAGCGTATCTGCAGCAAGAACTACATCTCCAGGATGCTGTTTCGCAACTGCGATCGCTTTCCGGCGTGCCAGTTGTTCCACCCGCTGCATGGGAGGGGTTCCGTGCGGGCAGGCTTCATTTACCTGCGCGGGAATCACCTCAAAATCATAGCCTGCCTGATGCAGCAAATCAGAACGTCTTGGAGAAGAAGAGGCCAGTATGAACATCAAAAAGTACTCCTTTCAGGATGAAACTGCAAAAAGAATTTTTTCCTTTGCAGTTCGTTTTTATTCTAAATGATAAAAATCGAAAAGCCGGTCGAATATTTTCTATTTTATCTTTCTATTTTATTCTTTATTCTCGAATCTTAATATGCGAGTAAACAAAAATTCCAACCAAAATCAAAATTGCCTGTAAAACATTAATGTTGACGGTAAGTCCAAAGGTAAACTTTAAAACATAAAGATCAACAACCGTCGGTTCCAATCCAAAGCTGGCTCCGGCCCCAAGAAAAGAAATCCACGGAATGGCAAGTGCTGAATCTCCGCCGACTTTTCCGAGTACGATCGCCAAAAGCAATATCACTATCAAAAGGATTGTGCGTAATAATTTTTTCTTCATAACAAATGATGGAACTCCTTAAAATATGATTAAAATCTGCCAAAACCGTATTTTCAGACAGAAGTTCCCGTAGAACCAAACCCATGCTCTCCGCGGACGGTCTCATCTAGTTTTTCTCTAAATTCCGGCTCCATCATCAAAACCGGGAGCACTAAAAGCTGTGCAAAGCGCTCATTCGGCGCAATGGTCCACGGCTCGCTGCCAACATTACAAAGCCCGACGATCAGCTCTCCGCGATAGTCGGAATCAATCACGCCGACGCTGTTGGAGGGAGTAATTCCATGGCGAACCCCCAATCCGCTGCGCCCGCAGATCAATCCAACACTATTTTCCGGCAGAGCCACCGCTACACCTGTGGGAATCCGGCAAAGCGCTCCCGGCGCAATCGTGACCGGTTCTTCCATACAGGCATAAAGATCCAGCCCTGCAGAATCTTTGGTTCCTCTAGTCGGCAAGATCGCCTGTTCGTTTAATTTTTTAAATACCAGTTTCATAAAACACCTCGATAAGATAATCCACGGGTCAGCGCACCCAAAATCGGCTTATCCTCTTTTAGATGCGTAAAAATGTTGCATTCTTCCTCTAAAGTTTCCGTCGTAAAACGTACGGAAACAAAATCCAAATTGGAAAGTTCTCTTTGTCTGCCAAGAAGCGAAAGCGGAACCGAATTATAAACTTCGCTGCACGCTCCTACACAGCTGACCGGAAACTCGATTTCTTTACGGTCAACAAGTGTCCGCGGGTTTCCGCAGCCACCCCACGGATTTTTCCTTCCCGGACAGCCACCGTTTGCGATTGGGCAGCACCGGGTCAGCATCAGTGCCTGCCGTCCGTAGACCATCGTTCCCCGGGGAAGTTGTCCTCCTAAGCTGCATGCCTGCTGCAAAGAAAGCTCAAAGCTCAGTTCTGTATCGCAGAGTCCCTCTTCTTCCAAAAAATTGAGTGCTTGCGTATTAAAAACATTCAGCGAATATCCGCCGTGAATTCTCATTCCTTCTTCTTGTGCCAACGCCACTGCATTGAGTGTTCCCGCAAAAGCATCCAGGATTCCGATTTCTTTTGCTTTCTGTAGTTCTTTTCTCAACTGTTCTTCGATCCCGAACATTCCTCGCGGAAGCTCAATTCCCACTCGAAAGCCCCGTTTTTGTAAAGCAGTAAGTGTCTCCTGCGGCACACCGCACGGAACGTAGATCAATTCACAGCAATCTGCTTCCTGCGGAATTTCTCCGGTCGGAAAATGTGCCCGAAAAGAAACCTTTTCCGCGTGATGGGGCATTTTTTGAGGCAGTCTATATTCAAACGGAATTTTTGGGAAATCCGCTCTTTTATCAAGCAAAATTTCAAGCGTTTGACGTCGCAGGGCATTGAGCTCTTTCATTGGGACGGAAAGGCCATCCTCAATCTCGGTGGAAATCTTTTTAACAAAGAAGGGGGAACCACCTGTTTTACAAAGCTGCTCTTTGCAGCGTTCTTCGGAAATTGCTCTTGTTTTTGCATCTTCCGGTACAGGACCATCTACTTTTACCTGATGCCCATTTTCATCCTCTGCTAAAAGAGTCACCGGAAAGTCCTTCTTGATCTTTAGAAAAAAAGAAACCGACACCCGCGGATATTCCCCTTTATAAAGCTCATGCAGTTTTGGAAAAACCGCCTTTGCTTTTTGGGAATCTTCCGGCTGTCTTGTCCCGAACATGGAACGATCACGCTTGCCATCCGGAAATCCGGTTGTAAAACCGCTTCTCGAAAAGACCTGCTCTAAATCAGTTTGGAGCTCCTGCGGAATTTTCTCTCCGTCTGCTGCAAATCGGCAGGCACGGGAAGAGGCCGCAACATACTCAGGGCGCTTCATGCGTCCTTCTATTTTAAGGCTCATCACGCCGGCTTTTGTCAAATCAGAGACCCGCGAAATCATGGAAAGATCTTTTAAGCTCAGATCGTGTCCGGTTCCACCCGGTGCAGAAAACGGCAGCCGGCAGGTTTGTGCGCACTGTCCTCGATTTCCGCTGCGGGAACCAAGCATGGCGCTAAAATAGCACTGTCCGGAAACACTCATGCACAGAGCACCATGCACAAACGCCTCCAGATCGATCTGCGGATTTTCTTTTTTACAGGCGGCAATTTCGGAAAGACTCATTTCTCTTGAGAGCACCACTCGCTCAAATCCAATCTTTTTGCAGAATCGGACTCCTGCGGGAGTATGGATACTCATCTGCGTACTCGCATGAAGCGGCAAAGCTGGACAACATTTTCTAAGGAGATAAAGAAGCCCTAAATCCTGCACCAAAACGGCATCTACCGGCAAAGCGCAAGCAAACTCCACAAGTTCCAGCGCCTGCGGCAATTCTTCTTCCCTTAATAATGTATTGACGGTTAAATGGACCCGTACTCCTCGCTGATGACAAAGTTTAACCGCTTCTGAGAGTTCATCTTTTGTAAAATTTTGGGCGCCTGCCCGCGCAGAAAAGCTCTGCGCACCAAGATATACCGCATCTGCACCGCCTCGTACCGCAGCAATCAGGGTTTCCATTTTTCCGGCGGGTGCAAGAACCTCAGGTTTTATCATGCTTGTCCTCTTTACTATCTTTAGAGTGTGTTTTTTGAAACAGGTTTACAAAGCCTTCCTGCTCCGGTATCTCCTCATTTGTCTTTGTATAGGTCCCGGTTCGCTGAATCGGCGCATTGGCTCGAGGAGCGGGCTGGTCAACCGGTTTTTCGCCCAAACGGGCGCGCAGAGATGCGACCTCTTTTTTCAGCCGTCCAATCTCTTTTTGAGCTTCTTCCGCTTCTAGGCGGGCACGGGAAGTATCTGCCAGATAGTCCTTGATCTGAGCGCGCAGCTTTTCTGCATCAGCCGCAGCTTTTTTATAGTCATCACAGTACGAAAGCGCCGCCACCGTTGCGGTTACCGTTGCGGAAGCGTGTTCATTTTCTTGCGAAAGATGTTCGATCGTATCGGCGACTTCCTTTGCGATTCCTTTTACATAGGTTTCGCTGTCCATGGCTCCGACCACACATTCAATTCCGCAAATATTTAATCGGACACTGTTTTTGCTCATGAGAAGGCTCTCCTTTCCCAAAAATCCTACTTCTTTGCAAGAAATAATCCTTACAAAAAGATTTGCAGAAAAATCAGATTTTCACTGCCTACGGATAATTTAATTGTATCACGGATCGTTCCCTCCGTCTAGTCTGCATGAATTTCAATTTTCTGTTTTTTTCTCTGCAAAAAGGGCCTTTTTAAGGACCTCCAGAATTTCGTCTCCGGGCTGCAATTTCAAGCTGACATACGGCTTTTCGCCGGCACCAACCAGCACTCTTCCCTTAAAGAGATCAGAGATTTCTCCGATCCACTTCATATTGAGCGTTTTGCTGTAAAAATACAAGCTGCCATTCTGTTGTTTAATCTCGGAAAAGCCCATTTTTCCTGCTCGATTGCGCAAAAGTGCCACTTGTATCAACCCGCCGACACTCTTCGGCGCATCTCCGTAACGGTCAATCAACTCGTCCGTCACATCCATCGCGTCCTCCTCACTGCGGATATCCGCAATGCGGCGGTACATTTCCAATCTGCCGGAAAGGCTTTCGATATAGCTTTCCGGGATATGTGCCTCTACCTGCAAGTCGACTACACACTCTTCGTCTGTCTGAGGGGCTTCTCCCTTTTCAGCCGCGATTGCATCCGAAAGCAGCTTTAAATACATATCATAGCCTACCGCTTCCATATGCCCATGCTGTTCTCCGCCAAGAATGGAGCCCGCTCCGCGAATTTCCAGATCCCGCATTGCAATTTTAAAGCCGGAACCAAATTCCGTAAACTCCCGAATGGCCGAAAGCCGCTTCTGCGCAATCTCTGAAAGAACTTTATTTTTGCGGAAAGTCAGATAAGCATAGGCGCGTCTATTTGATCTTCCGACTCTGCCGCGAATCTGATGCAGCTGCGAAAGCCCCATTCGATCCGCATTATCAATAATCAGGGTATTGACATTCGGCACATCTACACCGGTCTCAATAATCGTTGTGCAGACCAATACATCAATCTCATGGTCAATCAGTTGACGCCATTGCTCCGAAAGCTCCTGCTCGCTCATTTTCCCGTGCCCGATCCCAATTCTAGCTTCGGGGATCCGCTGCTTTAAAGAAGATGCTACCCGGGTGATCGATGCCACATCATTATGCAGCCAATAAACCTGTCCGCCGCGGCGAAGCTCCCGACGCACCGCTTCCCCGAGTACTCCCGCATCATATTCCATCACATAGGTCTGTACCGGGTGACGGTCATGAGGGGCTTCTTCAATTACACTCATATCCCGTATTCCAGACATCGCCATATTGAGGGTACGGGGAATCGGCGTTGCTGAAAGGGTCAGCACATCGACATTGTTGCAAAGCTTTTTTAGCTTCTCTTTCTGTGCGACACCAAAACGCTGTTCCTCATCAATAATGACCAGCCCTAAATCCCGAAATTTTACATCCTTGCTGATCAGTCTGTGTGTTCCGATAACCAGGTCGACTTCTCCGCGCTTTAATTTCTGTAAAATTTCTTCCTGCTGCTTCGGCGTGCGAAAACGTGACAGCAGTTCTGCCGTGACAGGGAACCCTTCCATCCGCCTGGTCACCGTCTGATAATGCTGCCACGCAAGGATCGTAGTCGGCACCAAAAGAGCGCATTGCTTCCCATCTGTAACACATTTGAATGCTGCGCGCAGTGCCACTTCGGTCTTTCCGAATCCCACATCTCCGCAGAGCAGCCGATCCATCGGCATAGGGCGTTCCATATCCTCTTTGATTTCTTCAATGCAGCGCAGCTGATCCTGCGTCTCATCAAATTCAAAATGGGATTCAAAGTCCCGCTGCCAGTCGGTATCTTTGGAAAAAGCATGCCCTTTGGCCTGCATTCTCTGGGCATAAAGCTTGATTAGCTCTTTTGCCATATCTTTTACAGCACTGCGCACTCGTGTTTTGGCTTTTTGCCAATCACTGCCGCCTAACCGGCTGAGCTTTACCGTGGAATCCTCTCTGGGTCCGATATATCGGCTCACCAAATCGAGCTGCGTCACCGGCACATAGAGAATATCATTTTTAGCATAGCGAATTTTGATATAATCTTTGACAATCCCGTGCGTATCAATTTTATGGATTCCGTCAAAGACGCCGATTCCGTGGATATCGTGTACTACATAATCCCCTACCGAAAGCTCTGAAAGGGAACTGATTGCCTGCCGGTTCGGATCTTTTTTGCTGTTTACACGCTGCCTATTTCCCTGCATCAGTTTTCCGTGGGTAATGATTCCCAATGCCATCCCGGGCCATTCCATGCCTGCAGAAAGAGTTCCCGGCATCACTGCAATCATATTTTTTTGAACTTCGGTTGGTTCTTCTGAATAATAAGCCGGCATGTTAAGTGCCGCCAGATCAGAAGCAACTGTTTTTGCGCTGCGCTGGGTACCCGCTAGGATTAAACATGCCTCCCCTTGATGAAGCATCGCCGAAAGGTCCTCCTGCAAAAGCTCCATAGAGCCGCCCCAAGCCGCCAGCTGACGCGCTGTAAAATTCAAAAGAACGCGAAGCGGCACATCATAGCTGCCGTGAGCAAAAACATCCAAGAATATGGAACTGCTGTTCTCTGCTTTAGAAAGCAAATCTTCATAGGAAATGGAAAATGAGTCAAGGGTGCGACAGAGCGTTCCTTCTGCGAGATATGCCTTCAAATCTTCTCCCCACTGTGTGGTAAGTGCGCGCAGCCGCTCCTTTTGCCGCGCCGGTTCGCTTAAAAAGAGAAATCCATCCTGCGGCAGATAAGAAAGCAGCGTTGCTTTCTGCGGATACAAAATCGGCAGAAATTTATCCATGCAGGAAAGTCGGATTTCATTCAAAAGCCCATCAATCTGCTCTTTTAAAACTTCCTTTTGTTTTGGGGCTGCTTTTCCCCGCAGAGAGGACATCAATTTTTGCAGAGTCTTCGCAAAAATTTTCGGATGATCGGTTAAGGCTTCTACCGCCGGCACAATTTTTACCCGTTCAACAGAATCCGTACGTCTTTGAGTAACCGCATCAAAATGAGAGATGGTATCAATTTGATCTCCCCAAAATTCAATTCGCATCGGAGAAGCAGACTCCGGCGGATAAAGATCCAGGATCCCGCCGCGGCGGGAAAATTGCCCGGAACCATCCACCTGTTCTGCCCGTTCATAACCGCAGGACAAAAGCAAAGATTCCAAAGATTCCGGAGAAACGTCCTCTCCGGAACAAAATTCTTTTGTATGATTTTTTAAAACTTCCGGTGGCAAGGTAAGCTGCAAAGCCCCCTCGATGCTGCAAACCAAAACTTTACAGGATCCTTCTGCAAAACGAGAAAGCACTCCGATCCTCTGATGCTCATATTCGTGAGAAGCGGTTCCGCTGAGAAATGTAAAATCTCTTGCGGGATAAAAAAGAGTCTCGATTCCCAACGATTCCAGGTCGGACTGCAGACGGTTCCCTTCACTTTCATCTCCACAAACGACGATTGCCGGTTTTTCACTCTGCTCACAGAGCGCACTAATCAGTGCCGCCTTGTGAATTCCGGTAAGCCCTGTACAGGCAATCGGAGTCCTTTTTTCCCTTAAAGCTGTTATCAGAGCCGTGTATTCGGGAAGATTTTGAAAAGCATTGGTTAAAAGTCTCATAAAATTTGCTCCTATTTTGCATTTTTAGGAAGAATCAATTGTTTTTTGTCAAAATAAATGATATAATAATTTTATCTGTTCAAAAATTTAAAGTGCTAAATTGGCATTTTAAATTTTTTCAAATGAGGGGGTAAATAGATCTTATGAATCAAGAAACAAAAACCCGCAGCAGCTTTTCCGGTAAAGTCGGATTTGTACTAGCCGCAGCGGGCAGCGCAGTCGGCCTGGGGAACATTTGGCGTTTCCCATATCTTGCCGCAAAATACGGCGGCGGTATTTTCCTATTCGTTTACATTATTCTTGCGGTAACCTTTGGTTTTGTGCTGATGATTACAGAAATTGCAATCGGGCGGAAAACCGGTCTTTCTGCAATCGAAGCCTATGGCGCCATCAACAAGAAGTTTAAGTTTCTCGGTGTTCTTACTTCTCTGGTGCCAATTATCATTCTGCCTTACTACAGCGTAATCGGCGGCTGGGTTATGAAATATCTGGCGGTCTACATTGCTGGTCAAGGGAGCGAAGCTGCCGGAGCCAAATTCTTCGGCAACTTTATCAGCGAGCCGATCGAACCGGTTCTCTGGTTTTTGTTCTTTATCGGGCTCACCGCAATCGTCGTTTTGTTTGGCGTACAGAAAGGCATTGAAAAAGTCAGCCGGATTCTGATGCCGGTCCTGGTCGTTCTGTCGGTTGCAGTGGCAGTCTACTCTGTCACCCTGCCCGGCGCAATGGAGGGCGTTAAATATTATCTGCTGCCCGATTTCAGCAAATTCTCCGTCAACACCGTTCTCGGTGCCATGGGACAGCTTTTCTATTCTTTAAGCCTTGCGATGGGCATTATGATTACTTATGGCTCTTATATGAAGCGGGATGTAGACCTTGTGCAGTCTGCCCGCCAGATCGATATTTTTGATACCGGAATTGCTTTTATCGCCGGCCTGATGATTATTCCGGCGGTCTTTGCCTTTACAGGAGAAGCTCCTCAAAAAGCAGGCCCTGGTCTGATGTTCCAGGCTCTTCCGCAGGTTTTTGCGAATATGGGGTTTGGTACTCTTGCCGGTATTCTATTCTTCCTGTTGGTTTTATTTGCTGCATTGACTTCTTCGATCTCGCTGATGGAGACTGTCGTTTCCATCTTCCAGGACAAACTCGGGTGGGAACGTCGCGGAACCTGCTTGATTGTCCTGTTGGGCTCGATTGCGATTGGGATTCCGTCTTCTTTGGGATTTGGGCCTTGGTCAATGGTTCAGATCATTGGTATGGATATTCTGGACTTCTTTGATTTTATCAGCAACAGTGTCCTGATGCCAATCGTTGCTCTGCTTACCTGCATCTGCATTGGCCATATTGTCGGACCTAAGTTTGTGGAAGATGAAGTCAGCCTCTCCGGAAAATTTCGTGAAAAGAAAATGTATGGTGTGACAATTCGCTGGATCGCTCCGGTGTGCATTGTTGCCATTCTTATTTCCAGCATTATGAGCGCTCTGGGAATCATCACGATCTAATTTTTGCCCAAAGTGCATATTCATTGATTTGAGCCGTCCCCATAATTGGGGGCGGTTTTTTGTTGCCTAATGAAACAAGAGGTTTAAAAGGACAACACAAGTGCCCCGCATTTTTACATGCAGGGCTTTTTCAACTTATGATTGATCGTATGGGATTTCTCCGTCAGGTTGCTTTTAGTCATCATCCAATTTTAAGACCGCCATAAATGCTTCCTGCGGAACTTCTACTGTGCCAAGTTTACGCATCTTCTTCTTGCCTTCCTTCTGCTTTTCCAGAAGCTTTTTCTTACGGGTGATGTCGCCGCCATAACACTTGGCGAGGACATCTTTGCGCATGGCTTTGATGTCTTCCCGGGCAATGACCTTGCTGCCAATGGACGCCTGGATAATCACCTCGTACATCTGGCGAGGGATAATCTTGCGTAACTTCCCGGCAACTGCACGCGCCCGGTAGTAAGCTTTGTCATTGTGCACAATCATACTGAGGGCGTCTACCACCTCCCCATTCAAAAGCACATCCAGCTTGACCAGATTGGAAGGTTCATATCCGTATAATTCATAATCCAAGGAGGCATACCCTCGGGTGCGCGATTTAAGTGCATCGAAGAAATCGTAGAGGATTTCAGACAGGGGTAATTTATAGTTGATGATCACCCGCTGGGAGGTCAGGTATTCCATAGTAACAAAAACACCGCGTTTTTCCTGGCAGAGCTCCATGATTGAGCCCACGTATTCGTTGGGTACCATAATGGAGGCCTTGACGCAGGGTTCCAGCACCTGTTCGATCTTCTGTACCGGCGGCCAGTGGGTAGGGTTTTGCAGCGATATTTCGCTACCATCAGTAAGTAAAATTTTATAGACCACGCTCGGTGCGGTAGCCAGCAGGCTGAGTCCATATTCCCGTTCCAAACGCTCCCGGACAATCTCCAGATGCAAAAGCCCCAGAAACCCGCAGCGGAACCCAAAGCCCAGTGCATCAGAGCTCTCCGGTTCGAATAAAAGCGCGGCATCATTAAGTTTAAGCCGGTCCAGAGCATCGCGCAGCTTTTCAAAGTCGCTGTTTTCCACCGGGTAAAGTCCGCAGTAGACCACGGGTTTAACTTCCCGGTAACCGGGAAGGGGATCCCGCGCCGGCTGGGAGGCGATGGTAATGGTATCTCCCACCCGGGTATCCTTTACATTCTTAATTCCCGCGGCCAGATAACCTACTTCCCCGGGCCCCAGGGACGTTACCTCTTGCATGTACGGTGAAAGAACACCTATCTCCGTGACTTCAAACTCCTTGCCACTGTACATCATCTGTATGGTATCGCCTTTTTTTAACCGGCCAGACACCACCCGGATATAAGAAATAGCTCCCTTATAGGAGTCAAAATAGGAATCGAAAATAAGCGCCTGCAAGGGGGCATCTTCAATGCCGGACGGAGCAGGAATGGCCTTCACGAGGGCTTCCAGGACCTCCTCCACTCCCGTGCCCAGCTTGGCGGAAATAGAAAGGATCCCCTCCTTCTCCAGCCCCAGCACATCCTCCATTTCCTGCTTGACCACTTCCGGCTGGGCGCCGGGTAGATCAATTTTATTTACCACCCCGATGATCTCCAGGTTCAGATCCATGGCCATGTAAACATTGGCCAGGGTTTGGGCCTCGATACCCTGGGAAGCGTCCACCACCAGCAAAGCCCCTTCACAGGCGGCCAGACTGCGGGAAACCTCATAAGAAAAGTCCACATGCCCGGGAGTATCGATCAGGTTGATAATATATTCCTGGCCATCCCGAGCTTTATAATTCAGCCGCACCGGTTGCAGTTTGATGGTGATGCCCTTTTCTCTTTCCAGATCCATTTTATCCAGGAACTGTTCGCGCATCTCCCGCTGAGTCAATGTACCGGTGGTTTCCATCAATCGATCCGCCAAGGTGGACTTGCCGTGGTCGATATGGGCTATAATACTAAAATTTCTGATATATTCTTGCAAATTCGCTTAAACCTCCGCATTTCGGTCTTGCGCCTTACATTATACCTGTATTTAAAACCGGGTTCAATGAACGGGGCCTTACGCGCGGCGCAGTCTTTTGCGCAGCATGCCCAAAACCAGCTCCGTCTCTTCCAGACGGAAAAAATAGACCAGCGCCGCATAGACCACCATGCCGGCTATAACACCACCGCCCACACTGATGAGCAGCGTAAGCTTGGGAGCCAGTGTCAAAACCCCCATCAGGGTCTGAACCAGATAATGGACGACCTCATACATGAGGAGAGAGGCCCCCAGGGAAATAAGAAAACTTGTCACCAGCCGGGTCCCCCCTAAGGCACCCACCTTGTATCTGAGCACCCCCAGTAAAATGATCAGGTTAAGAAATCCGGCCAGTGAATAGGCCAGGGCCAGACCCTGGTGCCCCATGGGTTCAACCAGTTGAATGGAGAGAAAGATGTTCAAGCCAATGGTAACCGCCGCAGCAATCACTGGTGTAATGGTATCCTTGAGGGCGTAAAAACTGCGGTTTAGAACCTGGATGGCCGAGTAGGCAAACAGGCCCAGGGAGTAGTAAAAAAGCGCCTGGTTGGTAGCGGTAACTGCCCCGGCAGTGAATTTCCCCTGCTCGAACAGCAGTCGGATCAAGGGTTCACCCAGAGCAATCAGGCCCAGCGAAGCCGGTATGGTCACCAGGAAGATGGCCCGTACTCCCAGGGAGGTGGTTCGCTTAAACATACCGATTTCCCCGCGAGCGGTCAAGGTGGTCAGGGTAGGAAAGAGGGCGGTGGCTATGGAAACGGCAAAAATACCCATAGGCAGGTTCATTATCTTCTGGGCCAGGTTCAGCGCGCTGATAGCTCCCGCTCCCAGCCCGGAAGAGAGGTTCTGGGTAACAAAAAGGTTGAGCTGTACCACCCCCAGGCCGGCTAGCACCGGCACCATAAGGACCATAATCTGTTTAAAACCAGGATCGTGATAATCAAAGGAAAAGCGGTATTTTACGCCCACTCTCTTCAAGGCTGGAATCTGCACAACGAAGTTCAGTATTGCCCCGATGACCACACCATAGGAGAATGCAGCAATCCCCAATTGCGGGAAAAAGGCCACGCCGATGACGATAATCATTAGATTGTAAACCAGAGTACCCAGGGCCGGAGCGGCAAAGTGGTTAAAAGAGTTAAGGATACCCATGGCAAACCCGTTCAAGGCCATGAAAAAGGTCTGCATGAACATTATCCTGGTAAGGCTGACAGCCAGGTCCAGGTAAGCTTCGGGCAGACCGGGAACCAGTACCATAATAAGGGGTCGGGTGTACAGGTAGGCAACGGCGATCAACACCAGCAGAAACAATATGGTGTAATTGAAAACGATACTGAAAGACAACCAACCCTGTTCTTCCCGGTCGGTGGCAATACATTCGGAAAAAACAGGAATAAAGGCGGAACTCAAGGCCCCTCCCACTAGCAGCATGTACAGAAAATCGGGGATGGAAAAAGCGGCCCGAAAGGCATCGGTGATGTAATCCTGCCCCAGAAGGGTGTAGAGGGCCACCTCACGGCCGTAACCCAGGATACGGGCAATGATAACCGTTATCATTAAAAGAAGGGCGGCCTTGGCCACCTTTTTACCGGTCTCGCTCAATGATTCCCACCCCGACGTTAATGAATTGCAGCCTTCCGCCTTAAAGCGGCTGATTCGCCACTCTTCTATCATAAAGATAATGGCCCAGCCCGGCAAGTTAAAACGCTTTGGGCGGGGGTAGGACCAAGAAAGCGCCACTATTTAGTTAAATAATCCGTCCCCTTGACTCTTGCCAGATAGGCTTCCACCGACCGAACCAGAGGTTCTCCCTGCCGC
>ENA-UOOK01002070-UOOK01002070.1-fermentation-metagenome-genome-assembly--contig:-NODE-2070-length-25325-cov-5.533320_pt1 | contig 25325 bp, 20 predicted proteins | sample MGYA00245777_ERZ724023 | MGnify/ENA primary metagenome ERZ724023 (study PRJEB28704, sample SAMN03018312) | fermentation metagenome | biome: anthropogenic terrestrial biome; feature: soil; material... | reverse complement strand
GATGCCTCACTTACCGAAAAATGGGCTGCCTGGGATTGCTTAGTTGAATATATTAATAACATAAATTAAAGAAATAAGCGGCAATTAACAAAGAATAAAATAATTACAGGACATATTTAACAACAACATTTGTTAAAAATTAGCTTCAGTAAATATTGTTTAAAACTCCATAAATTTTATTTATATTCCAGTATTAGTGAGATTGTAGATAGTGGTAAAAGACTAAAGACTATTGTTTGCTATTAGCATAGTTTTTAAGTTTTAAACTTAAATCCATGTTTAATTGTCCATTGCTTTTTTTAATAGTTTTGGATCATTTCCTTCGCCGGAATCAAAAAACAAGCAGTTGTTCATTTTTATTAACTATTTTATTTTTTATTAAGTGCTCACGGAATTTATTAATTTCGCTAAAAACTATTTCATCTATTTCAAAGTTCTTTGTATTTGTAAAGTTTTTTCTCGTCTTATTGTCAAACTCCATAGTTAAACTTAAACGGTGTTTATTTCCTGTTTGGTCAAAAACATATATATCCCAAATTAGATCAGTACGCCGAAAAAAATCTAAAACTTCATCTAAGTTATAATGTATGGGCATATATTTTGTTTTTCTTTTGTTAATATTTTTAGTTTCTCTATTATCAGAAATCATAATAAACCTGCAAAATGATAATAAAACTAAAAAAGCAAGAAACAGTGCACTAAACCCAGATAATATTCTTATTACAGCAATCTCGTTAAAAAATACCGTAACCAAAGCAAGTCCGGTTACTGTGGTTACTAAAATAATAAAACGAATAATCTCATATTTATAAGTTGTTTCTGAAGTTACCGCACCTAAAAAAAACTTAATCGATGACTTGATTATCTACGGAAACTACCGGGAAAAACCGATGGTGATTATCGGGCGGCGGGACCATTTTACTGCCTATGGGATCGAACAGTATTTAACCCCGGAGTTGCTGGCGACAGCCCAGGATGCACAAGGCAGAGCGGTCTGGTCCGATATTTTTTATAACCAAGTCGGCGCTCGCCTGATGGTGAACTTACCCCCGGAGCTTCTCCGGGAAGAACTGAACCAACTAGCGGTGATCAAATGGCTTTCCGATCCGCAAGCAAGGACCGGAATCGGTTATCTAGTCGCCAGTATTAACCTGGCGCGGCTCTCCGACTTAATCGAAGATATTGTCCTCGGCAAGACCGGGCGGCTCTATATTGTCGACCAAAAGCTGCAGGTTTTGGCGTCCAGCGAGAAAAACCTGATCTTACGGGAGCTGCCTTTGGATGCGCTTTCCCTCCAACAACTAGGGGCAGCCTCCGCGGGCAGTATTGAAGGGGAATTCAGTGGCCAGGATAGCTTTATTCATTTTCAGGAGATTGCTCCGAATAACTGGAAATTAGTAGGGGTCATCGCCAGTCAGGAATTTCAGGCCTCCGCCGGGGTGGTTCGTAATCGGATCTTAGCTGGGGGGATCCTGGTGCTGGCGGTTTTTGCGGCGGTAGCCGTGTTCGCAGCCGGCAAAATCACCCGCCCGATCAAGAATATTTGCGGGTTCATGCAAAAGGTGGAGACGGGGGATTTAAGTTTGCGGGTGCATGAAACAGGAAGTATTGAGATTGAACAACTTTCCCAACACTTAAACCGGATGATCGAAAACCTCGCCCATTTACTGGAGGAGATGTATCAGGAACAAATCTTTAAACGGAAGATCGCCCTTAAGATGCTCCATGCACAGATTAACCCACATTTTCTCTATAATACGCTGGAGTCGATCTCGTGGATGGTAGAAAGCGGGCGACGGGAAGTAGCCGTGGAGCTCCTCGAGTCACTATCCACGATCTTCCGGGTGACCCTTTCGGGCGGGCGCGATATTATAAAAATTGGCGAAGAGCTTGACCATGCCGAAAATTACCTACGGGTGCAACGGATCCGCTACCAAGATAAGTTGGATTATGTGATCAATGTTGATGAAGGGATCAAAAAACATGAGATTGTGAAAATAACCTTGCAACCGATCATCGAGAATGCGATCTACCATGGAATTAAACCGAAACTCAATGGCCGGGGAACTGTGGTTGTTTTGGGGCATCAGCTTGATCAAGAGTTAATTAAGCTGTCGGTGATCGATGATGGGGTGGGGATGAGCAAGGAGAAAGTAACACAGCTCCAGGCCGCTTTAGCCGAACCCGAAATCAATTTGGAGACGGAGGGTAAAGGTTACAGTTTAATCAATATAAGTTCCCGGATTAAACTGTACTTTGGGATGGACTATGGCTTAGTCTATACTAGTGCGGAGGGCGTGGGGACGAGGGTTGATCTTTATCTACCGGTCAGCCGGAAAGATTCGTGAGTGGACTTCCCCCGGTCAATCAAGGAACTCCTTCAACTGGACTTTATCCCGATATTCACTGGGCGAAAGCCCGGTTATTTTTTTAAAGACGATGCCAAAATAGTGGCTGTCGCGAAACCCAACGTCGTTGGCAATTTCGTAGATTTTTGCCGGGGTGGTCATCAAGAGTTTTTCTGCTTCTTTGATCCGCGTTCGGTTTAGGAATTCCGTCAGCGGGTAAGTGGTTACTTCTTTAAAAAGGCGGCTTAAGTAACAGGCGCTAATAAAAACCGCATTGGCGACTTGTTCCAGGTTCAGTTCGGGATCACGGAAATTTTGCTCGATATAAACCCGGGCTTGATCAACGAAATTGCGGCCGACCTTTTGTTTGTGTTGATTAATAAACGCCACCGCATGGCTGGAAAGTTCAATTAACCATGCTTTAAGCTCATCAATGGTTTCTAAAGTGTTGATTTTCGCTAAGGGATTGAAGTCCGGGGTATAGACTTCTTCTAGCGTCCCACTGAACTCTAAGACGGCACGGATAATCTGATTAACAAAATCCAAAACGGTTAAATCCAGATAGCTTTTGGCGATTTGCAGGTAATTTTCGACCTGAATCGTCGTAAAAAAATCATCGATAAAACGGATGATTTCTGCTAGATCGCCGGCGCGGAGGAGGGAAGAGAAGGTTTCTTGGTCGCGAATATAAAGCAGACGTCCTGATTTGGAGTTTTCAATATCTTCATAGGGAATCAGGGCATTGGCGCCGGTCCAAATTTTGAATTCCAGCGCTAAACGGGCTTCTTGATAGGATCTTTCCTGTGAAACCAGATCGGGGTAAAGTCCACCAAAACCGGCGGAGAAAGAGATCCCGTCGGTTTTGAGGATCTCGTCTTGGATGGCGAGGGTTGTTTCGTATAACGCCTTTTCCTGCTGGTCATCTTCCAGACTGTAGAGGAGAACAATTTCATCGGGTTTATTGATGAAAGCATAGGAATAGGCCGGGAGCGTAAAGTGTTCTTTGATTAAATCAAGGAGGCGGAATTTGTACAGTTGTAGCTCAACTTCTTTTTTCATCTTCACCAGTTGCAGGTAGTTGTCAAGATGAAAGAGGATCGTTCCCCACCACTTCCCCTTGGGCGTGATCTCCAGAAAAGCGAATTGTTCCGCGAGATCTTCCGTCCCTAGTTCGCCGTTGATCAGCTTCAGGAAAAATTTCTCCCGCAAGCCGGGGAGGTTCTTTTTAATCAGGTTTTGCAACCTGATTTTTTCTTCAGAGGCTTGGTGGCGTTCAGCTAAGCATTCCTTAGCTTCCGCGAGGATGCTACTTAATTCGCCGGCGCGGATTGGTTTGAGCAGATAACGAAAAACCCCTGCTTCAATAGCTTTCTGGGCATAGGAGAATTCGTTGTAACCACTGATCAGGATGACCAGACTCTCTGGAAGCAGACTCTTGAGCTCTTCCGCCAGTTCGATCCCATCCATCAGTGGCATGTAAATGTCGGAGAAGATTAGCTCCGGTTTTAACTCGCGGCAAAGTTTCAAGGCTTCGGTGCCATTCGTTGCCTCGGCCACGATTCGGCAATTTTCCTGCTCCCAAGCGATGACATTCCGTAATTTTTCTAAAATAATTGGTTCGTCGTCAATTAACATCACCGTATACATTAGGCTTCCTCCCCTTGGGCTTTTTGCGTTGTGTTTGATTACAACGCAAAAAGCTTCCCTTTGACCACTCTCTCTTTTAGTTTACAAAATTACGGCGGCAGCGGCAAGCAGAGCGGAAAGATGACAAATAAACCCTAAAAAGCGCAAAATATACACCATTTTTACCGTCGCTTAAATGAGCGTCGGTTTATTGATCGTTCATGTCGCCAAGATAACAACAAAAGTAAAAAGATATTCACTTCATTTTAACAGAGCCCTTTGTTAACATTTAGCTGGAAGCAAATGATGAGGTGGTGAAGTAGGTGGCGACATTAAGAATAATCTTTAAACATCATAAGCTGGAAATACTGATGGTTCTGCCACTAATCCTTTTTGTACTAGGGTTTACCCTTGTCCCGGTTTTGCAATGTATCTTCTTTAGTTTTCAAGATCAAATCACCGGGGAGTTTCCAACCTTAGGTAACTACCGGGAGATTGTGGGTAGTCGAAAATTTGGCGAGGCCTTAAAGAATACCCTTTTAGTCACATTGATCGGCCTGAGTTTGGAGATGAGCGTGGGGATGATGGTTGCTTTGCTTTTGACCACTAAGCATAAGTTCCGGGGCATCTTTCGCGCCATTACTATGATTCCCATGGGGGTGCCAACGGTTGTTTCCGGTGTGATCATGTTATACATCTTCAGTACCAACGGATATTTAAATGAATTTCTCTATCGGATTGGCCTGATTCAGCTGCCGATTGATTGGGCGAATGGGGGCTTCCGAACACTGTCCATGGTCGCGTTTGCCGATATGTGGAAAGTGACGCCTTTGGTCATTGTTCTGCTTCTGTCGGGGCTCGAGAGCATTCCAACCACTGTCTACGAAGCATCGGCCATTGACGGGGCTTCCCGTCGGCAAAATTTCTTCTATATCACTTTACCGCTGATCAAACCCTTCTTCACGATTGCTTTGATTTTACGGGCGATTGACGCCTTCCGGATCTTTGAATTGCCGATGGTGCTCGCCGGTCGGAATACGATGTTTCTTGGGACTTACGCCTATAGCGAATATTTTGATTATAACAACATCCATACGTCCGGGGCTGCTTCCACCATTCTGATGGTGGTGATCGCCATCTTCGTCTTCGGGTATATCGGGATGGTGGGTTCAAGGGAGGTTGAGCAATGAAAACCAGCGAACAGAGGGGTCTTGCCATGGCCGAGCATAAAATCAGCACCAAGCTGTTGCGGCATAGGCTCAACCGAGGGTTGCGGTTTCTATTTATCGCCCTAACGATCGCCTTTATTCTGGTACCTATCTTGCTTTTGTTTAAAATCTCCGTCAGTGCGCCCCAGGATATCTTGACCCAACACCCGCCTTTTTTGATTAAAAACTTTACTTGGAACCACTGGAAAAAGGTTTTGGCAGCAGGCCATATTTGGGTGCCCTTATGGAAAAGCACGGTGGTGGCAACCTTCGTTGCCGTGCTGGGGGTACTGATTGCTGCTCCGGCGGCCTATGTCATCTCCCGTTTACCCCGTAATATTAAGTATGGTGTGTTACTGGCCATCTTCTCAACCCGTATGTTTCCTGAAGTCGGAATTGCCCTCCCGATCTCGGTAACCTTTGTCCGTTGGGGATTGGTCGATACTAATCTCGGCTTGGTCTTGGCCCACCTGATCAAGGTCTTGCCTTTGATGGCTTGGATTATGACGGGAACCTTTGATTCTATCCCCAAAGATCTGGAGCAAGCGGCTTTGGTTGATGGGTGTGACAAAGGCCAGGCTTTGCTGAAAGTGGTGCTACCCCTTTCCATGGCCGGTATGGCGGCGGGTAGTATCTTGTGTTGGCTCGAGTCCTGGAATGAGTTCACCTATGCGGTTTATCTTTGCCTCGCCGAGTCGACGTTGCCGATTAAAACCTACTATTATGTCCGCCGGGGGAACTGGTTTGAATCAGCGGCCTATGCGGTATTTTTAACTATTCCGGTCATGATTGTTACTTTTGTGCTCCAAAATTACTTAAAGAGCGATTATCTCTCCGGCGCCTTGAAGTATTAATTTGTTTCTATTTCAGCGGTTGCAAGTTTTAAAGGAGGGGCTGATAACTTAAAGGGAGGTGATTGGGGAAATCCCAAATGGAACCTACTGGTCTAGGTTAAAAAGAAGCCAAATTTAAGGAGGAGTATTTTGATGAAGAGAAAATTTCGTTTACTGTTAGGAATTGCCATCCTTTGCATTCTAATTTCCGGTGTTACCCTAGCGGCGCCGACCAGTCTTAAGGTGATCATGGGCTTGGCGGAAGAAGAATGGCAAGTAATGCGGGAACATGTCTTCCCCGCTTTTGAAAAGGAATACAACGTGAAAATCGAAGCTTATCAGGCCGAAGCCCAAGACACCGAGAAACTCTTGGAGACGCGGGTCAGAGCCAAGCGAATGGATATCGACCTGATTGCCCAGGATAATATGCGTCTGGCGACCCTGGTGGAGAAAGGCTTAGTTGAAGATCTCTCCGCCTACCGGGCGCTCATTCCCACCACCGTCTATCCTTCACTGGTGGAAGTCGGCGAGTTTGACGGAAAGATGTTCTTCTTACCTTATCGTCCGAATGTGGAGATTGCTTTCTATAACTCGGCCAAGTTTGCCCAGTACGGCTTAGAGGTTCCCACTACTTGGGATGAACTCTTTACCGTGGCGAAATTCTTCTATGAAAAAGAGGGTGTTGGCCGGGTGGCGATTAAAGCTGATCTGTCGCCATGTACCGCTACCCACCTTTTCGATTTTTGCCGGAGCGCCGGTGGGGACCCGGTGGTCTTGAATGATCAAGGTTGCTTTGAGGCCTTTGTTTTCCTACAAAAAATCTGGCCGTACCTGTCTCCCGATTCCAAGACAGCCAACTGGAACTTTATGAACACCCATATTGCTACGGAATCGGTTTATCTCGGACAGAACTGGCCTTTCGGGATGAATGTTATTGTCAAGGATGGCGGCAAAAAAGAAGTCTTAGCCTATAATGGTTGGGCCGGTCCGGTGAAGGAATCCCATGTCCTCGGCGGCGAAGTGATTGGTATTCCGACCGGCGCTCCCAATAAGGCGCTAGCCATTGAGTTTGCGAAATACTTAATGTCGAAAGAAGTTCAAGAAGCTCTTACCACCTATAACGGCTGGCCGGCAGTGCGGAGCGACGCTTACGGGCAAGTGGCGGCTTGGCAAGAACCCTACTTTGAAGCGATTAGTGGCGTCCTTGAGCATGCCGAAGCCAGACCGAACCTTGTCTACTATGGCGCGGTGGAAAAGGCTTTGAATGAATCCTTCCGCGAATGCGTCATCGAAAGAGAACCGGTAAAACCGACCCTAGAGAAGTGGGCGAAATATATCCAGGATAATAAAAGATAAGCAAGTCGTTCACGCTAGCCACCAATAATCTTTACCGCCGGGGCGGAATGGTGTTCCCTTTTTCCGACCCGGCTAGGTGAAGGGTTTCCAAGGTAAATTATTACGCCAATCTGGGCGGTAACAATCTACCTTGGCCTTTTTCTGTCTGTAATTAAGCTTTTTGCGTTGTATCCTTTTTAAAAGAGCGCACCACAATATATAGTGTGTTGCTTGCAAATCGGCTATCAATATATTGTGCTGGGACAGTTGAATATGGGGACAACGCAAAAAGCCCAATTAAGAGGGAAAATCATCGTATTGAAAAAAGGAATGATTATAAAGGCTGTAATAAAGTATGCGCAGTAAAGGAGAAGCGCCATGAAAAGAGTAGGAAATGAAGTTGCACCAATTTACCCTGCTCACGAATGGGAGATCGTGGAAGAAAGGTTCCAGGTTGAGAATAATTTACGGAATGAAACCGTTTTTTCCTTGGGCAACGGATATCTGGGGATGCGCGGTAACTTTGAAGAAGGATATAACGGTCCTGCAGGAACTAGTGTGGAAGGGACTTATATTAATGGTTTTTATGATACTGAGCTTCTAAAATATCCGGAGGTCGCCCACGGTTACCCAGCGCAAAGCCAAACGATGCTGAATATCACCAACGGAAAGCTGATTAAGGTTTATGTCGAGGATGAGGAGTTCCAGATGGTCTGTGGTGAGCTGCGGGAGTACCGGCGGACCCTTGACCTAAAAAACGGGGTGTTGCAACGTAGCTTGGTCTGGCGCTCACCCGCGGGTCGAGAAATACGCCTTGAGATTACCCGCTTGGTCTCTTTAACCAACAAACATTTGGCCGCGCTTGCCTACAAAATCACCCCTTTGAATTTTACCGGAAAAATCCGTCTCTTTTCCGCGCTGGATGGTGATGTCCAGAATCTTCAGGCGGAAAAGGATCCGCGGGTCGGTTCGCACCTTAAGGGGCGTGTACTTGAGGTATTGGCGCAAAAGATCGATGCCGCAGGCGGTGTCCTCTATCAAAGGACAAAAAAAACCGGCTTCTATCTGGCCTGCGCCATGCGAAATCAAGTGCAGGGCCCACGGACAAAGGTGGAGACTGCTGCAGATCCACACATGGTCGGGGCGAGTTATGAATTTCAAGCCGCAAGTGGAGAATCAATTCACTTCTTTAAATACTTAGCGTATGTAACCGCTCGCGACGGGGAAACGGATCTTTGCGCCCAAGCCGAAACACTGGTTCAGGAGGCGGAACGGGTGGGGTTTGACCGCTTACGCCAAGAACAGCAGGAATATTTGGCCGCGTTTTGGCAGCAGAGCGACGTTAAAGTAAAAGGTGACGACCTGGTCCAGCAAGGACTTAGGTTTAACGCTTTCCACTTGCTTCAGGCAGTGGGGAAAGACGGGGTCACCAATATCGGTGCGAAAGGATTAACCGGTGAAGGCTATGAAGGGCATTACTTTTGGGACACGGAGATTTACATCATGCCCTTCTTTCTCCATAATGCGCCGTCGATTAGTAAAGCGCTCCTAAAATACCGTTATCATATTTTAGACCAGGCGAGGGCACGAGCTTTGGAACTTGGTCTTACGCGGGGCGCGCTTTACCCCTGGCGGACGATTGGCGGTGAAGAGTGTTCCCCTTTCTTTCCGGCCGGTACAGCCCAGTACCATATCAATGCGGATATTGCCTATGCTATAAGTAAGTATGTGGAGTACACTGGAGATCGGGAGTTTTTAGCGGCCTATGGTGCCGAAATCCTTTTTGAAACCGCCCGCTTCTGGATGGAGGTGGGGGAATTTAATCCCCGGAAAGATCATCAATTCTGTATTAATGTGGTGACCGGTCCCGATGAATACACCGCATTGGTGGATAATAATTGTTATACAAACATGATGGCTAGGGAGCATCTGAGTTTTGCCTGCCGGACAGCAGCTTGGCTGCAAGGGACAGCAGCCGATCGTTACCGGGACCTTTGCGCCAAAATTGGGCTGAGTAAAGAAGAAGTCAGCCGCTGGCAGCAAGCGGCTGAGCAGATGTATATTCCCTACGATGAGCAGCTGTCGATTCATGCGCAAGATGATACTTTTTTAGATAAACCGGTCTGGGATCTGGCAGCGACTCCGTCCGACCATTTCCCATTGCTTCTGCACTATCATCCTTTACTGATCTACCGGGCGCAGGTTTGCAAACAACCCGACGTTATCCTGGCGCTTTTTCTGCTAGGTCACCGGTTTTCTCCGGAGCAGAAAAGACGGAATTATGATTATTATGAGCGGATCACCACCCATGATTCTTCCCTCTCGCCGTCGATCTTTAGTATTGTTGCTTCCGAACTCGGCTACGCTGAGAAGGCCTATTCCTATTTTCAAGCTACGGTCCGTTTGGATCTGGATGATTATAATGGTAATACCAAAGATGGGATTCACACCGCCTGTATGGGGGGAGCGTGGTTATGTGTGGTTTATGGTTTTGCCGGAATGCGGGTTGATGACGGTGTTTTGAGTTTTGCGCCGACTCTCCCGGAACAATGGCAAGAATATAGTTTCACTGTATTGTACAAGAGCAGATTAATCAGGGTAACGGTGGACAAAGCTGGTACTAGGTATGAATTGTTACAGGGCGAGCCCCTTACCATCTTTCAGGTGTCCTGGCGGAAGCCAGGGTGAATGACTACCAAGAAAAAAGGAACTTGGCCTAAAACCGCGAAGAAAACTTGATGAACATATTAACTAAAGGAGGCACCGGTGTGATGAAGGGAGCAGTTATTTTTGATCTGGATGGGGTAATTGTCTCAACCGATGATTGTCACTATCGAGCATGGCAACAATTAGCGGATGAAGAAGGAATTTATTTTGACGCTGAGATCAACCAGCGATTGCGGGGCGTTAGTCGCATGGATTCCCTGGAGATCATCCTGGAGCGGGCGGATCGCAATTATACCAATGAAGAGAAAAAGGTCCTAGCCGACCGAAAAAACGCCTATTACCGGGAGTTAATTCAGGCGCTAACACCGGACAATATTTTGCCCGGAGTCGGACCGATTTTAGCCGGATTGAAGGAACACGGAATTAAGATCGCGGTGGGTTCTTCCAGTAAGAATACGCCGCTAATCTTGGATCGCATCGGCTTAAAAGATTATTTCGATGCGGTGGCCGACGGGAATGATCTATCGAAAAGCAAACCTGATCCGGAGGTTTTTCTGCTGGCGGCAGAACGACTGGGCGTTCCGCCCGAACATTGTGTTGTTGTCGAGGATGCCGATGCCGGGGTGGAAGCGGCACTGGCGGCTGGGATGCGTGTCCTTGGTGTCGGGGCGGCCGCCGCTAACCTGCGGGCGACTTTACGGGCCGATAGTCTTGATGGTTTGACCTGGGCAGATTTATCTAAACTACCAACTCTTGAATAACCATAAATGGCCGAATGATTTATTTAAAAGGCAGTGATTCGAAGTTTCGATCACTGCCTCGCTTATTTTGCCATCTATGTTAATTGGCGATGAGAGGGAATTGGAGGCCCGGGTAATCCAATGCTTCTTCCGTTAGGAACACCGTTTTGACTTCATAGCCGGTGATGGTCAGACCAGTAGGTAGACTTTGCGGATCTAGGGTGACCGTATGGGCGCCCAGCGCGACCCCTTCGAAGTAGAAGCTTCCGTCTGAGTCGGTAAAGACTTTTTGCTGGCCTTCATCCAGGATCACTCCGATCCAGGGTAGAGGCGACTCGTTCCCATCCTGTCGGCCATTGGCATTCGCATCGATGAAGACCTTTCCGCTGATGGAGCCGTTGACAGTTACCGCGAAATCAACGAAGAAGTTTTCCTGTTCCCGGAGGCGAATCAGCTGGGGCTCGGTGACGGGAGTGTAATTCGCCGGTAAAGACGGAAGATGGAAATACACACGGTAAATGCCTGGGGGTAGGCTGGAGAAGATATATTCTCCGTCTTGATTAGTCTCGGCAATTCGTCCGTCCACCAAAATTTTAATTCCGTCGAGGGGTTGATCATCCGCATCAAATTGGCCGTTGCCGTTGATGTCCAAGTAAACCTTACCACCGATGCGTGTGGTGTCATCCTCTTCCGAGTAGCGGTATGGTTTGATTTTGCCATCAGCAAACCCAAGGGCGCGGCCAATGGAAAAGCGGATGACATGCTCCGGGTCTTCATCCCATAGCGTATCGTAGTGGCGTTCAAAGGCTAGTTCCAGTAGGAAGGCGGAAGATAGCTCTTTTTCATAGGTAAAAACCGAAGACCACTGGGGAACCATCCGGCTTCCCACCGGTGAGCGGTAACCAAGCTGCCCGCTGAATTTACCTGTTCGATCAGGGACATGATAAGTAAGCCCCAGGCGGGCGGTGGTATATAGATAATTCTCATCTTGGGTGTAAAAGGGTAACTCAGAAACGCGGTTTGCTTCCGCGAACACGTTAAGGTGTGGAGTAAAAAAATGGTGAAGATAAAGGCCGGTTTTGAACTGCTCAATTTGGAAGGAAGAGTCGGTTTTCTTGCTCCCTTCCAGCTTCACGTTACCGATGAGAAGAGTATCATCGGTTATGCTCCATTTGGCGTCGGTTTCTCCCAGTAAACTTAAGGCAGTATAAGTTTTTTCCCTCCAGGTGTTTTCTGTATCGAAGGCTACACCAAAGAGGAAGTTACGGGCGATGGAAACGGTCAGATCGGATTTGGTGTTAAGATTCTGCAGGCGGTATGGATCATTGTCATTAAGAAGATATGCGGTGTCCACAAACTCTGCTTCGGCCTTGGTACCGACGATCTTTTCTCGTCTGATATATTTGATGGTGGCGCTCGTTTCATCCGCTTCTAAGGTCCCCGTTTGTACCTTTCGGGTCAGCCATTCTTTTCCGACCCCTCCGGCTAGACTATTCTGGCTATGCTTGCCGAATCTTTTCGTGAGCATTAGATTAGCGCCATCCAAAGTCCAGGGGTGAGATTCGGGAGTGGATTTTGTGGTGTAACCTTTTGTATTGAAGGTTAGATCGCTGGTCAGTTCATGCTCGGAAAGAATGGTTACCCCTTGGCCGGGCCGGGAATCAACCCCTTGGGTAACCGTGGCAGGGAGATAAGAGATAATCCCTTCGAAGTAGCCCTTTTCCAAACAGTATAGTAACGATGATTCAAATCCGGTTTTAACGTCGGTCTGGACCTCCCCGCCGATTAGCCAATCAAGGGTACAGATAAGGTTTTTATTGAGGCGGAAAGCCACTCCGGTGTCGCTACCGATATAACCTTGATCCGGATATTGGTTATAAGGAACAAAGATTGTTGTCTCTTGGTTATAAGTGGTATTTTCGCTTAATGCTATTTTTTGCCGGTAACCTACCATTGCTCCTTGCCACTCGTCCAGTTCCTTCTGCTTGTAAAGGCCGGAGGCGACCAGCAGTTCATTCCCAGCTTGCTTCATGATCCGGGGAGAAGCTGCCACCGCTTGCGTGGTTTCGCTGGTTTCCCCATCTGCTGTTTGGATCACCACTCGGATTTGGTTCACCCGGTTAACTTTTAATGGTACATTAGCAAAAAGGTAATTCCCGTCGGGGTTCGGTTGGGCGGTCTGCCATAGACGATCATTTACGTAAAGTAAAACTTGATCGCCGGTTGCGGCTACACCGGAAACGTCGGTATAGGCAATTAATTTATTCTGGTCCTGGTAGTCGGGGGTCATGTAGAGGACGCCCCAAAGCTCCTTTTTCCCGATGGTTTTTTCTAAGTCAAGCTCGGCATTGCCGATGATGATTAATTCGTCATCCTTATGGTACTTGGCGCGGAGCAGCGGAAGATCGGGGGTCAAAGAATGATCGTAAAAGTCATAATCGGCGATTCCGGCGGCGGAAACCGCCCACTCTCCGGCGTAACCATCGAGGCGTAATTTGAAGAAACCATCCAATGTTTCTGGGCATTCCTCTTCTTCCCGGTGTTCAAGGCCGAATTTATACCGGATTGAACTGAGGGCGAAGGGTGGACCTTTTTGGGGCGGCGACTCGGTTGATGTTCCTGGTGCGCTCTTTTCCGGTCCCATGGTGGTTGACCTGTCTTTGAACAAGCCCTCTTTTACGTTGATCGTTAGGGCTTGGAACCTAAAATCCCAGTTGATGTCAGCCTCTAGAAAGAACTCTAAAAATGGAATGCTCACATAAAAGTCCCTGGCTAAGAAAAGTGGGGATTGGTTACTGACCAGCGACTGGCCGTCGATACGATAAATTTTGTCTTCTAAGTAGATCTCGGCTTGTTTTTGGGTGAGGTTATTCGTCAGCACTATTTTATCCTCACTCCGCTGGTATGAAACACCCAAGTCGAGTTGGGAAGCAAGGCGGTTCACCGGGATCAGAAGATAATCGCCAAGATCAAGTAGTTCGAAGTAGGGGTCCTGATAAACGACCGTTTCCCCTGTTTTAATGAACAGCAGGGCAATGTTGGTCCCAAAATCCTCGGGATCTTGCCGATTACTCTGAGCGCTGGTGGTGATCGAAAGCAAGAAGCAGATTATTACAGTGCCTAGCGCTTTAAGAAAAAAGCTACTATTGCTTCTATTTACCACTTTATCTTCCTCCAATATATTGTACCGGAATAGCTTTAATCTGGGATGGTAAATGGGACTTGAGCCGAGAGGGTTTCTTTTGTTCCCGTAAAACGAATTTGGACGGCAAGATGATAATTGCCGGCGGGTGGTCGGTTGATAAAAGGCAGGGAGACTACGCGCCTGCTTGCCGGGAGGATTAGTCGCTCCCCTGAGGTGTTTTCTTCGAAAAGGGTGCCGTCTGCTAAGGTGATGCGGTAGGCGACTTGATAACGAATATGGGCTTGCCCTTCATTGGCGAGAGCAAGCAGCAGAGTAGGCTCTATATTCTCTTCTGTCTCGACTTTCAGACCGTAGGTGCGGAAGGAATGGACAGTTTCGGAAAAAGAAAGGTAAACCGTAGTGCCGACTTGAATGACAACTGTTGAACCAGCCTCCTCAGTTTTTGCCGGGCGGTTCTCTTCAAAAAAGATAATCCCTCTGCGCTCCATCCAGTCCCCATTTACCGGTGTGGTCAAGGTAAAACGGACATACTGGCTTTGCCCCGGTGCTAGCTTAAAGCGGCGGGGATTAAATTTGATTAAGCCATCTAGAGAGTCGGCCCGCTCTCCGGCGGGAAAGGTGACGAGGCGATCTTGGTCGTCAAGGGTCCAGTCGTGGATGACGGCGGTATACTCCGTCTCTGTTTCCTGAATGTTCGTAACTTTAATGGCACCGGTGGTCCGCTCGCCTGGCTTCAAAGAAAAAAGGAATTTACTAGGTTCGACCCGGGCAATCCCGAGCGCAAGCGGTGCTATGAACGCCAAGGTTAAGAGAGCAGTAACCAGGCAAAATAAAACCTTTAGCTGGGTTGGTTTGAACATTGTCCGTTCCTCCCTTAAGGATATTAAAGGATCTCGGCTGGTGTGGCGCGGACACCAGCCGATTAGCAATAAAGGTTGAATGGAATTTAGAGGGTAACCGCGCGGAATTTCACAATCCCATCATAGCGGCCTTGAGCGATATTACGGGTATAAGGGACTCTGAACTGGTGGTAGACCGTTAACTCCTCGCAGGCGTCTTTTTCGGCGATATTACAGATCTTTCCGGCTTCATCGAAAGTGAAGGTCCCCCCAAAACGGTCCATACGATAGCCGCTTCTCATTTGCAGGGGAAGTGAACCGTCGTGATCCTCCGCTGTTAAGGGTCCGGCTTCGACTTCGTATTTGTAGTTGCCGTTGGCCCAAACTTCCACCTTGAAGACATCACTACCTTGGATATAGACCTCGTTCAGGTCGAAGTTGATTTCGGGATTGGAACCATGGCCCAACGTATACCACCTCTCACTGACAAAGCCGCCAATTTCGTTATCGAAGGTTAAGAGGTAGCCTTTGGGGCTTGCTTTGGTATCAGCCCCTGGGCCGTAACTTTTCAGCATGGTCTGGCCTTGGTTGCCCGTTACTTTCATCTCAAGATAGCAGGGGATAAAAGCCCGCGTCTGCAGAGTCAGCTCTACGGATTGTTTTGCTACATTATTATCGTCATACTCATAATTATTCCGGTCAATCCAGGGAATATTGACGTGATCATCATCAAGGTCCGTCCAGGTAACTTCACCGTCACCCCAGCTGATCTGATACGCTAACCAGTCAAACCAATCACTTGGATCATTGTTATATACCAACCAATGATATTCTGGTGGAAGATCTCCTGGATAGGATTGGGCGAAGGTGACAACAGAGAGCGAAAGGAGGGCTATGGTTAATAATAAAGCAACTAGTTTTTTCATCTAACCAACCTCTCAATTTATTTATTTATTACAAACCGGTGTTTGCGCGCCCCGACCGGAGTGTAACCCAGTCAGAATATCCTTTAGTGGTCGGTGGTTTCTGCGGAGAAGAAGAAAGGATAGGTGTGGACTCCGGTGGGGTAGCGATGCCAATTTCTGATTGAAGCAGTAACGTATAATTCTGTCCAGAAATTAGACGGCGTCGAACCATCACCAACCACTGTAGGTGGTCCAAAGGCAACCAGTTGGTAATCGCCGTTGGAAAGGAGAGTTTCTGAAAAATCCTGCGCTTTTACGGTCTTACCAATACCGATGTGAATCGGGAAAGCGGGGTTTTTAGCAGGAGCAAAGGATTCGGTATTCCCGACTCTCAAGTAGAGCCGCCAAGGTGAGTTAGAGGCCAGCAAAAGCTTGATCGGCGCGCTGGCCTGCAAATTACTGGCGGTTAAGGAGGGAGAATCCTTGATTACCAGTAAAGAATGGGGGGAGGCGGTTTCGATTTTAATCCAAGGTAAAATCCGGACTTTGATCAAGAAAGGGAAGCGTTCCGTGTTATCTTCCACGTGTTGGGGAACGGCATAAACTATGCCCTCGTATTCACCGGGGAGGTCAGAAGGTAAAAAGCGGATGGTTGCCAGAAAGCTTTCGCTTTGACCACCTGCGAGCCTTTGGCTACGGCTAAAAGTGATCCGGTCGGCCGCAATCCGGTTTCCGGTTTTTGGTGCGACCAGACCGGAACATTCGAAGCTGGCGCTGGTGGTCGCCGTTACTGGTAAATTAAAGGGTAAGGAGCGGCTCTCTGGGGCGACGGGCGTGACGCTTCGGAAATCCAGGATCGCTATCCCTTGGGCTGAAGTCCGGTACATCTTCTGAACAGCCAGCAGCAGAAAGAGACCGAGCAAAACCAGCGTGCGTTTTTTCATAAAAATCCCCCGTTAATCCAATGATTTCTCCCTAATTCGTGGTAACTATCATATGCGGGGGAAAAAGAATGATGCATATCAAAGAAATATTTTTACTGCCCTGACAATTTTAGCGCAATATAAATAAAGACCGGCCACGAATGTTCATGGCCGGTCATAACATAGGAGGAGATTAACCCGGGATGATGTGGAGGAGACCAGTGTTTACCTTACCATAGTCCAAGTTCTGCGGCAGCTTGGTTTATTGCCGCGATAACTTGGTCTTCATCTTTCCCCTCTATCTTGATGGTGATCGTATCGTGTTGTTCCACCCCGAGACTTAATAAACTAAGGATACTTTTGAGGTTTGCTTCCTGCCCTTCTTTGATGATGGTCACTTGACTCTTAAATTTGGCGACACTGTTGACTAAGGCAGCGGCGGGTCTGGCGTGTAAGCCGGTTTCTGTTTTAATGGTCGCGGTTAGCTCTCGCATGAGAACCCCTCCTCTTCCTTTATTTCTAAACACGCTTTGATTGCATCAATAGTTGACAGTTGAAGCGCCTTGGTGGCTAAAGCGGCAGCCGGTTTACTTTGCACACTCCGGACACTTTGTTTGACTGGCAAAAGCGAAGACGGACTCATACTGAAAGTTTTAAGCCCAAGGCCGATTAAGAGCGGCGTAAGGCGCGGATCGCCCGCCATTTCTCCACACATACTTACTTCGATCCCTTCCCGCGCGGCCGCGTCAATCACCATTTTAATTAAGCGTAAGACAGCGGGGTGAAAGGGACTATACAAATAGGAGACCCCCTCGTTCATCCGATCCACCGCCAAGGTATACTGGATGAGATCGTTGGTGCCAATGCTGAAGAAATCCACTTCCTTCGCAAATAGATCGGCGCTGACCGCTGTGGACGGCACTTCAACCATGATCCCAAGCGGAACCTGGCCGCTCACCGCATGTCCCTCTTCGATTAAGTTTAGCCTCACTTCTTCTGCCAGTTTTACCGCGTCCCGGTATTCCTCAAGACCGGAGATCATCGGAAACATAATTTTCAATTGTCCGTAGACCGAGGCGCGATAGAGCGCCCGTAATTGGGTGGTGAACAAAGCTTGGTTCTTCAAACAGAGTCTAATTGCCCGCACGCCGAGGAAGGGGTTCATCTCCTTGTCAAGCTTTAGGGCAGGGAGTTCCTTATCGCCCCCGATGTCTAACGTGCGCATCACAACCGGTTTCCCCGCCATCTTGGTTAATACTTCTTTGTAGGCTTGGAATTGTTCTTCTTCCGAAGGGAGCGCTCCTTTGTTCATAAATAGATACTCGGTACGGAACAAACCAATTCCATCGGCCCCCTGGTCCAGGGCTTTAGTCAACTCCCAGGGCTCGCCGATATTAGCGAGGAGCGTCATTTGGAGGCCGTCTTTTGTTTGGGCAGGAGAATCGATGAGACTAGCTAGTTTCTGTTTTTGCTGTTGTTCTTTCTCCTGTTGGCGCCGGTACGCTTTGGTCGTTTGGGAATCCGGATTAATGATCACCACACCTTGCCCGCCATCGACGATTAGGAGGTCGCCGTTTTTCACACGGGTGGTGATACCGGCGGCACCGACAATCGCCGGTAGTTCTAACGAACGGGCAATGATTGCCGTATGGGAAGTAGGGCCTCCCAACTCCGTGACGAAGCCGCATACTTGCTCCAAGGGAAGACGGGCGGTGTCAGAAGGGGTGAGGTCAGCGGCGACAATAATAGAGTCGGCAGGGACTTGCTGAAGTTCGCCGGGTTTATCCCCTGATAAAAACAGGAGAACATGGTTGCCCACATCTTTCAGATCGGCAACTCTTTCTTGCATGTACGCATTATCAGTCTGGGCGAGGAGGTTGATGAAGAAATGCAATTTTGTCTCCAGCGCAAACTCGGCATTGACTTTTTCTGTGGTGATCATGGTTTCGACGCCGGTCAGCAACTCCGGATCTTCTAGGATCAAAAGATGGGCGCCAAAAATTTCGGCGGTTTGCGGTTGCTGTTGGGCGTTGGCGGAACTGATTAAATCGTCAACTCGAGTTTTCGCCTGTTCTAAGGCCTGGTGGAAGCGGTTTATTTCCGCCGCCGGATTTTCAACTGTTCGTTTAGGAATTTGCACCTGTTTTTTCGAAAGCACTAGTGCTTTGCCGATGACAATTCCGGGGGAAGCCGGTACACCTTTACACACATGAACCCCATCCTTTACGTCAAAATAAAAGGCACTAACCACAACCTGCTTAGGTTAAGGTTAATGCCTGGTTCACCAGTAACACACCTAATCGCTAATTATTAATTTATCTATATTGTACCGAAGACGAGGGAACTTTGCAACAAATATTTAAGATAATCGCTCACGCTTGGAAAAAAGGCTTGTGCCAAAAAAGGTTGTAATTTTGCCCGGTATGTTATAATGTTGTTACTGAATGAGTTAATTATGGATTTGTTTAGTGAACTAGGCGCGGGAGGTGCTAATTTTGTCGGCCGATTATGCTGTGATTAAAGCATTTAATCATAACGTGGTTTTAGCGGAACAGCAGGGTGTAGAGAAGATTTTAATCAAAAAGGGCATTGGATTTAGCGCCAAAGCCGGAGAGCGGATTCCGGCCTCGACTGTTCTAGAACGGGTTTTTGTGATTGAAAATCCGGAGACTAATCAGAAGTTTAAACAATTGATTACCAAGATTGACGACCGGTTGGTTGGGACTTGTGAGGAGGTCCTACACCTCATCTCTTCCGCCACCGGCGAACTCCTGGATGAAGAGATGCATGTGCGTTTAACCGATCATATTGCCTTTACCGTCTTCCGCTTGCAAAATAACGACAAAATTGAGAACCCTTTTATGATTGAGATCGAAACCCTCTACCAGAAAGAATTAGCCATCGCTAAAGAGGCGATCAAACTCCTAGAGCAAGCGCTTGACCTTGAGATTCCGGAGGAGGAAGCGGGGTTTATTGCCCTCCATATCCATTCCCTAAAAACCAAAGATCAACTTTCCAATACTGTTAAATACGCCTATATCTGCAACTCCGCGCTAGAGATTATCGAGGATGAACTTAAAGTGGAGATAGACCGCAAATCCATTGATTATGCCCGTTTTGTTTCTCACGTGCGATATGCGGTAGAGCGGATTCTCAAAAAAATCACCATCAAAAATGAACTACTCGCCGCGATCAAAAAAACGTATAAAGAATCCTATCGTTTGGCCAATTTGGTCGGTAAAATGATGGAAGAAGAACTATATGCTAAGGTACCGGAGGAAGAAGTCGGCTATCTTACGCTGCACATCGAAAGATTAAAAAATGCTATTGACAACTAACAATATATTAACTATACTTTAAATGAAACTATATATTTTAAGCATGTACAGCGTGCTACCTATGGGCATGAGCTGGGGGATTTTCCTTCAGCTCTTTTTCTTGTTCAAAAACAAAAATAGGAGGTTATGTAATGAAAGGAAACGCTTTGGGTAAACTGCAAAGACTGGGGAAAGCATTGATGACCCCCGTCGCCGTAATGCCGGCTGCTGCGTTGTTAATGCGCTTGGGCGCCGGTGATGTCCTGGATCTGGCATGGATGGCCAATGCTGGGAATGCAATCTTTAATAATCTACCGTTGTTGTTCGCCATCGGGATCGCAATTGGTCTTGCCGACGAGAACAACGGGGTGGCGGGATTGGCCGCCGCTGTTGGCTACTGGGTGTTGACCCTGGTGGCTACCACTTTTGATGCAGGAATTAATATGGGCGTCTTAGCTGGTATCATTGCTGGTATTCTCGCTGCTTATTTGTACAACAAGTACAAAACAATCCGGGTGCCCGATTTCCTAGGTTTCTTCGGCGGAAAACGGTTTGTCCCGATTGTCACTTCTTTTTATGCATTAATCCTGGGTGTCGTAGCCGGTTTTGTCTGGCCGCTGATTCAAGACTACATTAGCACCTTCGGTAACGTGATTGCGACCTCGGGCGCAACCGGTGGATTTATCTTCGGTTTTCTCAACCGTTTGTTAATCCCCCTCGGTTTGCACCATGTGATCAACTCCTTCGCGTGGTTCCAATTTGGGGAGTTTGTTGATGTGGCTGGACAAGTGGTCACGGGGGACCTTTCCCGTTTCTTCGCCGGTGACCCGACGGCCGGAGTCTTTATGACCGGATTTTTCCCGGTGATGATGTTCGGACTGCCCGCCGCTTGTCTAGCCATGATCGCCACAGCCAAACCAGAGCACCGGAAATCCGTTGCCGGTATGCTCTTCGGTGTAGCTTTCACCTCTTTCCTGACCGGAATCACCGAGCCAATTGAGTTTCTCTTTATGTTCCTGGCTCCAGTTCTCTACATCCTGCATGCTCTATTAAGCGGAATTAGTTTGGCGGTGACGACAGCCCTAGGCATGAGGTGCGGGTTTGGTTTTTCGGCCGGTTTTATTGATTATGTTCTCAGCTTTGGAATTTCTTCGAAACCTATTGGCCTGTTAATAGTCGGGTTGCTCTTCGGTATAGTCTACTACTTCACGTTCGTTTTCTTTATTAAGAAAATGAACATCCCCACTCCAGGACGGATCGAGGAAGAGTCTGCGGTTCTATCCGGTCTAAGCAATACCGACCTGCGCGACCGGGCGGCGGAAGTCTTAGCCGCATTGGGCGGTAAGGATAACATCAAAGTGGTTGATGCCTGTATCACTAGAATTCGGATTACCGTTAACAATAGCGAACAAGTTAACGAAGCCCGTCTAAAAGAACTGGGTGCGACTGCGGTCTTAAAGATGCCTGGTAACAACTATCAAGTTGTAGTCGGGACCGTTGCCGACCCGTTGGTGACCCACATGAAGGCAGCTATGTCCGCGAGGAACTTGAACGTCTGAGCTTAAAAAACAAACTGCAGGAGCCAAGCGGCTCCTGCAGTTCCGATCGGGATTAAAACGTCCGGAATTAGCGGCTGCGTGTGGCGCTGACCTGTTGCTCTTAAATATGTTTGATCTAGAGCAGCCGACCTTTTACGGATTGCCTCCCCAGCCCGTTCTGTAAATCGTTAAAATAAGGTGTCTGGTGAAATAGTAATTGAAATAACTCTTGATCTAGGTATAAACTTATATAAGAATAAATAAGCAGAACAACTTATTTAGAATGAAGATCATATGGGGATGAAGATCATGAAAGCAATTAAAAATATTAAACTTGTTGGCGCGGATGGGATCAAAGAAAACCAAGCAGTAGTCTTTGCCGAAACGATTCAAGAGATCACTGCGGAAAGTCGGCTTGGTGCCGGTTTGGAAGTAATCGACGGGGGAGGCGCTTTCCTTTCTGCTGGCTTTATTGACTTGCATATCCATGGTTGCGCCGGTTACGATGTGATGGATGATGATGACCAGGCGTTGACGGTGATGGCCAAACAGTTGGTGAGCACTGGGGTCACCGCCTTCCTCCCGACGACGATGACGATGGAAAAAATGCGGATCGAAAGGGCTTTGGACCGGATTAAGGCCGCCATGACCACTGAGCATGGCACTGGTGCTAAGGTTTTAGGTGCCAACCTGGAAGGCCCTTTTTTAAATCCTCAAAATAAAGGTGCCCATGATGAACGCTATGTTATCCCACCGGATATTTCCTTCCTCCAGCCCTATCTAGATGTTATTCGGATCTTGACAGTTGCTCCGGAGATCGAGGGTGCCCTGCCCTTTATCCAAGAATTGGCTGTAGCCGGCATCGTGGTTTCGATCGGCCATACCATGGCCAGTTTCAGCGAGGCGGTGCAGGGGATTGCAGCGGGTGCTTCCCATGTTACCCACCTTTTTAATGCCATGACGCCTTTGCACCACCGCCAGCCGGGGGTGGTCGGTGCTGCCCTGGGCCAAGCGGTAACCTGTGAATTAATTGCCGATAATATCCATGTTGATCCAGCGGTTCAGCTGCTGACTTTGAAACTGAAAGGCCTCGAGCAACTGGTCCTGATCACCGATGCGATGCGGGCTTGTCTCCTCGCGGATGGGACTTATGATTTGGGAGGCCTCGTCGTACACGTCAAGAACCGGGCGGCCAGGCTTGAAAACGGGAGCTTGGCTGGGAGCACCTTAGTGCTGAATCAAGCCCTACGCAATTTTAGCAAAAACACCGGGCTCCAGCCCGAACAGGCCGTAAAGTTAGTAACGGTAAACCCCGCCCGCATCCTTGGGCTCGAAAACCGCAAGGGAAGCATTGCTCCGGGCTTCGATGCTGATCTAGTTTTGTGGGATGCCGATTTTAATATCATGATGACCTTTGTTACCGGAGATAAAGTCTTTACCGCGAGTTAAACAAGGAGGAAGAAAGATGCTAGGCCTCTTTAAAAGAGAGAAATACGTTGAATTTAAAGCGCCAGTAAATGGAGAAACGGTTGATCTGATTGAAGTTCCTGATGAAGTCTTTGCCGGGAAACTGGTTGGTGACGGCTTAGCCTTTAAACCGGAAGAAGGGGTACTGTTCGCCCCGGTTAGCAGCGAAGTAGTGCAGGTTTTCCCCACGAAACATGCGATTGGACTGAGGACCAAAGAAGGGTTGGAAGTTTTGATCCATATTGGCATCGATACCGTGGAGATGCGGGGTGAAGGTTTTACCAGTTATGTCCAGCCAAAGCAGAGGGTCAAGGCGGGCGACAAGTTGATGGGCTTTGATTTGCAGCTGATTGCGGAAAAGGCGAAGTCGACTTTGATCCCGGTCCTGATTACCAACATGGACGCGGTGAAAGATCTCAAGTTATACCCAGGAAAAGTAACCCCGCATACGACGGTGATGAAGGTGAAGATCTAAGGGATGAAGACTACATTAGTGATGGGTATAAATATTTGCAGCAAACCGCCCCTTTTGAGGGCGGTTTTTTCATTAATGATTGATTCAATTAAGCAATTAAGATAAAATTAAGTAAGGAAGTAAGGAGGGCGTAAAGATGGGCCATGAGATCAAGATCACTGCTAAAGGACAGATCACTATACCGAAAAAGATTAGAAAGGAACTTGCTTTAAAAACCGGTGAGTATTTGCAGGCCGAAGTAGAGAATGGGAAGATAGTTCTAAGACCCAAAAGGAATGACGAGACGATTTTAATGAAATATGCCCACATTGAAGGAGAAAAAAGCATCGGTTTAGCAAAAGTAAGGGAGTTGACTAAGGATTTAAATATTGGTTTGGGGGACTATGTGCGGAAAACGCGGGAAGAAGAAGCGGATGCCGATTGTTAATTACTATTTTGATACAAGCGCGTTGTTTAAACGCTATATTTATGAAGAAGGTTCGGATTTGGTCGATCGATTGATGGCCGAAGCGAAGGGAATTTATACGTCAAACCTGACAATCATTGAACTTGTCTCGAATCTGAAACGGCTCAACGAAATCGATCGCAGGATCAATGCCCCAACTTTTACCGCCATTAGAAATCAACTTTTTAACGATATAGATGTGGGGATGATTAAAATTGAACCCCTTACTTCCCCCATTATTATTAATGCCGTCGACTTGATTCAGGGGAAATATATTACCCCAATTGATTCCTTACAACTTGCCACGGCGGTAACGCTTAATGAAAAAAAGAAAGTGCTTGTTTTTGTTTCTGCTGATCGGAAACTATCAGTTCTCGCACAGAAGAATGGATTAGAGTTAATCCAATTAGAAAATAGCCCATGTTGTTCACTTAGCAAGGGTGAATAGTCGGCGTGAACAACTCAAATTATAGCGCCTCTGGGGCTTATCATTACCCTAGCTTTGATTTTCATCCTTACAGGTGTCCTGGCGGAAGCTAGGGTAATGACTACCTAGGCGGTGGCTAGTGTGAGCTGTTAGGGCCTTCCTTGTTGGGAGTGATCTCCGAGCAAAGTATCACCCAGTTGGCACCGGTTAATACGATCGCTTTAAGTATCATTGCCTTTTTAATTGGTGGGGAATTTTCATTTAAACAGCTAAAAAAGTGCGGGAAAAGCGCAGTCGTCATTGCCGTAGTTCAGGTAATCGGAGCATTTGCCCTTGTGACTTTATCCTTAACCATCCTTTTGGGGATGGAACTCTATAAGGCCTTGATTTTTGGCGCTATTTCAACGGCAACAGCGCCGGCGGCTACCGTTATGGTGTTACGCCAGTATAAGGCCAAAGGACCCTTGACCGAGAACCTTTTAGCGGTGGTGGCGATCGATGATGCCCTTTGTTTGGTTATTTTTGGTTTAGTGATGGCAATCGCAAAAGTTTTTGCCGGTAAAGTAAGCGGGGGGTTAGTAGCGATGGTGGCGGCACCCCTATGGGAAATGTGTGGTTCCATTTTCCTGGGTGGATTATTTGGCTTTGTACTCTTGAGAGTAAGCGCTTATTTTAAGGAGTCTGTTGACAAATTGATCGTGGTCTTGGGAATGGTCTTTGCCTTGGCAGGGCTTTCAGACTTCTTGCAGTTTTCTTCATTGCTGGCGTGTATGGCGATGGGCTTTGTGGCAGTCAACCTTTTACCCCGGGAAGGCGACCGCCTTGACCTCGAAAGCCGGTCGGAACCGCTGCGGCTGCCTGCCGAACAACAGCAGGCCGGCCAGGTTCAGCTCGGCCGCATTGGCCAGCCCCAGGTTCTGCAGCAGCTGCGGCAGCTTCGAGGCGCCCAGCATCACCGTCGAGACGTGCGGGTTGCGCAGGCACCAGGCGATCGCCAGCGGCGCCGGCGCCACCCCGAGTTCGCGCGCCAGCACGCCGGTGATCGCATCCACCGCACCCTTGGTGCCGGTGTAGACCGCGCTGTGCG
>ENA-UOOK01002069-UOOK01002069.1-fermentation-metagenome-genome-assembly--contig:-NODE-2069-length-25325-cov-22.518718_pt1 | contig 25325 bp, 20 predicted proteins | sample MGYA00245777_ERZ724023 | MGnify/ENA primary metagenome ERZ724023 (study PRJEB28704, sample SAMN03018312) | fermentation metagenome | biome: anthropogenic terrestrial biome; feature: soil... | reverse complement strand
ATTTTTATTTTTCTTTGCTTCCTGTCTTTTTTGAATCATTTCTTCTATATATTCAACCATTTCGGTATGAACCTCACTCTTTGCATTGCCTTCTTCCAATAAACTTAGAGAAAGAACCTGCTCAAAATCTTCGATTAGCCTTAGCTTTTCGCTATTAGTCACAGTTTCTGCCTTAAGCAGGTTAAATAAAACTGTTATTGCATTAGCTGTGTTTAAATCGTCTTCAAGGCAGCTTTTAAATTCCTCCCTGTATTTTATTGCTGATTCAGATAATTCTGATATGTCCGGCATGCTATCCACGCTTTCCTTTATGCTTTTCACCCTGCCTTTTAATTTATTATAAGCATTTTCTGCAGAAGAAAGAGAATCAAAAGAAAATGCAAGCTGTTTTCTATAGTGGGAATTTAGCACAAAGTACCTGTACGATAACGGGTTAAACCCCTTTTTTTCAAGTAATGAGAGTGTCAAAAACTCACCGCTGGACTTGCTCATTTTACCCCGCTGGTCAATTAAAAATTCACTGTGCCACCAATATTTAACCCAGGGTTTTCCTGTATAGCTTTCCGTCTGGGCAATTTCATTGGTGTGGTGAACAGGAATATGGTCAACCCCTCCGCAGTGAATATCCATTTGTTCTCCCAGATTTTTAAGGCTTATAACCGAGCATTCAATATGCCATCCGGGGTATCCAACACCCCAGGGAGATTCCCACTTCATTGCCTGGTTTTCAAATTTAGATTTCGTAAACCAAAGAACAAAGTCCTGTGGATTTTTTTTGTGAATATCCACATAAACATCTTCCCTGGATGCGGTCTTGAGCTGGTCTAGATCCATGCCTGACAGCTTTGTATAATTCTCAACCTTTGTAATATCAAAATACACGTTGCCATTGGCCATGTATGTATATCCCTTTTGCTCCAATACCTTTATGAATTCTATGTAATCATCTATATAATCAGTTGCTTTTGCAACCACATCCGGTTTTTTTATATTTAATTTTCCAATATCCTCAAAAAAAGCGTCAGTATAGTACTGTGCAATTTCCCACACAGTCTTGTTTTCCCTTTTTGCTCCCTTCAGCATTTTATCCTCGCCTTCATCGGCATCGGATTCAAGATGTCCTACATCAGTAATATTCATAACCCTCTTAACATTGTACCCTACATATCTTAAGGTTTTCTCAAGTATATCCTCATGAATATATGTCCTTAAATTTCCTATATGCGCATAGTTGTATACAGTTGGTCCACAGGTGTACATTTTTACAAGGTTTCTATCTATAGGTTTAAAATCTTCAATCGATCTTGATAGCGTATTATAAAGTTTCATAAGAATCTCCTTCCGTACTTTAAAATTATTATATAATACACAAGTGATTGTATCAAGCTATTTTTTACTAATAGTTTCCTCAATGTAACAATAATGTAATGGTTGCTTTGTCGAAAAATGTTAGAATATCGTTATCAGAATAATTTAATCCTAAAGGGGGTAATATGAAAAAATTAATTTTATTAATCACTGCTGTTTTAAGCATGTCAATCACAACAGCATATGCTGATACTGCCGGATATACAAACATTTCCGGAATTGCGTTATACAGCGATGCAGATTATACTTCGGATGTTGCCGTAAAGTTAAGTCTAAATACAAGATTGACTATCAAGTCGGAAAATGATGACTGGTACAATGTAGTTACTCAGGACGGGTTGAATGGATGGATAGATAAATACTTTGTGACCGTCCCAGCTGAGAAATATGTCATAAACCCTTCGGAGAGCCTTATTAACATCCGCACTTCCCCAACTACACAGTCAAAAATCGTCGGACAGCTCAATCCGGGAGAAAAGGCGAAATATGTTGACACTTTTCACAGCTGGCACATAATTGAATATGAAAATAATGAGTATTATGTGGCAAGCTGGCTGACGGATCTGGAATATGGAGAAGCCCAGAAGGTTTATCTTCTATATGACAACACGTACATAAGGGAACAGCCGTCGCTTGACAGTGATGTGTTATCAGAAGGAAACAGACACGAGTGCTACGACGTGGTAAGCGAAAAAAACGGCTGGCTTCAGGTAGCACTTCCTTATGGACAAACCGGATATGTAGCAGGATGGCTAACAACCTATAATCAGAATTATTCTTCTGAAGGAGAGTTGAGCTACGGGAAAACTGCTGCCAATTTAAACATACGCTCCGGTCCCTCAGAAATGTATGATAAGATTCAGACATTAGCTGAAGGCTCTGACGTGAGGGTATTATCTTCAGACAATGGATGGGATAAAGTCATTTCCTCAACCGGTGTGGTAGGCTGGTGCTCGGGCGATTATTTGTCTGAAGCTTATCCCTTGTCAGGAAAACTTATTTTGCTTGACCCCGGTCATGGCGGCAAGGATCCGGGCTCCATAAGCTATTCCGGCAAATATGAGAAATATGTTAATATGGAAGTTGCGTTAAAGGTAAAGGCCAAGCTTGAATCCATGGGAGCAGAGGTTGCCTTGACAAGAACAGGAGATTATTACATAACCAACAAGGAAAGAGGAAGGATGGCAGACAACCTGAATGCGGACATATTGCTGTCCATACACCACAATTCCCTGGAAAACAAAGACTACTTTGGCCTTTCAACATATTACAACACTATTCATTACAAAAATCCGGACTACGGATATAATTTGGCAGAGGCAATTTATTTAAATGCCACAACTGTAAAGGGTGTTTACAGAGATGGTATTTTAGACCGAAACTATGAAGTTTTAAGGGAAACAAACACTCCTGCTGCACTGATTGAAATTGGCTTTATGTCTAACCCTGTGGAAGAGCTTACTATACACAATGAAAGTTTCCAGAATATAATGGCTGAAAAAATAGCTGACGGAATAGTAGATTATTTTAACAATAAGTAAGTGATGGATGGATGAATGGATAGATGGATAGATGGATGGATAGATGGATGATAGGTAATCAATAGCTAAGCAGTTGGTAAATAATTGTTAAGGGACGCTTATGCGTCCCTGTTATTCTATTTAATCGTACTTGAAAATAGTTCTGTGAAAATTTCTGTAATCAAATCTTCTTTCACCGCAAGAGACAATATTTTGTTGCGCTTTATGAAGGTAGGCACATTTTTGGTAAATGTTATTGGATTTTGTCGGAATGTTTCAATGGTTAACTTTAAAAATTCAATTGTGGTATATATTTTAAACCTTTCGATATTTAATCTTTCAGCGATTCTCTCAGTCATACGTATACATATATCCTCATAATCAGCACTCTCCTTCATATCAAGTATATTTTCCAGCCGTGGCATAATTCTTTCAAAAAGTGCCCTGTCTGTGTTAATACCATCAAATCCCAAAAGTGCTGCAACATTTTCTATTTTATCTCTGTTTTCCACCAGGTACCGGGTAATCAGCTCAATAATATCTCCCTCGTAAGGTATGCAGTAATAATTGTAACCCTTAAGCTTTTTAAACACCTTCATGGTATCAAAGTAACCAAGCTTTATATCATGCTTGGCTTTTTCCCTGTTAAAATCCAGTCCTCCTGTTATACCTCCCAGGCCGCCTTCCACAGGCTGAATATATGTAATCCTTACATCTTTTTCCTTAACCCTTCGAACTATTCCAACCCCCATTGTGCGTACTGCAATAATATCCTTGTAACCTTTTTTGCAAAGAAGGTCAATAGGCAAATTGTTGTAAAACCCACCGTCAAGATACTTTTTGCCATCCATTTCATCAATTCTGAAAGCAGGAAGATTTGCACTTGCAATCAGGAAATCATTCAGTTTTCCTCTTGGAATATCTTCTATGTAGAGTTCAAGAGGCTTTTTGTCGGTTATATCCACAGTTACAATCCCAAAGTCTATGTGAGAGCTGCGTATTTTATCTTCATCAACATAGTTATCAAACAATTCTCTGATTCTTGAAGTGTCTAACCCTCTGTTGTTAAGTATTTCCTTAGACTGGTGCAAAAGATATGAAAAATTTATCTCCTGTAGGTTCATGTTTCTCAAATCAACAACTGCCTTTTCATCCAAATCAAAAAGCTCATAGGAATCCAGACCGTTCCATACCTTTTCCAGCAATTCATAGTCTCCCTGAACCATCAACGCTGCATTTATAGCTCCTATGGATGTCCCGGCTATTCCCCGGATTTCAATTCCAAGCTCCCTAAGCGCTTTAAAAGCTCCCACATGGTAAGCACCCTTGGCACCTCCGCCCTCTAAAACTAATCCATACATTCTCTTCACCTACTCTATAGATAATAATTTAACGCTGCTTACACCCTTAAACTGTTTAAGTTCTGCAATAATATCATCGATGGATTTATTTATGTCAGATATATCAAGGGATAAATTAACAGATGCCTTGCCATTAATGGGAATACTCTGATTAATCGTCAGTATATTAACATTTGCTGAAGACATATAGTTAAGCACGTTTGAAAGTACTCCCTTTTCATGTCTCAGCATCATGGATATAACAGCCTTTCTTCCAATTGAATTTTCCGAAGGGGAAAAAACATAATCTTTATACTTATAATAAGTGCTTCTGCTGATTCCCACTATCTTAACAGCTTCACTGATACCTTTTACACTGCCGTTGTTAATTAAATTCCTGGCTTCAATAACCTTTTCATAAACATCCGGCAATATTTTTTTACTGACAATCAAATACTTATTTATCATGTGTCCACCTCTTGAATTATATTTTGGCTCCTTCAGGATGATTCTTATGGAAACTGTTCCTGAAAGTATTTATATATCAACAATCACCCCACCTTTGTCTGATGATAGAGATTTTACTTCCCATTTATATTCCATATTCATTATACTATTTTTTACCCTGTTTGTAAAATCAGAATTTTCAATAATATTCATCAATGTGGGTCCTGAACCGCTTATGAACATTGCCTTTGACCCGTTATCACAGCAGATTTCCTTAATGTCATCATAATTATGAATCAGACTTCTTCTGTATTTTTCATGTAGTTTATCCCTTAGCGCAATATTTATTATATCAAAACTTCCCTCTTCTAATGCTTTTAAAAGTACTGCTGTTCGTGATACATTGAAAACCGCATCCCTGAAAGATACTTCCTCCGGCAGTAGCTTCCTTGCCTCAGCTGTTGACGTTTCAAAATCCGGAATCAATGCGCAAAGCTTCAGTTTATTACTTATATTATAGCTTACGCAGTATGGAATGTTGTCCTCTATAATTGATGCCGTCAATCCACCATAGACTGCAGGAGCTATGTTGTCCGGATGTCCCTCTATACCAACCGCTATTTGAAAAAGTTCATCCTTCGATAAGTTTCCACTTAGCAGAGAATTTGCACCAAAAACTCCTCCCACAATACATGCAGAGCTGCTCCCCAATCCTCTTGATATTGGTATATCTGCAATTATTGATATTTTCAGCCCATTAACTTTTCTGCCTATTATATCGGCTGTTGCCTGAAATGATTTATATATTAAATTGTTTTCGTTTCTATATTTATCAGGACAGCCATTAATTACAAGACCTTCATCTATTTCTTCAAATTCATAAACATTGTATATATTAAGTGCAAGTCCCAGTGTATCAAAGCCGGGACCTATATTTGCCGTTGTTGCCGGAACCGTTACCTTTACCATAAAACCTCCTTGTCAAATGTTTTAATGTAGTCTTCCATTTCATTTATTTCGCACACTTTTGTGTGTAAAATTTTCTTTTTATTAAGCTCTTTTAAATTTTCAGGTATTGGTACTCCGGTTTTTTTGGAAAGCTCCTCCATTACTTCAAATTCCTTTTTATCTGTTGCTCCGTACAAAGACTCATAAACACTCCTTGAAAATTTATAGGGGCTTGCTGTTGACATAATAATGCTTACAGTTTCATCTCCCGTTTCCTTCCTGTATTCTTTTAAAGTCTTATATGCAACAGCAGTATGAGTATCCAAAAGATACCCGTATTTTTCAAAGACTTCCTTTATGGTTCTTTCCGTGTCTTTTTTGAATACACACCCTGCATAAAATTCCGAATTAATTTTTGTTTTCATTTCCGTGCTAATTTCATACCTGCCTGTTGAATTTAATTTTCCCATCAGATCTTTTACTTCCTCATTGTTTTTCCCACTCATATAGTACAGAAATCTTTCAAGATTACTTGAAACTAAAATATCCATTGAAGGGGATATTGTCTTGTAAAATTTCCTGTTCCTGTCATAAACTCCGGTTCTGATAAAATCGTACAGTACGTTGTTTTCATTAGAGCCGCATAAAAATTTGTTCACAGGAAGACCAAGCAGTTTTGCATAATAGCCTGCCAATATATTCCCAAAATTTCCGGTAGGCACCGAAAAGTTCACCTTGTCCCACATTTTTATTACCCCTGAGTCCACAAGCCTTATATAGGAATAAAAATAATATACTATTTGAGGAACCAGTCTGCCAACATTAATTGAGTTTGCTGAAGAGAATATTTTATTTCGAGCCTTAAAATCATTAACAAGCCCTTCATTTGTAAATATTTTTTTTACTCCTCTCTGAGCATCATCAAAATTTCCTTTTATCCCACAAACATATGTGTTAGTGCCCTCCTGAGTTATCATCTGGTATTTTTGAACCTGACTGACCCCATCTTCAGGATAAAAAACAACAATTTTTGTTCCCTTAATATTTTTAAATCCTTCCAGGGCAGCCTTACCCGTATCTCCGGAGGTTGCCACAAGAATTATTATTTCTCCTTTTATATCGTTCATTACATATGAAGCTTTCATTAAATGAGGTAGTATGGAAAGTGCCACATCTTTAAAGGCAGATGTAGGTCCATGAAAAAGCTCTGTTATGTAAAAGTCTCCTGCCTTTACCACCGGTGTAACCTGAGCATCGCTGAACTTATCCGAGTATGCTTTAACAACACATTCCCTTATTTTTGATTCAGAAAAATCTTCAAGCATTTCTTTTAAAATTGTTTCGGCAATCTCCATATAGTTTTTGCCCTTCAGATTTTCTATGCTGACATTTTTATACTCCAGATCTCTCATAACGTACAAACCGCCATCGTCAGCAATGCCTTTAAGAACAGCACCTGAGGCTGTAGTTTTTATCTTTGAATTTCTGGTGCTTTCATAACATTGAAACATCTTTCCCTCCGCAGTATATAATGATATTTTATAATACACTGTTCCTATAATTATTACAAGTGTTTTTAAATTAAAACATCTTTCCAACAGTTTAAATAATTTTAATTACTATGCACAAGTGAGCAAGTATGATAAAATATCAGTATTGAAATTATATATAAAAGGAGCGGTTATGAAATATATAAGTATACTTGGCTCTACCGGTTCAATAGGTACACAGACACTAAGTGTTGTAAGAGATCACCCAAGTGAAATAAAAGTATGTGCAATTACCGGAAACAACAACATAGAGCTTCTAAAAAATCAGATTTTAGAATTCAATCCGATACTTGCCTGTGTCATGAATGAAGAAAAAGCATCACAGCTAAAAACAATGCTTCCCTCCAATATTAAAACAGAAATAATACCGGGCATGGAAGGGCTGATTGCAGCGGCAGAATATGAAAAAGGCGAGATAATTGTAACCGCCATATCAGGAATGATTGGACTCAAGCCTACAGTTGCAGCCATAAAAAAACATAAAAAAATAGCCCTGGCAAATAAAGAAACCCTCGTTACAGGCGGCAGCTATATAATGAATCTGGCAAAACAATACAATGCTGAAATACTTCCGGTTGACAGTGAACATAGCGCCATTTTTCAATGCCTGATGGCTAACGATAAAAAAACTGTAAATAAAATAGTTCTTACGGCATCGGGAGGACCCTTCCGAGGAAAAACCACTGAATTTTTAAAAAATGTAACAATCGAAGACGCACTTAAGCATCCAAACTGGTCCATGGGCAAAAAAATAACTGTTGATTCGGCAACATTGATGAACAAGGGGCTGGAAGTTATCGAGGCAAAATTCTTATTCGATGTTAATCCGGAACAAATAGAAGTTGTTGTACATCCGCAAAGCATTATTCATTCAGGAGTTGAATTTGAAGATCATTCAACAATTGCTCAGCTTGGACTTCCGGACATGCGCATACCAATTCAATTTGCCCTTTTTTATCCGGAACGTGTTTATAACGGCTACAAAAGCCTTTGCCTTACAGAAATAGGCAAGCTGACCTTTGAAAGACCTGATACTGAAACCTTCAAATGTCTGAGTCTGGCATTTGCTGCGCTAAAAGCAGGAGATACTATGCCTGCGGTGCTGAACGCGTCCAATGAAGTATGCGTAAACTTATACTTAAACAAAAAAATAAGCTTCCTTGATATAGGAGACATAAACGAAAAAATAATGCTTGCACATACTCCATGGAAGCCGAATTCTGTTGAAGCAATACTTGAAGCTGAATCGTGGACAAAAAGTATGCTTAAACAATGGCTCAACATTGCTGAACTATAGCTGAACAATGGCTGAACAATGACTTCGGATATGTCACCCTTCAACTGTTCAGCCATAATTTCACATTCAGCAATGTACATCACCCCATTGCTAATCCGTTGTTAATATTGTCATCAACATTGACAATAATTACATCCATGCCTATCTTTAATATTTCCTCCCAATTTACTCTTCTTTCCCTTGATTTGCCAAGCATCCCCATTAACCTTCCGGTCTCCTCTATGTAAAACGCCTGGACTTTCCCCGCCTTGGTATCTATCTCTACATCGTCAAACCTTCCCATTATTTCCCCGTTTTTAATGTTCACAACATCCTTCTCGATTAAATCCCAGTAATTAGTCATAGCATCACCCCTTACGCTTTTATACTATAAGGTATGTACAACTTATGTTTTATATGACACAAAATATTGGGCTGTTTGCTTACTTGAATCCCTTTTTCAGCTGTGCAAGTGCAGATTTTTCCAGACGTGAAACCTGCGCCTGTGATATGCCAATTTCCTCAGCTACCTCCATTTGAGTTTTTCCCTTATAAAATCGCATATCAACTATCTGTCTTTCTCTTTCAGATAAATTATTTATGCTGTCTTCCAATGTTATTTTTTCAATCCATTTTTCATCAATATTTTTCTCGTCCTTGACCTGATCAACAACGTAAAGAGCATCCCCTCCATCATTGTAAATTGGTTCAAACAGCGATATGGGCTCTTGTATTGATTCTAACGCAAATATGATATCTTCCTTATCTACGCCGATTTCCCGGGCAATTTCCGCAATTGTAGGTTCCTGTGAGCTGCTGGATGCAAGCCTTTCTTTTACCTGCAAAGCCTTATATGCCGTATCTTTCATTGACCTGGACACTCTTATGGAGTTGTTGTCTCTCAAATATCTTCTGATTTCTCCTATTATCATAGGAACCGCATATGTGGAAAATTTCACGTCAAGAGAAAGGTCAAAATTATCAATGGCCTTTATCAGGCCCACACATCCGATTTGAAACAAATCGTCAACAGGCTCATTTTTAGAATTAAATCTTTGAATTACACTTAGTACAAGTCTGAGATTACCTTGAATAAACTCTTCTCTAAGCTCAGTATCGCCTTCTTGGATTTTCTTAATCATACCTCTCATTTCAGATGGTTTGATTGTAGGCAGTTGAGAAGTATTAACGCCACATATAACTACTTTGTTTATCATCGTCGTTTTTCCCCTTTTAAAAAATTATCCCCCTTAAAAATTATTTCCCTGCACATGTTTTTTATACTGCTTTGTTGATTTCCTTTTTTAGCCTGTTAAGTATTTTCTTTTCAAGGCGAGATATATAGGATTGCGAAATTCCAAGCATATCAGCCACTTCCTTCTGAGTATAGCTCTTAGAATTATCCAGCCCAAACCGCAGCTTCATAATTGTATATTCTCTTTTATTTAATTTCTTGATTGAATCATTCAAAAGACACAAATCAACCTCACTTTCCATATCCTTGAATACAACATCCTCATCAGTTCCCAAAATATCAGAAAGCAAAAGCTCATTTCCATCCCAGTCTATATTCAGGGGTTCATCCAGTGAAATTTCCGTCTTTGCCTTGCCAACACGCCTTAAGTGCATCAATATTTCATTTTCAATGCACTTTGAAGCGTAGGTAGCAAGTTTAATATTTTTTTCAGCCTTAAAAGTGTTAACAGCCTTTATCAGTCCGATTGTTCCTATGGATATTAAGTCCTCCACATTAATTCCGGTGGATTCAAACTTTTTAGCAAGATATACAACCAGCCTCAGATTGTGCTCTATTAATATAGTCTTTGCCTCTTCTGAATCCTTTAATCTGCTAATAACTTCCTTTTCCTCTTCCTGGGACAATGGAGGCGGAAGTGTATCACTGCCTCCGATATAGAATATATCCTTTGTAAGCCCCAGCTTATCTATTATAAAGCTATATAATTTCTTAAATAATTTTCTGACGTACTTCAGAAAGCTCATTGACGTTCATCTCCCATTCTAATATTTTACAAAACAGCAATGCGTCATAATCCCCCTTCCGGCTTATCTTGTTTGGATATATTCCAATAACTGCATCAACAACCGATATACTTTTCCCATTTCCTTTAACCTCAATATTATCCGGAGTAAAAACAACCATCATTTCACCCTTTGAACTGATTGTGTCATATCTGATTATCCTTAGATTATAGTTATTGCTTCCGGATAATAAGCTTTCAAAATTGTCATCCTTATTTTCATAAAATCTTAAAATATTACAGTATAATTCCTCACTTAAAATATTCCTCAGGCTTTCAATATTCACTACTATTACAGGTTTTTTAGTCATGGGGTCGCTAAGTTCGTTTCCGGTATCAATGAACGCCTTTAATGTACTGCTTAAGCTTCCTACATTGATTACTACAGTCCTCATGTAATTATTCTTATCGATCCTTGCTTTTATCTCCCTAAAAAAGAAATGCAATGCTGCGTATCCCACAAATAGGGATAATACAATTGCATTCACTGTTAACCTGTCGTAGATCAAATAATATAATGCAGTCATAATTCCGACCATTATCAAGGATATTATATAAAAGCACAAAATAACTCTTATATTTGCAATAATCCCCTTTATATCAAAAGAAACCATTAACATTAAAACAGAAACGCTGAATTTAACGATAAAAAAAGTCATGAATTCTCTGCCGACATATACGGTCAATATTACATACACGGCTCCTATAAACGAAGCTGCAATAATTCTCTTGTACACAATATCGCTTTTAATAAGCTTACCGGTAATAAACAGCAGTATAAAATCAATAAGGAAATTTTCAGCGAAGACATATTCAATATAATAAACCATCTCCACCTCGCATAATAATAACCATGTTATTCATTATAAGATACCAACCGAAAATATTTTGTCATAAACTGTCCTCAAAAATAAAAAAAATACATGGTTCACGAATATGACCATGCACTTTTATATAGTAACAATTTAAAATTATGCTTTTATTTTTTCTATCATTTCTTTCATTTTTTTGCTTTTTTTAAATCCTTCTGCCAAAGCTGCAGTCTTGGAGGTGTCCCCTATAAGTATACCACCTGCTAAAATGCCATTTACAAAGTAAAGCTTCTTGAAATTTTCGCCTTCACAATCCTCATAAACTTCATAATTAACCTCAGGATTAGAACCCACATCACCAATCGAAAAAACTTTTGAACCAAACGCATTTAGGGTCGTGGAAGGGATTATTGTTTCATAGACACAGTTTCCGCCGGCTAAATTGATTCCCGCAGTCTTTCCCTGTTCAATAGCCTCACTCCACAGGGCATAGTTTATTCCATTGTATTCAGCACAGTCACCACATGCATACACATCAGGCACCGAAGTTTCCATCCTGTTATTTACAACAATTGCACGTTTAATATCAACTCCGCAGCCCTCTGCTATGCTGCTGTTTGCTCTTACTCCGGTGGATATAACCACCAAATCAGCATCCACTATTTCTCCGTTATCAAGAAGAATTCCATTAACTCTGTTATCCCCTGTGATTTCCTTAGTGCCAACGCCCTTCTTAAATTTTATGCCGGCTTTTTTGACTATTTCCTCCAGTATCTCAGATGCATCCACATCCAACTGTCTTGGAAGAATTCTGTCTGCAACTTCAATAACAGTTACCTCAAGTCCAAGATTATTAAGCTCACTTGCTGCCTCAAGCCCCAAGACTCCTCCTCCTATTACTGCCGCTGTTTTCTTTCCCTTTGCATACTCTTTAATTGCACTACTATCTTTTGCATACCTTAAAGTGAAAACACCTTCTTTATCCTTTCCCGTAAACGGCGGTACAAATACTTCAGCCCCTGAAGCAATTAAAAGCCTTGTATATTCAAGTTCCTGTCCATCATCCAGCAAAACCTTCCTGCCCACAGTGTCAATTTTAGTAACAAGCTTATTTAAAAGAAGTTTAACATTATTTTCCTCATACCACTTATCTTTTTTAATTTTCATTGATTCAATAGTAATACTTTCATTGCTCAACATCTTGGAAAGCTGGGGTCTGTAATAACCACTTACATCCTCTTTGGAAACTATAGTTAAATCACTGGTCTTATCTCTCTTTCTGATTTCAGCAGCAGCACTCATACCTGCTCCGCTGGCACCTATAATAACTATTTTTTCTTCCCTGTCAGATGTCTCACCCGGCTCTTCATCTTCAACCTTTACAAAATATTCAGAGCTAACTCCGCATGCAGGACATTTTTCAGGCGGCTCAAATCCCTCTACTACTTCACCGCACACCGTACATCTCCATTTGCAAATTTTATTTTCTTTGTTCAACGACTCCATTCTATCCTCCAATTAAATACATTCTGCATATATTGATACCCTGTTTACGAGTTATTAAACTCTATGGAGAAAATTATTACTAACTTTTAACATATGGAATCATAACAAATTTATTTTGTTAATGTCCCCTAAATAAAATTCAAATAAATGCACATAATAACGTACGTCAATGTTGACAAAACTCGAAGCGTACCATATAATGTACATACAAGGAGGTAATCAAAATGACAAATACCAATGCAACAAATTTCAGGAAAAACCTATTTAACTATTTGGACATGGCTATTGATTTCAATGATGTTATAAATGTAAATACAAAAAAAGGCAATGTTATAGTAATCAGTGAGGATGATTACAACGGTCTGTTGGAAACCTTATACCTTACTTCCATTCCCGGAATGAAGGAAAGGCTCATTGAGGGAATAAACGCAGAAGCTAAGGACTGTGCGGAATTTGAATGGTAGGCAATTATAAAATCGTTATCCTCAAATCAGCAGAAAAAGACAAGGAAAAAATTAAATCTGTAGCAGCACTGAAATCAAAAACCGACAAGCTATTAGAGGTAATTAAAAATAATACGTTTCAAAATCCTCCGCCATATGAAAAACTGTTAGGCAATATGAACGGCTTGTATTCAAGACGCATTAACCGTCAGCACAGGCTTGTTTATCGTGTTATTGAAGAGGAAAAAACAATAATTATAGTAAGTATGTGGTCACATTATGAATAAGCAAATTATTCAAATTTTTAGTTGGCGGTAATCAGTTATACTGTAAGTGAAGAAAATTCTGTATTTTCTCGTTACCTTCTCCCACTTTGTATTCTGACATAATAATATAAAAGTATTAATGAATTTTTAAGTGTTAAACCATAATTAAACGTTTTCCCTCATTCTCACCAAAAAGAAGCGGAGCACTTAGCTCCGCTCTTATTTAAGACATTACTCCTATCTTTCAGAAACATTCTCTGTAAAGAGGAGATGTCCCCTTTCATTTGTTACGGCCAAACTTTGTTAGCTTTAATTCCTGTCCAAAGCTCGTCACTGTCTTCCTCATAAATATAATCGTGACTATTAGTTGCTTCCATTACAGCTTCATAGTACCAGTCATCACCGGTCATATCCGGCCAGAAAATGGCATCAGGATGTATATTTTCTTCGGGAACTGCTCTTTCCAGTACATTGTTAATCAATGTCATGGCTTCAGCCCTTGTAATATCCTGTTCAGGTCTGAAGGTCAAATCAGGATATCCTGCAACCCATCCCTTGATTTCAGAAGATGTAACATACTTCTCTGCCCAATGGCCAACCACATCTGTGAACCTGGTCGTATTATTCAGCTCAAGCTTATCGAACTTAGCTGCAATAGTTGCAAACTCTGCCCTGGATATAGGATCCGACGGTCTGAAGGTTCCATCAGGATATCCTGACAGTATGCCTGCATTGTACAATGTGGAAATAGCTCTGTTAGACCATCCGTGCCCTTCCAAATCCGTAAACGTATTGCTATCGCTCAGCAAACTGTTCCTGCTTTCATCAGTCAGCAGCCTGTAGAAAATCATCGCCACTTCTTCCCTCGTTATGTTATTCATCGGTTTAACATCCCCATCAGGATAACCTATAACATACGCAAAGTGGTCATCTTTCTCAAGCTCTGCCAACGGCACTTCAGCATCCGGAATTACTACTGCTGGAGTTGGTCTACTTCCGCCTCCACCAGAGCCGCCAGATGATGTGATTGTAAAGGTGCCCGGTTCATACGTTACCGTATAGTTGCCCTGTAGTGCATCGCCTGACGGTGTTATTGCATACGTCCCTACACTTTCACCTGCTTCTCTGTTCAATGTGTAATTGATTGTATCCTTTCCAACAAGGCCTGTTACTGTTGCTGTTAATTCAGGGTCTGAATTTCCGCGAACCTTTGATTTATTGTCTGATTTTACAACTACTGCTTTCGCTGTGATTGTCAGCGTTCCGGGTTCATAGGTTACTGTATAGTTGCCCTGTACTGCATCGCCTGCCGGTGTTATTGTATATGGTCCTACATTTTCACCTGTTACACGACTCAATGTGTAGTTGATTGTATCTTCTCCAACAAGACCTGTTACTGTCGCTGTTAATTCTGGATCTACAGCTCCATAAACTTTTGTCTTGTTGTCTGCTTTTACAACTACTGCTTTCGCTGTGATTGACAACTCACCGTTTACACAAGTAAATTTGTAATCATTTTGAAATGCAGTTTTACTTTTTATTTGTGGATTTCCTACGCGAACAGTCTGATTGCCCACATCTTTTCTTATATTACTTGAAAAGTCTACACTTAAACTATCTCCGTATACAAGACTTCCTTTTGTTATTTCATAGGCTTCAACTTTGTATTCACTTCCGTTATATATATTGTTTAGTGAACTACCCGCTGTTAACTCTATTTGTTTTTCTACAATTTTGATTGATGCAGATTCTTCAACTGTTTTATAGTTCGGGTTGCTTGCCTTTACATATACATATACTGTTCTGTCGGATACGTGAAGTACACTTGGCAATTTATCTGACCAAGTTTCACCGTTATTACTAAATTCATATGTGAATTTGTCTGCTGCCACTACTCCTGTTGCCTCATAAGTAGCTGTATGATATTCTCCGTCATATGTCCATTTTCCACCAATTACAGTTAATACTGCTTTTGCAGGGGTTATCGTAAGCTTTCCTGGTACCAATGTAATCTTATAGTTTTGTGTTACATCTACTTCTTTATCCTTTATTACAGGTGTTCCCGTAAATGCTACTTCATAATCTCCTACATTCGTTCCGCTTCCGCTTGCTGTTATTCCTGACAATACGTGATCTGCCAGCAATCCTGTTGGTTCAGTATAGCCTGTTACTGTCTGCTCTGAACCGGTGTATACTTTTGTATCACTTTTTGCTGTTACTGTTAATGCCTTCGGAATTATTTTTATAGTTGCAGATTTTATCACCGGTATATAGTTCCGGTTGCTTGCCTTTACATATACTTCTACTTCTCCGTCTGATACATGAAGTACGCTTAGCTGTGTATTTGACCAGTTTTTACCATCCGTACTGAACTCATATGTGAATGCGTCTTCTGCTATTCCTATTGCTTCGAAAGTAACTGTATGAGCTTCTCCATCATATATCCATTCTCCACCTGTTACTGTTAATGTAAGCTCTGCAGGTTCTATCTTCAGCCAGCCGTCAGTTACTGTTATCGTATAGTTCTCTGTTACATCTTCTTCGCCATCCATTACTGCAAAGTTTGATGCTTCGAGTCCCATTTGATATGTTCCTACATTTGTTCCTTTTGCCTCTGCTTTGAAACCTTCTTTAAGAACTACAGTACCTGTTTCATTTACCAAATCTCCATGACTGAATCCTTCTACAATTTGCTCTGAACCGGTATAGGTTACAGTATTGGTGTTTCCGGCTACTTCTAATGCCTTTGGAATTATTGTTACAGTTCCTCTTCCGAGCCTATCTTCATAGTTCAGATTTGTTACCTTAACATCTACCGGATATGTTCCCACATTGGTGTATGTTGGGTTGTCTTCACTCCATTTTTTTCCGCCGTCTGTAGAATAGTATACTGTATCTTCAGCTACTATGTTTTTTACTTCTATGCTGTGAGATGCTCCGTCGTATACTCCGTCGTAGCCTGTTACTTCGATTTGTGGACCTTCTGTAACTTCCGTATACGCAAACCAAACGTGTACCGTTGGATTTTCGGTTGTCAATGTAACATGTGCTGGATTTGAATCCCCATCTTCCCCTTTAGAATTATAAATGTAATTCTTACCTTCAAAAGTTATGGGTGATGCACCATTTACAGTGTAAAGTTTATTCAGCTTAAGATTTGTTCCGTCTGTATTATCATTATAAGGATAGCTTTGTAATTCAGCATTATCCCTGTCAACCGATACTCCTTCTGAATTGATTGGCTGACCTTCACTGTTTACTCTGTAATGGTGAACCACAATACTTCCTGCACCAATACCTGCTACCGGCACGGGAAACGTCTTTTGAGCATTAGGATCCCCGTTGGCGTCTGTATAATCTACAGTTGTAGGTCCGTTAGTTGGATATGTCTTTCCGGTTTCCACACCTTCGCCGTCTATTTCCACTTCGTACCACATTGTAGCAGTAGTTCCTTCTGATATTTTACCTAATCTCCAGGTAATAACTTCATCGGCATTATCCCATTCGATGCTGCCTGCACTTACATGAATTTTTTCTGTATAGTTAGTTGCATTGATTCCATGGACAGTAAATTTTTCTCCGATACGGTCGGTTATTACCGAATTTTCAGCAGCATAGGCTATATCACCGGCTATTGTCCCGAATATGTTTGTTAAATCTCCGGGGCTTGCGGTAAAGGACTTTCCCTCACTTGCTATGTCACTAAGTATTTGATTGCCGGAAGTTCCTGCATTTAGTGCAATTGTATATACTGTGCTGTTAGTTTTGGCATATCCTGATTCAGCAATTGCACTGTTGCCATTGTTATAATATCTATCAAATAAACCAAGGATATCACCAAAAGTATGGTGGTATCTATATCTTAAATCACTTCCATTTCCAACAGTTTTACCGTAATTGTAATCTGATTCTTTAGCATGAGTTCCGGTTTGACCTGCATGACCTGGATAACCAATTAAGAAATTGTCTGGATTATATAAAGCATAGCTGTACGTAGGATCACCATCACTCAATAGCACTATGTTTTTGGAACCTGCAGTGCTTGAACTCAACAATGCTCTTGCCTGTCGTATACCTGCCTGAGTAAAGGTCCCGCCATCAGCACCTAAGCTGTTAATAGCACTTATCAGCAAATGTTTCTCGCTGGCTCCTCTGAAATTGGATTTTACAGTCACACCACCTGCAAATGAAACAATAGCTATTCTATTTGTGGTGTTTCCATCAGCCAACAGTGTATTTACGAATTGTGCTGCAGCATTTTTTGCTTGTGTTAGCTTGTCGCCTTTCATACTGCCTGAGGTATCAATTACCAGAACTATGTCGGATGTAGTTGTAAGGTTTTTACCATTTAATGTCAAAGTAACCTTCCACCTGTTACTTACACCCGGAATAGTTTCTGCAATCTTGTTAATGGCAAGTGCTCCGGGGTTGGGCCATTCTATATTATTACCGCTTTTATAGCTCATTGTCCTTAAGCTCACAGGAAAGAATATTTCAGGTGCTTCCAGGTATTCCGGTTCGCTTAGGTTGTCGGTGTTTTCACCCATACCTTCCTGGTAGTATATGTTAATTTCAACATCCTGATTTATTTCAATTTCTTCAGGGTCGCTGTAAGAAAACTCGAAACCCTCTGCCAGAATTTCTTCTTTTGCAAGCTCTTCTCCGGACATAACAGCTCCCGGATTTAAATTTTCTAACAATTCTGTTTCTACATTCTCCTGACCTTCACTTGTCAGAATTATGTGATTGACTGTCAGAGTACCTGCTTTAACAATTGGAGCATAGTAAACAAATGCCGCATTTTCTGCGTCTTCTGCCAATGTGAAAGATTCCGGCTGGTTATCCAGTACCTTGTAGCCTTCTGCCTCGGGATGTGGTATTTCTATTATATCTCCCGGTTTTCCTTCCCCTGTAATCGGCTGCAGTGCAGGCACAGGTTCATCTGTTCCTTCAATCAGGTAGCTGATTTCATAGGCTAAGATATTTATTTCAGCCGGGATTTGTTCATAGTAGATTACAATATCCCTTGTTTCTTCTGTAAGCTCAATGGTTGTGGGCTGGTTTTCCAGCACCTTGCAGCCTTCTGCTTCCGGATGCGATATTTCTATTATGTCTCCTGCTTTTCCTTCTCCTGTAATTGGTGTTAAATCAGGCACCGGTTCGTTTGTAGCTTCTATCAAATAGTTGATAGTATAGGAAATCATAATTGGTTGTTCCGGCTGACCCGGTTCTTCAGATACAGGTGTTTCCGGTTCATTCTTTCCAATTTTTTCAACATCTGACGGCTCTTGTGCAGGTTCTGGTTCAGATTCGACAATTTCGGTATCTTCTTCGGAATCCTCAGGTCTTAATTCATCGTCTTTTGGCTCCTCTGCCTTCGGTTTTGATGGTTCTGACACCTCTGACGGTGCAGGTTCTTCAATTTCTGCTTCAGGTTCGGATTCAAAATTCATATTTTTCTCTGACTTGGACAATTCTTCTGCAAAGGTGTACGCAGGCACGCTTGGCATAATCATCATCATGGCTATTACAAGGCATAATACTTTTTTAAATACATTAGTTTTTTGCATGGTTTTTCCTCCTTTCTTCAATATTTTTGTTTCCTTATTTCTATTAATTGGGCTATTAATAACCACTAATATGTCACCCCCTTTCTATAAGTTATTAATTTTCAATTTTTGTTTATATAGAAACAACTGCTCCCTAAGGAAGTTGAGTTCTAACTGTATTGATGGATATTTAACGGTTAAACTAAAAAAGCTGCAAAAATAATTTGAATTATTTTGCAGCCGAACCGTCATAGTTTTTACTTTAGACTTCGTAGCTTTGCGTCCCTGCCTTTCGGCAGGTTTGCCTATATAAGTGTATCTATTTAGTTTTTTTTAATATGGCATCAAAATTTTCCGTTTTGCAATCGGAAGGCACTTCCACATCTAATTCCAAAAGTTTTTCTACGGAATATCTTTTATCATCATAGCTGATTAAATTATCCTTGTTACAATGTCTGGTTTTATCTGTCAGGCTGATGATTTCTCTTCTAATATTATCAGATGCTGTTTCCTGCTGTATGTTGTTTTTAATACCTGTTATATCCGCATAGTATACAATAACATAATCCTGTTCATTGCCCTTGTCAGTAAATATGTTAATTAAGTACCAGCGTCCAAGCTCTTCAATATATGTGTCAAACTTAAATTTTTTGTTAGGTATCATGGTTAAATATATCTCTTTGAAGTAAAGCTTATCGGCATTATCAACTACAATCTCCGAAAAACTTTTACCCAAAAGCTGTTCAGATTGAATTTTAGCAATTTCATTGAACATTTCACTGACATATACCAGTACAAAGTCTGAGAAATAGCCTTCGTTATTGTAAATTGTTTTAAATTTAAGGTAAAAATCTGTTGCAGGATATTCCATTTCTATACTCCTTACTTTATGCCGATAACTTCCAGATGGTTTTTTTATTTATTGTATATTATATGAATTACATTTATATTTCTTTGAATATACATTTTAATTTAATATTAATTACATTTCAATCACAAAACACATAGTCTAATTAGGATTTCCGCAAAAATACACAGCAAAATCTGTAGTACCTTCGTTTTAGCCCAGAGAAGTAGATTGGGCTGTGAATACTCTTACATCTTTCAAACAGCTACAGAAAGTACTTTTCGGACACTAAGGGCTGAAAAGCCATGTTTATTTCACTGTCATTTAATTTTGTATAGTTTTTCAGATTATCATATATTCTGTTTTCTATTATATTAATTCCGTCTTCTTTCATGTTGTGAAGCATGACTAATATCTGGTTTTGATTCCAAAATGTAAAAACATCGCCTTTTCTCAGGTTATTTCTCAAAAGCTCCGACATACCTCTGGGATTTTTTTCATTATTCCAGTTAACACTAATTATGCAAATATAATCTCTTTCTTCGGTTCTCAATGATTTTCTTTTCTGCAGATTGAACAGAACTTTAAAGGATTCAAGATTACACTGCATTGCTCCTAAAAGATTTTTTTCTTCTAAATCCATCTCTAAGCTTGCAATATTTGCATTTACGTCTCTTGCCGAATAGTTTTGTATTTTAGCAAGCATATCTGTAAAGTGTCTTGAAGGTATTGAATCAAACTCTTTTTCCATTAAATTCAAGGAATTTTCGTAGTGTTTCAGCGCACCTTTTTGCTGCCCCAGTGCAAGCATTGCATCAATCAGATTTATGTGTACATTTTCTTCAAAAGGCTCTATGAGAAGGGCTTCCTCACACAATGTAATTATGTTTTCACTCTCATTGTTTTCTTTTAATATATAAATAAGCTTGTACAAGGTTTTCAAGTAAAGGCGCTGATAATAATTTCTTGTGGGAACCAGCCACACTTCATATGAATTGTCTGAAAGATATAAACCTTTGTACAGCTTCAATGCTTCTTGATATAAATTCACGGCATCTTCGATATCGTGTTCAAGCTTTGAATCTGCCTGTTTTATAATTCTTTCAAATTCATCCACATCAATTATGGTGTTTTCTCCGATTTCAAGGTAATAGTATCCATTGATAAAATTAATTTTCATGTACTTGGATTCGTCCGTGTCTTCCGGTACAAAGCTCTTAATAATCTTTCTCAGCCTGAAAATCTGGGTTCGAAGCATATTTTTGGGATCATCGGAATCGCTGTCGGACAGCAAATTATCAATAATTGTTTCGGGAAGCAGTTTTTTATTCCTGAATGTTAAAAAATACTCAAATAATCTATACAGTCTGTATGTACGGCTGGACTGCTGCATAATTGACTTTCCGTCTGATCTTATATCAAATTCTCCTAAGGTGGTTATATAGAGCTTCATTCGTACCCTCTCTGACTAATATTTACATATTTGTTTCATTATACAATTTTTATTCAAATTTTTCAATTAATTTTATTTTTTTGAGCTTGTCTTTTTTTATTGGACATAATTAGTTCGTTGATAAATAGTGATGGTTTACCCGGTACTATTATATTTAATTTTTTCTTAGCTCTGGTCATGCCTACGTAGAATACTCTCCGCTCTTCTTCTACTGTCTTTTCATAATCGTCTGCTGACATATTTCTCTTATCCGAGGGAAATTCCCCTTCAATATTATCTATCATGTATACATAGTCATATTCAAGCCCCTTGACGCTGTGAATAGTCGCCAGTGTTATATTAGAATTCTTGTTTTGGGATGCTTTTTTTATAACATCCTTAAGACTATGTATTTTTTCTACAAATTCTTTTGTATTGCTGCAATAGGAGCCTATTTCCTCCAGTATCTCTAATATGTGAAGTGAATTGCTTAAATTGTTTCGCCCTTCATCCTGCATTCTCTCCAGATAATTCATATATTCCAGATTTAGCTTGATAAATCTTATTGCATCTTGCGGCTTTAGTTTATTGATATAATTTATGTCTATTCTGAACTGATGTATTTTATCATAAACATAGTTGTCAAAATATTTATAGTTATCTAATATATCGAAAACCGTCAGGTCGTCTCTTGAGCTTTCCATTACAATGCGGCACATGCTTTTTGTGAAGTAAGTGTAGCTTTTATAATATATTCTGGAAAATGCTTCTCTGTCCTTAGGGTTTAACGCAAGTGTTAAAAATGCAAGTATATCATATAAAACCGGGCTTTTAAAAAATTTTGTTTTATCTTCTTTAATATAAAAGCCTATATTATTTTCATTTAATTTATTGGCAGGAATCAGGGCTGACATATTGTATCTGAACAAAATGCCTACTGTGCTGTGGTCTTTTATTCCTTTAAGCTGATCTACAATTAATTTTGCCTGTTCTGCCCTGCTGTCAACCCTTATGATATTAATCTCATTTTCTCTTGGATTATCGGTAGTGATGGCCTTTATGTATCTTTTCCTGTTTCGTTCAATAAAATTTTTAGCACCTTCCACTATGTTTTTATCACTTCTGTAATTGTTATCCAAGTAAAATATTTCTCCGTCACTATAAATATCCTTGAATTGGAGCATAAAATCCGGATAACTTCCCCTGAAGGAATATATTGCCTGGTCATCATCTCCAACCATAAAAAGGTTGCTGTCGGTAATGAGCTTGATAATTTCGTGCTGTATCCTGGAGGTGTCTTGCATTTCATCTATCTGTACATGCTGGTAGGTATTTTTTACATAATCTCTGTAAAGGTTAGAATTTAATATTATCTTATATGCATACAGGAGCATGTCATCAAAGTCTATCAGCCTGTTTTGAACCTTATATGATTTATATAGCTCATATATTTTGTCAAAGCCTTTTATTTCAATGCCATAATCTTTGTATTCCTGAGGATTTATCATCATATTATCAACATAGCTTATGGCTGATGCAAGGTTTTCAATTTCTTCATCGCTTACATAATTGAAATAGGACTGTGAATAATATGATTTCAATATTTCTCCCAGCACCTGATAATTATTTGTAAGCAAATCAAAATTAATGCCTTTTCTTTTGTAAAAATTTCTGACAATTTTATAGGAAAAGGCATGAATAGTTGAAAACTCAGTTTTTGATTTATACATGTCACCAAAGAAGGATTGAAATCTTTCTTTCATATCGTTAGCAGCCATTTTGGAAAATGTTATGGTGAGAATTTTTCTGTCGCACTTTTTTTCATATAAAAGCCTGCCTGCCCTTGCTATTGTAACTGTTGTTTTACCGGAACCTGCGGTGGAGAGTACAAGGGCATTACCCTTATCACAGGAGGCTGCTTGTTTTTGTTGACTGTTCAGCTTTACATCGTTTATACTTTCCAGAAAATCAAAGTATTCCATATTCTTATTTCTTTCTCTTTACATCAGAAACATAATCATGCTCATAACCGCTGTCAATATCATGCCTCCGGCTAACACAAAACAAATAACCCTCTTCATTGTATTAGCTCTTTTATTGTACTTGTTCATATTAATCCTCCATGATTTCTACATATTTATTATATATTATCATAAATATTTTAATATTAATAGCTTGAATTTACCTAAATTTAAAATAATTTATCATTGTAATTCCCTTTTTATATTATATAATTAGTATAAAAGCATGTAGAATTGTTGCTTAATTAATAAACCGGATATACTTCACTCAATAAATTATAAAGGCAGACGTTATGGTATATGAGAAAATAAAGAATATTAAATATAAAAAATTATTGATTTTTGCAATGATACTTGTATTGATTTTCATTGTCATACAGGTAATGAATGCAATCATAGAACCACAGGGATATTTTAATCCCGACTATGACAAAATAAACATTTTACCTATATTAAACAAGAAAAATTTCAGCGAGAATGATTATAAAGAATTGTTGTATCAGACAGGGCTTGGTGAAACAGCCATTGATGAAATAATGAAGGAACAGGATGGTATTGACAAAATCCTTGAATTTCAGGAGGATTTTTTTAGAAACAATAATACCTTATGCAAGTCAATCGGAATCATTACAAGTCAGGAGTCAATAGTCAACAGCAATGGCAAGGCTATGTACGGATTTAAACTTGCTCCTTACGAGAACGGTTACGTTCTTATAACCAAAGCCACCCATTCGATTGGATGGCGGCACGGTCATGCGGCAATTATAACTGACGCAGAAAAGGAAGAAACCCTGGAAGCCATATTGCTGGGAAGCAACTCCCAGCTACAAAACATTAACAAATGGAGAGTGTACCCTTCATTTATAATGTTGAAGTTAAAGGACACATCACAGGATACCCTTGACGCTGTTGCCGCATTTGCAAAAAATAACTTAGCTGATATTCCCTATGGTTTGACAGTTGGTCTTACAAGCAAGAAGAATCCAAAGCCTGAAAACATCAGCTCTACTCAGTGCTCGCACCTGGTATGGTATCCCTTTATGCAGTACGGCTATGATGTGGACAGCGACGGCTCATGGTTAGTTACACCCAAGGATATAGCTAACAGCGATTTATTCGAAGTGGTTCAAATCCACGGGGTTAATCCAAAAGAAATATGGCCTTAAAAAAAGCATTTCTTTAAGAAATGCTTTTTTTATTTTTAGTCTTCGTATTCTGTGTTGTCAACGGACATAATGTCGTCGTCATCATCATATTCGTCATCATCGTTAAAATCGAAATCATAGTCATCGTCGTCGTCATCGTAACCGTAGTCTTCGTAATCTTCATCGATTTCCATATCGCCGAACAATTCTTCCTCAACCATTGATAAATCTTCATCTAACAAGTCCAGGAATTCATTAACTTCATCCTGCTCTTCAGATATGTCGCTCATTCCGTCAGCTACTTCCTCAATAACTTCCATCAAAGCGTTAAAAAGCTTACCCTCTTTTGAGTCAGCCTTAATATCAAGTCCATCGGCTAACCCCCTTAAATAAGATATTTTTTCATACAAAAAATCCATGATTTACCTCCCTATACTCTTGATAGATATTCACCTGTTCTGGTGTCAATCTTAATTTTATCGCCTATCTCGACGAAAAGCGGCACATTTATTTTAGCACCTGTTTCTACAATAGCAGGTTTATTGGCACCTGTTGCAGTGTCACCTTTAAAACCCGGTTCTGTTTCCTTAACCTCCAACTCAACAAAGTTTGGAGCATTCACTTCAAACGGCTGACCTTCATAAAATCTCATTTGAGCGAAATCATTTTCTTTAATATAAATTATTGCATCTTCCACCTGGTCATAGTTTAGTGGAATTTGTTCAAATGATTCAGGATCCATAAAGTAATATAATTCACCGTCATTATATAAATATTGCATTTCTTTTGTTTCTATTCTTGCCAGTGGAAATTTTT